>Ga0272445_1002620_pt1 | contig 12170 bp, 12 predicted proteins | sample YNPCB0031_FD_194404 | JGI IMG/M metagenome (GOLD analysis project Ga0272445, IMG submission 194404) | Hot spring sediment microbial communities from Yellowstone National Park, WY, United States - YNP-CB-003-1 | ecosystem: Environmental > Aquatic > Thermal springs > Hot (42-90C) > Sediment... | reverse complement strand
ATGTTTAGAAATAAGATAAGCTGTTATACCTTCTATTATGAAACCACGAAGTAATACACCAATTACTAGCTGTTTATCATTAAAGTTCTTAACCGAAAAACCTAATGCGCGTAAACCATGTCTCATTAAAAATACCCAAAAAGACTCCTGACTCTAGTCATGGAGAGGAATTGAGTCCTAAAAGCAATTCTTGTTAAAACTTTAAAATCCTCCCTCTTAGCACCTTGCGTTAACCTCTCACCACTTCTCAAACTATGCAAACTAAACCCATCATCCTGAAAACCACCTATATAGCATAACCCATACCTCACATGCCTTACCAACGTACCCCTCTTTAACCCCAAAGACATTGTACCACCATACCTTTTTCTCACACCACCCTTCTCAAACTGCAACCTATGAAGCTGCCTCCTATGCCAACGCAAAGGAACCATGTAATACAGACTCTTCGTTGATGGATATTTCACTCCAGTCACCATCGCGGCTAAGCACCACGAATCAACACATTGAGACTCAAACACAGGCTTAGACTTATTCTTAATTTTTCTCAAGCCTAAACCATCCCTAAACTTCTTAGTCTCGTAACTATTTTTCACAACAACCTCAAAACCCATAGTCCTAAGTTGAGAGTAAAAATACTGCTTCCCAACCTCAACAGGACTAAAATTACTATTCCATCTCTTACTTCCTTTCTTACTCTCAGCACTGACATTCTCAACAACAGCATGAGAAATAGGTATAATCTTCTTCAACTGCGCGATTATTCTCAACTTTGCATCCCATCTCGCCTTAGTTGAAGGCGGAATCCAACCCTCCTTACGCTTCCTATTTCTTTTACACTTTCTGTACCTTGTCTTCCTGTATCTTCTTGCTCTCCGCATTTGGCGCCTTTGCTCCAGTGCCTCCTTAACCCAATCAACTGCCTCGTGCATGATGTTCAGTACTGTATCCTTTGTTCCCACAACAGATTCTGCCTCAAACTTGCTACCAGGATCAACTCCTACTGCTGACATTTGATTTTTTGGTTCAACAGGATATTTTAATTTAATGTAGAAGATTCCGAGTTTGTTCCATCTGGCTACAGCTTTGCCTCTCTTTAATAGTAGTCTTGCCCTGACTGGTGTGCATGGCATTAGTGGTACTCCTCTTGCATCAACGACTGGTACTCTGGGCCTATTAGGCCCTCCTCCAGGTCTAGAGCCTGGGTGAGATTTCCCTTCGCCAATGCCTGCGGGGCTTAGACCCTTACGGGTCGTGGGATTGAGTGGTTCTCCCGCAGAGGGCAGGGCTAGGGAGGCACCCTGCCGTGCTTGTAGCCCCGCAAGCGTAGTCCTCGAGGGACTTAGGCTAGTCAGCTTTCGCATTGCTACCACCATCACAAGCTCCCTTATTCAGGAGTAGCTGACTTGTTAATTTCCGCTATAAAGTTCTGTTTTAATTGTTGTAATGTGTTTTCAATCTTATTTAATGCTTCTTGGAGTGCATTTTTAGGTGTTATTGATCCGTCTGTGAGTATGTACATTTTTATAATAGGTTCTAATGGGTGGGGCTTGTTTGCCCATGCATTGAGCACTCTTTTGTCTAATAATAATTGTTTAACTATAGCGTAACAGAAACCTATATCGGCATCTTTGAATTCTAAAAGTATTGAATTTTTTCCTTTTTCAATTACTTTTATTTCCATCTCTTACACCTTACCTTATTTTAAAATTTTTGGTATAATATAACTCTAGCGTTTAGATATTTAATTAACTAGGGACTTTTCTAAACCAGTTTGGTTCCTCAGGTTTGCGTTCATCTATGAACCCACATTGAGAGCATACGATTTTCTTTCCTTTTAATACTAATTCTCCGGGGCATTGAGGGCATAGCGCATAAATTAATCCTAATTTTTTATCATTTATTTCTAATACTAATGGTATTGTATCTGCAGTAACTTTAGCTCTTATTATATCATAGTTTCTTATTGTAAATTGATGTTTTCTGCTTTTTAATAGTAAAAGTCCGTCTAGTTCTACATAATTAATGTTTTTATTGGGTTGTTCAATGCCTATGATTTTTACTGTTGCATGGTCTTTATTGTGATCTAGTACTACTGCGATAACTATATCTCCGATTTTTGGTATTGGGGGAGTTTTGAGTGGTTTTAATTTGGCTATACGTGCTTCTATATCTAGTTCAACTTCGCCTATACCTACTGTATAAATGTATCCGTTATGATCTTCTACTAGACCTTCACCTGGAATAAATTCTTCTATTACGCCTACGGGTTGTCCTGGTATGTATACACCAAGTTTTTTTGTGCGGGAGGTTTTGCGATTCAATTTCGTTGCACCACAGCTTTATAAATTTCAACTTTCACCCTATATATTCTTTTTTTATGATGTTTCATGGTCATTTTAAGTGAGATTGTTGAGCTGAAAATTTTCTCAATTTTGCACCCGACCTGTTCATAAATTTTCATAAGAAACTTGGTATTAGATGCTTTATGAACTGAATATATTACATTCGAAATGTTTGCACTACTTTTAATGAATATTCTATCCATATATTTTCTCTGAACGCCGAATGGTGGATTTTGTATGACTGTATCTACATGTTTTATACATGGATATGCGTAATCACATGTTATTACATCAATTATTCCTCCTAGGCCGAAAGCTCTAATATTGTGTTTTGTTATTTGGAGCACATTATAATCAATATCAATACCAATTACATAATGAGCCCCAAGTAATGCAGCTCCTATAAGGAGACGCCCAGGTCCGCAACCTGGATCTAAGACTGTCTTACCAACAATGTCATTTAATGATATCCATAAAATTTTAGCTGCATCTGAAGATGTAAGTGAGTATTGTTCAAGTTCTGGCCTGGGCTGCTCATAATCTTTTAATTTCTCAAGCATAATTTCTAGATTACGTTTTTTTATTTGATACATTTGTGATTAATAATTATTTTTAGTTTATAAACATTCATAATCGTTCACTCTGAATCTAATGCGCTTAATTTTAGTTTATGAAGTATTTTTAGATTATGTTTTTATTTTTCAGTTTTATATTAAATTTATGTATCAATCGTATAAACCATCAGATGATAGTTTTCTTTTGTTTGATGCAGTTAAAATGTTAAAGACTGATGTTGTTGTTGATGTGGGAACAGGTTCAGGATTTATAGCTTTAGGTATTTCTGGTAATCATAAGCTTGTGATCGGTACTGATATTGATTTTTATTCTGTGAGAGAGGCACGTGATAATGCAAGGAGGAAGCGTATTTATAATGTAGAATTTATTGTGTGTGATTTGCTTAGTGCGATTAAGGATTCTTCTGTGGATTTAATAGTTTTTAATCCACCCTATTTGCCAAGTGATGATTATAAGACTGATATAGATCGGCAGACTCTTCAGTTTTATGAAGGTGGTGATATTATTGTCAAGTTTATGAAAGATGTGAAGCGTGTGCTTAAATCATCTGGAGTTTGTTATATGGTTTTTTCTTCTTTAACTAAGATAGAGAATGCTATGTTTATTGCAAGAAGTCTTTTTAATAAAATTGAATTTGTTGCTGAGAAGGAGTTTTTCTTTGAGAAACTTTATGTGGTTAAATTTTCTTTGTGATTTTCTTTAGATACGCATGATATTACTAAATCATGAATTTTTCTGAAGCATCCTATCAATGTATAGGCTTCTCGACCTGTAAGGAAGCTCCGAGATAATATTCTAGAGAATACTAGTTCTGATGTTTTCATTTTGTGTTCTTGAAGTTTAGTATGTTTAAGTGTTTCGGTAAAGAATTTTTCTATGAGTTTTCGTTCGTTCTTTTTTGCAAGTCTATATTTTTTTATACGTATTTGATTTCTAGTGATTTCATAGAGTACCACGGTTACTGCGTGTGATAAGTTCATTATGGGGTATTCTTTTGAGGTTGGTATTGTTGCAAGAACATCACAAAGTGCTATTTCTTCATTGCTTAACCCATGGTCTTCTCTGCCAAAGATTATGGCTACTTTACCGTGATATTTAATTAATTTACTGAGTTCTTGAATAGGCATAGCGATTCTTAGAACGTTATAATCTCCACCTATTACGCCTGTAGTTGCGATTGATAGATCAATATCATTTAGTGCTTCTTTTAGTGTTTTAACTATTTTGGCTTTTTCTAATATATCAACTGCATGAGAAGCATATTTTCGTGCCTCTTCTCCTAATGATTTGGGGTTTACTATGTATAATTCATTGAAACCAAAATTTTTCATAGCTCTGGCAACCATTCCTATGTTAAATTCATAAATTGGTTCAACTAATATTATCCTAAACATATTTGCATCTATTATATTTAGCAAATCCTTATATCTAAAATCTTGCTTTCTTTATTGGGTGTGTAAGTAATGCCGCTGAGACCTGGAAGATGTTATAGATACTTGGATACTCCGCCTTATACTAGAACAGAATATATTGATGGTGCTCCTCAACCTAAAATTACTAAGTTTGATATGGGATCACCAGGTAAGCAATTCAGTGTGCAAATTGATTTAATCTCAGAAGAGCGTGGTTTAATTAGACATAATGCTTTAGAAGCAGCGCGAGTTATGGCGAATAAATATCTTTCAACAACTATAAAGGATGAGAACTATCATTTGCGTGTAGTTAAGTATCCTCACCATATAATAAGAGAGAACAAAATGTTAGCAATGGCTGGAGCTGATAGGTTACAAGAAGGTATGAGAAGAGCTTTTGGTAAACCTACTGGCAGAGCTGCAATTGTTAATACTAACGATGTGATAATGACTATATGGACTGAACCACAATTCATTGATGCCGCTAAAGAAGCTTTTAGAAGGGCTTCAGCAAAAATACCAATGCCATGTAGTATTGTAATTAAAAACATAAAAAATGTAAAGAGTGAAAAAGCATCTTAATTTTATTCTAATTTTCGTTTTAACATTTCTGATGCCAACGCACCATCATATTTAAAATCCTTTATTAGTCTTTTTGCCTCCTCTCTTCTAGCTCTATGATTTTCTAGGAAGTCGTTTATTTTTTCAATGAGTATTTCTTTTAATTCACCTGTGAGCATTTTTCCTGACCTATAATCATCCTCAATCTTTTTTAATTTAGAATCATCCGGTTCAAAAAAGAATTTGAGCCATTGAAATGATACATCTACTTCTGGATTACCACCTAATTTTCTATGAAGTTCAATCGTTGGTTGACCACCAGAGAATGCATATCTCATGATTTTATCCCTTACCGTCTTTGGATTATCATGTAAATATATGGCTGTTTCTGGTTGTGATGCGCTCATTTTTCCTTCAGTCCCCGTTAATGGTGGAAGGAATTTATTGTGTATTGCTGCGACTTTGTAGTATCCAAAACTTTCAGCTAGATCTCTTTGTATTCTCCAATATGGGTCTTGATCTATAGCAGCTGGTATTAGACAACGTTTCTTCTCAAAGAATGTTGGCACTATTTGAAGAGCCGGATAAAATATCATACCTATATTAGTTTCATTTCTAAATCCAAAAACTGCTTTTACAAGAGAAAAATTAATCTTTTTAGCTATCTTTATGGCCAATGGATACATGTTTCCTATATACTCAGTATCTTGAAAGATAAAGGTTTTATCTGGATCAAATCCCAATGCTATTATGTCTAATGTATTCTCATAAGCCCATTTACGCGCATCATCTAGCGAAAATTTTTCCTCATCCAAGAATTTTTCATCATCTGTCAATTCTATATAAACATTTGCGTTGAACTTTTCCTGTAGCCATTTTGTCATCACAAAAGGTATTATATGTCCTATATGCATCGGTCCACTAGGACCTCTACCAGTATAAAGGAAAAAGCCTTTCCCAAGTTCATAATCGTTAAGTACTTTATCTAGGTCTCTATGAGAGAAAAAGACATTCCTTCTAATTAAAACATGCGATCCCCCAGCATTTTTCTCTAATCTTAATTTTAATTCTTCAGTAAGCGGTTCAGTTCCAAATTGTTTTATTAATTTATCGTAATCAACCTTGCCTTTCACTTCCCATGGAGTCACTATAAATTCTTTATTTGCCTCTGACATGATACTCACCTAAGCTTACCAAAATATAATATAAATACTCCTAATATAGGTAGAGTACGCATCGCCCTTAAAATTAAGACCATTGGTGCATATCAAACTCCATCAATATACTTAAAAATACGAGTATATAAAGTTGTTGAAAATACTGTGTTGCACAATTCTTTAGTATGTTTCCCATGTCTAGCATCTCTAATTGGGTCATGCTATGAAGATGTCGCATATTTATTTCATCTATTATCAAAAATCATACCTTAGTCATAAACATAAGATTTGAATTAAAAACTTCACTACTTAAATCATGCAATATAGCAGAAAATATTTTATTATTTAATAAAGATTTATCTGTAAGAATCACTTATAATAAATTGCTCCAATGATTAAAGTACTAGATTTATTTTCAGGTGCTGGAGGATTTAGTGAAGGGTTTAGGGAGGCAGGGTTTAGAATAGTTGCAGGACTAGATAATTTTGAAGCTGCTGGTCGCACTTTCAAAGCTAATTTTCCTAAAGCGGAATTAATATTGGCTGATATAAAAGAAGTTACTGCTAGCCAAATTGAAAGACTTATAGGACAACCTGATGTGATAATTGGCGGGCCTCCATGTGAAGCATTCACATCAGCAAACTTTAAGAGAATGCCAGATCCTCTTGATAGGCTTTATAAGGATCCTAGGGGTCAATTAACATTACATTTTATAAGAATGGTTGGTGATCTGCAACCAAAAGTATTTGTAATGGAGAATGTAGTTCACATAATAGATGGCATTTTAAAGGAACAATTAAGGAGGGAATTTAAACGTATAGGTTATGAAATTTATTTTAACATTCTTGATGCAGAAGATTATGGTACGCCATCATTAAGAAGAAGAGTATTTATTTCTAATGTCCCTATAAAACCTCAAAAACTTGATAAAGTTATAACAGTCTGGGACGCTATAGGAGATCTTCCAGATCCTAGAAGCGATCATAATATTCCAAACCATGACTATGTATCAGTTGGGCACAGAAGATTCAAAAAAATTAAAAGAACAAAAAGAGATCAATCTTTAGTTAGTTTTATTGGTGCTGACGGAAAAATGAAAACTAATTTTGTGAGATTGAATCCTAATAAACCAGCCCCACCAGTTATGGGCAGGTCTAGATTTATTCATCCGTTTGAAGATAGATTACTCACAGTAAGAGAGCATGCAAGACTAATGGGATTCCCTGACACATTTATATTTTACGGTGGAAAAGATGCACAATTTGATCAAGTTGGAGAAGCTGTGCCAGTACCACTAGCTAAAGCAATTGCTGAATATTTACTCAGAAATATTAATTGGTAATTTATTAGTTATATGATAAGCAATGCCTGAGATAATACCTGTACTCCATAATGTAAATAGTCCTAATAGATTAACCGAATTTGTCTCAGTATGCGTATCATTGGGATACAAAACAATCATAATTTCTAAACCTACAGGTTCTGCAGCTCAAATAGGAATACCCGAAGCCTTTAAATTCGCAATAAAAACTGGTGCAAGATTAATAGTCGTTCCAGATCTAAAAGATATAAAGGAATTATTCCAAGGAGAGTTTTTCCTCTTTACTTCACCAGAAAACTCTAACACAAAATTTAATCCAGAAGAATTAAAGAACACAGAAGGAAACGTTTTTCTTGTCTTCGGAGGAATGGAACCAGGACTAACAAAACGAGAGTTAGAATTAGGAAAATCCATTCACATAGGAGTACCTAACATAATGAGCGTGATAGGAATAGCCTCAATAGTTCTTTACTTATTAAAAAACGAGAAAAATTCACCCTAATTTTTATAATACATAACACTTTCAACGATAATAGATTTATATAATTTTACTAAATGGACTCTTCAAGCTTTTCTTTTATGATATCTTTAAATTTAATAAATGGATCTATGAAGATGCTCCATGATTGTGATGGATTTTTGACAGGTATTGGATTATCTGAAGTACTACTCGGAAATGGATTAACACCCTCTGGGAGCGCATAAAGTTCTCTCGCATGAAAGATTGTAGATTCAGAAATTGATGCATCTAAATAGTTTAATAATAAATCGACTATGAAATCCTTTTTATTTAGTCGGTATGCTAAGTTTATTAAGTATGGCGTATCGCGTGGCCACACCACGTATCCGTGATATTCATAATCACCTTTGAATATTTTACTTCCAGCTGCTCTAGTTATTATTCCGAATGGCTTCTTTTCACCTGTTAATGATATACGTCTATAGACTAACAGATCTCTTTCTATTGTAGACCATGTTTTATTGAGCATACTATCATTAAAAATCCATGGTACCGTTGATATAGCCATTACAATTGTTGAAGTTGGCGTTGGATCTTCTATATCATACTCAAGTATTACTGCATTATTCAATCTATCTTCATCATTATTCCATAAAAGTTTTATATAATTTCTACTCCCAAGTTTTAGTAGATCATTTATTCTGTCAAGAATATTTTCCGGTATTTCATAACCGTTTGACTGCAATTTTTTAATAAGCCACACTGTTTGATCTAACATCCTAAGCCACATCGCATTGATCTCCGGCAATAATACAGTTGGTTGTGATAAATACTTCTCAACATTAACACCCCTTCGTTTTAATTCTTTAAAAGTATTAATACTCAGTCTATTTGATACGCGTACCGGTGAATCATCCAAGTTTATCGTCACTATCGTATCAATCCAACTCTGGCATGGTACAACTTTAAGAAGCCCAGTAGTTTCATCAACCTCTATAATAGTATTTCCTTTACTACTCCATAATATTAATAAATCATTTATCATATTCAAAAGAGTTTGAGCAATCTTCGGATCCCAATACTCTGAAAGCAACATAATATAATTGATTACCCATTTTAGCGTACCATCAACTGTATAAGAACACGGATGTTCCCCTTTATAAATTATATTAGTCGGTAAAAGCCCCAAATTTTTATCTAACAACAATGATGTTGTCTTAAGAGTTTTTGCTATCCACTCCTTACCTCTTAACCTAGTTAATGTGACAAAATTATTACTAATTATTTCCATGAGATCCCTAATCCATACCGTCCTAAACCACCACGCACCTGCTTCAGGTAAGATCACTTCAAAAGGTTTTACCCTTACACCTAACATATAAAGCGTTGATATCAAACCAAATAATGCATCATCAAAATATTTAACACCTAACACTATATCCGAGAATTTATTCAATATTAATTCCAATTCTGCATCCGTTACAAAATACTCATTCCTATTTATTATTGAATCACTAAGCCTATAAGCCGTCATATTTATAATTATATTCTCATCCTCTAACTCAAAAAATCCTGGTATATAGAGTGTTTTTATATGCGGTTTAAAAATGACCCTTTCATTAATTTCCTCACGCGCACCATCACCTAACTTATATACCCATGGTAAAACAGTAATTTCTTTATTAAAAAATACATGACCACCATGAATTAATATCTGTACTCCATAATTCCCTCTATGCATACTCAGATAATTCCCCGCAACCTCATCCACATAATGCTCATTCGGCATAGAATTATCATAGACATGCCTTATATCCATAAAAGGCACTATTCTCATTCGCACTCTTTTAGTACTATTAAGACGAACTTTTAATCTAGCAGCATTCTCAAGATCTACCAACTGATACGTTACAAAAATCTTATCCCCATTAAATACATAACTATAAACCACACTATTTGGCTTTACAGTAAGTTCCAAAGGTTCTGGCGCCACAAACTTATTCTTATCCTCATCAAATATAGAAAAAGCAAAACCATCACTAATTTTCCAGTTCTCTAAATCTAATAATACAGAAAATCCCTCATAACTATAATCTCTATTCGGCATTATATATTCAATATTACCTATCATCGTTTTAACTGACGCACACGAAAGACCAAATTCTGCCACAGGTACCCTCAAAAGAAAACGTTTAGTCCTAGGATAAAACCAATCAAAATCCTCCTCAGCTTTAACCACAACTTTAGGTATTATAATACTAGATACACCATTTTTATCACTAAAACCTAAATAACCTCCCTCTTTACGACCCATAATAATTTGTATCTTTATACGCTTATTTATCTTTTTGTTCTGTTTAATTTATCATTTAATCCTATGTTCACAATTTAATAACTTTTTACCGGGAGTAATTATATGGTTTTTGGTTTCCAGTCGCGACTCCTGACGTAAAATGATGGAAGAAGCGTAAAGGTAGGGAAAAGCTTATATAGAACAAATGCACAATACATAATACAGATATATAAACCCGCGGTATCAGAAACAAATGAACTGAAAGATATGTCTTATTTATACATCACTAACAAGAAAATGTGGGAGTATCAGAAACAAATGAACTGAAAGTTATCATTATAATATTCATTAGTATTATATTTAAAAGTATCGTATCAGAAACAAATGAACTGAAAGTTTTGATTGCTGATGGATAATTTCTTACCGTTATTATATCAAGTATCAGAAACAAATGAACTGAAAGTTATAGAGTTTGTAATAATGAGCATGATGCTAGTGGATAAGTATCAGAAACAAATGAACTGAAAGGAAATAATGCCACATTTTATAATTTCATGTGGGATTATGACGTATCAGAAACAAATGAACTGAAAGTTCCACACTAACACGCATTTCTATATAATTCCTAACGAAGTATCAGAAACAAATGAACTGAAAGGCCTTTCGAATCTGTATAAAATCCCACTACCTTTCCTGTATCAGAAACAAATGAACTGAAAGTATTGGGATTAAGTGCTTTAGTGAGACACCTTTAAACAAATTTTGTATCAGAAACAAATGAACTGAAAGATATCAACATGAGCGTGTTCCAATGCCTTTAATCGTATTAGTATCAGAAACAAATGAACTGAAAGCACCATCTAAGATGTTGTCTTAACGCTTGTTTATTCTTAAAGTATCAGAAACAAATGAACTGAAAGCGTAAAAAATACACCTTGCAATGCGCTCATAATCTTGTATCAGAAACAAATGAACTGAAAGTATACAAACTAGGTATTTATGTGCATCTTAGTGGTAGTCGTATCAGAAACAAATGAACTGAAAGGCGAATATTGGTTTATCTTGACTATCGTAATCAATACTATAGTATCAGAAACAAATGAACTGAAAGTATTACTAGAAGCAATGATGAGAGATGGTTTTAGACCTAGTATCAGAAACAAATGAACTGAAAGTTGCTGAACCTGTATCTGTTAATGAACTCCATGAACGTATCAGAAACAAATGAACTGAAAGATTATTCTCTTAGGTGTAACATCTTGTTTTAGCTTAATGTGTATCAGAAACAAATGAACTGAAAGGAAAAAAGAATAATTGGATTTTACCCCTGAAGCCTGTGATAGTATCAGAAACAAATGAACTGAAAGATTACGTGCAAATCACCACTAAGTCCACAGTACTCGTATCAGAAACAAATGAACTGAAAGTTATTTCGCCATTTATCATATGATATAGTTTTTCAAGTATCAGAAACAAATGAACTGAAAGAATTCTTGTTTAGTCTTATTAACTAGGTCTTCTGGTCGTATCAGAAACAAATGAACTGAAAGTAAGGCAATCCCAGCAATGAGAACATAAAGCAAATTGTTGTATGGTATCAGAAACAAATGAACTGAAAGTGAACAATCGGTCTCCCTATCTCAAGCACGAAGATTTTTTGTATCAGAAACAAATGAACTGAAAGGTGCAGCCTTTCTCTCGGTTATCATTTTTAATAACCAGTCCGTATCAGAAACAAATGAACTGAAAGATACCGATTGCTATTGTTGTTGGGTCAATGATTAGCTGTATCAGAAACAAATGAACTGAAAGTCAATTCAAAAAATAGGATGGAAGATAGGGTATAAACCAAGTATCAGAAACGAACTGAAAGAGGTAGTATTAGTATATTTGGATGATGAAGTGTTAATAAAGTGAAACGCCTATTGTAATTTTTCTTAAGGTTAATAATCCTTCATCATTTTTTGTGAAGAATCCTATATGGAGGTATCTATAGTTTCCTTCTAATGTGAACCATAAGTATATGGTTTGTGCTTTGCTTGGTT
>Ga0272445_1002618_pt1 | contig 12188 bp, 25 predicted proteins | sample YNPCB0031_FD_194404 | JGI IMG/M metagenome (GOLD analysis project Ga0272445, IMG submission 194404) | Hot spring sediment microbial communities from Yellowstone National Park, WY, United States - YNP-CB-003-1 | ecosystem: Environmental > Aquatic > Thermal springs > Hot (42-90C) > Sediment... | reverse complement strand
TACTTGATCTTCCCTGTTTTATCGATTTAACCTTTTCGCCTGAGGATGTTTCATAAAAAGTGTTCCCTCCATGTCCTCCTCCGAAATATGTATCGCCAACGTTAAGCCATAGTGAACCAGTCTTCTTCAATACTCTCTTAACCTCCCTGAAAAGCATGACAAGATGTTCAACATACATCCTCCACGAAGGCTCCAAGCCTAATTGACCCTTCCATGCTCCACATTTAATGCAGAAGTCGCTGTAGATATGGCCTCGATAGTCCTTTCTCCCCGAGAAATCCGTTTTCCCCTCGTTAGCCATAACTGAAGCTGCCCTATTATCCCAGTATCCTTGATCTACCTCGCACCACTCATGCTGACAGCATGGATCACCGCCGAAAACTGTTTCAGCCTCCTCTCCGCCGTAAACCCTCAATGCATAGTAGGGAGGTGATGTAACTACGCAATCTACGGATTCGCTAGGCATTAATGGTAGGAGCTTGAAGGCATCTCCGCAATGTATTCTATTTATCCACTCATCCAGTTTGCTTACGAACTCCATCCAGACCCCTAATAGATTCTGCTGTACGTTTAAAAGTTTTATTGTAAAGGTTTAAGTATTCCTGCTGGATAGTTTTGGGGTATGGGTTCGGTGTCGGACTATATAAGGGTGGTTGTTAGGAGGTTTGGGGTGAGGATGTATAAGTGTAGGGTGTGTGGTAGGGAGTATTATACTGTGGGTGGGGCGAGGCAGCATGTGAAGAGGAAGCATCTAGGTTCTACAAATTTGTAGAATCATGTTGAAGTGGGGCGGAAACGTTAAGCCAGGATGAAAGGTTTATATATGTTTGCTGGCTAATAGTATCAGGGTGTGTTTGATGGGTGAGGAGCCTAAGGAAAGGATATGCTCCATGCTGAAGTCTCTGGAGGAGTTTATAGCTGAGAATAGGGATAAGGTTCTTGCGGGGGAGGAGGGCCTGTTCCACGTTAGGAGGGCTATGGAGCTTATGAGGTGCAGCCCTGAGAAGCCTGTAATTGATGAGAGGAAGCTTCTGGTTGAGAAGGGGGTTGTTGTTGAGTGAGGTGCCTAAGATCTGTAGGCTTGTAGACTTCGTTAGGATGGTTGCTGAAGACTTCAACGTTGAGGCCCCAGGCATCGTCGTCGGAGGTCTTGAGAAGGTTAAGGAGAAATGCGGGGCGGAGGCGAACGGATGCTACAACTACGTAGATAAGCAGATAGTGCTCTATAAAGATGCTGGCTTGGAAACCCTTCTCCACGAGTTCTGCCACCACCTCCAATACGTGAGGAGCGGGGAGAAATATGGTGAAGCATTTAAAAACCTTGAGCAGCCTCACTGCATGAGGCCGCATGAAGAAGAGGCGAAGTCGTTCGCATACGCATACGAGCTGTTCTACCGTGGAAAGTTTAGGGAGATGGGGCTTGAACATGGGTTTGAATAAGGGGAATAGGCTGGTCTGCGGCTACACTGTTGCCCGACTAGTAGATGAGGTTGATGATGCAATCTCCACAATAGAGATTGTGGAGAAATATAAGGAGGAGGGGATAGAGGAGTTTGCCGCACAGCATATTCGTCATGTGAAGTGGAGGCCCCTCCCAGCAGCTAACGCCTTGCTGAAAGCTATGCCCCACACATGCCCAGGCGTTGACGAGGCAGTGGTTGAAAGGATGGGGGGCTTCTTGAGGCATGCTGAGGAACTGCTTGATAAGGGTGAGTATAAAGATGCAGCTGGATGGTTGAAGACGGCTAAGAAAGAGATAGTTGACTTGTTTTGGAAGGATTAATTTAAATATATATTAATATTATATTGCTGAGCTGCTTCAAGAAAGCTCAGCGATGTTCAACCCAGCGTTCAGTGGGCGATGAGATATCTTCTTAATATATTGGGGGAAGGTGGGGGGTATATATACTTTTCTCTCATACCCTGTACTGAGGGGGTTTCTCATCAGCCCTCATCAGGGAGATGTACGGAGCAGACTGTACGTGTACGCGTGTATGTGTACGCGCACCCCCTCTGGGGGTTTGTAGGGTTCCAGGGGGTTTTTGGAGTGATGTTCTGCATCTTTTATTTTTTCATTAGAGCTTTATTATTTTATACATTAATATTATATATATAGGAAACGAAAAATTTATATATTTATATTTTTTACTAGTATTCTAGAAATAGAATGGAAACGAAAGATATAAATACTAGTATTCTAGAAATAGAATAGAGTTGGGGGTGGTGTGATGAGTAGGAAGGTTGGCGTGATGATTCAACATCCCGAAGTCTGGGATGAGTTTAGAGAATATGTAGTGAAGAAGTGGGGTAAGAAACATACCGCCATGGCTCTTGAGCTTGAACAAGCAATAATCGAATATCTCTCCAAGAGGAGGGGGGAGGCTGCAGAGTCCCCCAGAGGGGGGAGGCGCGTACACACACGCGGCCAGCGTTCAGGCCAGCGTTCGGGCAAGATCATGGGTGAGGTTCCGATGCTTAAGGCTGAAGTCCTCAGGCATGTAGGGGTAGGCGGCAAGATACGTAGGGAGGATCTTAGAAAGATCATATGTCAAGCAACGGGAATAGTTAACCGTAGATCAATTGATGACAGGATAGAGGCTTTAGTATCCGTAGGCTTCCTTGAGGAGGCTTCTGGGAACGTGTTCAGGGTGGTTGGGGATGTAAGTATGGAGTACGCTAGGGAGGTGGCTAGGAGGATAGTTGGCGAGGGCCGTGAAATAGTAACCCAGTTAACGGTTGAGAAACACATCCGCCAGGTTTCAGGCGGAGACTTAAGGACTGTTGCGAAATATTTGGAGATACTTGTCAACTACGGGGTTTTGAAGCCAGGCGGCTGCTTGAAGCTTGAGGGACCCAGCAAGGGTGAAGAACAGATCTTTAAGGTGGATTTTGATGAAGCAAAAAGATTTGCTGGAATATCTTGAAGGGGGAGTAAGGGAAATACATAAATGCACAGTATGCGGGAAGGAGTTTCCAACATCATCTGGCCTGAGGAGACACTTCACTAGAAGCCACGTGGTGAAGATGGCTAGCGGAGTAGAGCTTAGGGAAATAGACGGTGAAACTGTTCAGCTAAACGTAAGGATGAGGAAGACGATGCTTGATGTCCTCCTCAAAACCCTTGAGAGGGCAGGAGTGGAGCTGGACGACTTCCTCGTCGAATGCTTCATGTTCGGAGACTCACTATTCGACAGGGATATTAAACCGTTAATAGAGGAGAAGGCAGCTAGGAGGATAATTGCCCCAATAATGGAGGAAATGAAGAAGGAGGGGGTGAGAGAACGTCCAAAATACATAGCATGAAGTCCAAATGCTTCTTCTGCGGTAGAAGGGATCAAACAGTCCTCGAAGAGCTTAAACTACCCACAGGAACAGTGACTCTATGCGGAAACTGCGCTAGGAAGCTAAGCATCATATTCAGGATGGCTGCAGGGGAGAAAATAGAGGAGAAGAAGACGCCGATAGAAACAGTTCTGGAAGCAATCCCGCCAGATGGATTATCAATGGATAAGCTTAAGGAAAAAGTCTGTGGAGAAATAGGTGAGCAACAGCTGAAGGAAGTGGTGAAGGAGCTTATGGAGGCAGGAGCAATCTACATGCCTAGGAAAGACTACATAATGAAGGTGTAGATATGAGGCTCCCACCCGAAGTTGTTGAGGAAGCTAAGGAGATAGTTAGGGAGGTTGCTGGGCCCTACCCCCAACTCGACGAGGATGTTGGGAGGGCTTTGAGGAGCAGGCAGATGTGGATAAGCCTAATAGATGCTGTATGGCTTCTAAAATATCAGAACAGGCTATGCTCCAAATGCGGGGAATGCTGCAGGAGGGTTGATGCTGTTAGGGTTACTGTAAGGGACCTTAAGAGAATCGCTAAACACTTGAAAACATCTGTTGACGAGCTTTCCAGAATCCTGAAGCTGAGGGATAGAGGGGACGGGTCCTACAGCATGGAGGGCCCATGCCCTTTCCTCAGGGGAAACCTATGCTCAATACATCCAGCTAGGCCGAACGTATGCAGGTACTGGCCAGCGAACTACGTAGCCTTCCAGATGGCTGAGGGGAAAGCAGTCGAACTCCCAATATACTGCAGCATAGTGAGGGAGATGTACGTGCAGAAGCTTGCCGCAACAGTTCTCTGGACACGCTTCAAGAGGGAGAACCCCAAGCTCGCAGGGCAGGTGAAGAAGCTTATGGGGAAGCTCCTCAAGCCCCCAGAAGACATGGATAAACAGCCCATCTGGGAAAGGGTTGAATGGATAATTGAGAGAATAGAGGAAGCAGGCAAACACCTAGAGATAAAGTAAATAATATTCAGTTGAAACCGTTCCAGCGTTAACCCTCATCCGTTGTCGGATAGTTAACACACACGTACCCTTAACGTAGCTTCTCATCTACGTACGCCTTTCACCGCTAATTCTTTGAATCGGTCGATCAGCCTATCCAGAATGGAGAGGGGGACTGGATTATCTGTTTTGATGAGGAGAGAGTACGGCTTGGATGGGCAGCTCTCGTTTGAGCATCCGCAGAACCAGACAAGTTCTTTCGGGAATCCTTCCTCATCATATTCTACATCGAAGAGCTGTGGAAGAAGTGTGAAAACATCGATTTCTGAGCCACATATTGGACAGCTGGCTATTACCCTCTGCTCATAGCTTTCCTCATCTATCGGCGTTACGGCTATGTTTCTGTACTGCGGCTTGTCGAGGATGAACTTGCAGTAGCCAAGCTGATAAACGCTCACTTGATCACCCCAACAAGCCTTTCTACGTAGCTTCTCACCGATCATCCCCGTTCTGGTCTAGCGTTAACTCATTTTTCATCCTGAATACTTCGCTGTACTTCTCAGCCAGCTTCCTTATTGATGACGGCTCCCTAGTCCTTTTCCTCCCAGTCGTCGTCACAATCCATAATGCCCTATGCTTTTCATCCCCCATCTTGCTGTAGTGGACGATGGGCAGCTTATATTCTCGATTACATATTGGGCATCTGCTCCATAGGTCTCCATGTCCCCTCCTAACGTGAAGCCTTAAAGCCTGAATGCTTGGGTAAACGTTTCCACAAATTGGGCATTGAACCCCTACACCCCTACACTTCGAAGCATGGCTTACAAGATGTGACCGTTGAATGAATGTTTTGCCGCACTTCAAGCATTTAAGCATTCCCTACACCCTGCTTCTGCAAATTTGTAGAACCACGTATCTTCTCAAGAAGCCTCTCAACCTCCTCCACAACCCTCTCACCGCCCTTAACCCTCTCAACAGACCTTTTAAGATATCTAAGATACCTTTCAGGATCCCTCATTCCTGAAAGCTCAATCATGTTCAGCCTCTCAGCATACACGTACTTGTCTGGGCCTAGATAGCATGTACTATACCTTTTTCCTTCTCTATGCTTGACGTAGTGGTACTTTCTACCCCCAACAATCCTCTCGTAGTGTGTTCCCCATCTACCACATCTTGGGCAGATAATCATTTCTTCCCCTCCCCTAACTCGACCAGCTTTTTTAATGGGGTTATTTTGAACTCTGTCTTGCCTGTTTTCTTCTTGCAGTATATTAGGTGTTGCTTAGCGTTGAATATTGTCTGCTTCCTGAATAGGGAGTATATCTCCTTGCCGCAGAACTCGCATCTCCAGATGTATAGCTGCCCCCTCCTAACGGTCTTTATACCCACTCCACCACCCCTGTGTTGAATAGCTTAATGTATTTCTTAACGATCCCCCTTATTGATGAGGGTTCTTTAACCCCCCTCCTACCCTTTGAAGCAGCTGTTAGAACCCATAGCGTCCTATGCTCATCATCCATCATCTTGCTGTAGTGGACTACTGCGTGTTTGAATGTTCTGCCGCATATTGGGCATCTACTCCATATGTCCCCATGGCTCTTCAACACATGGATCCTTAACGCAAGCATTGATGGATAAATGTTTAGGCATAGGGGGCACTGCACCCCAGTCCCCCTACATCTTGAAGCATGCTTCTCGAAATGTGAGGGGTAGTGGAGGGTTTTACCACACCTCAAACATTTAAACACAGCACCACCACCACTACTAGTAGTGGAGGGGGCTTATAAACCTTCCCCTGAAAAGCTTAAATACCTCCAGAGCAACACTATATTATGCCCAGGTTTAGAGGAATGGTTCAGCTCCCAACATTTGTGAAGGGGTGGTGGCATATCGAATCCCCCCCAGGAACAAGAATATTTGACCAGCCGTATCCTGAGGGGGTGTTGAAGCATGAGAAGACGCTTGACGTGGAGGCATACTCAGCCCTAGTCTACGTTAACGGTGGATTATCCAGCCAAGCAGGTGCTAAACGTAGAATAACGCAAAACGTTTATATCACTGTAACACCAGGTATAAGTAGGGAATCCGTAAACAAGGTGAGGGAGACGCCTAGCCTAGTGGTAGGTGAGGGAGCATATAGACTGCTCCAAAACAAGTTTAGAACGGTGGTGACTATAAGTTGAGCACAGCCACAAAACTATACGCTGAATCATACGCAGTATCCCTTGACGGAAGAGAGATCAAGGACAAGTTCCCATCTAAAGTAGAGGTTATCGTGGAGGTGACTGGGTAATGGAGGACATGTATGACCAGCTACATAACCCCCTGAGGGGATACATAGAGGTTGAGGTTAGGGATAGGGAGGGGAGGATTGTTGGGAGGGGAAGGCATAAGATGAGGAGCTTCGTAAACAACCTTCTAAGAATACTTGAGGGGGAAATGAAAGCTAAAGGGGGAGCAGCACTAAACTACTATGGTACAGTAGTCTCTGTAACTGTGGTTAAAACTGATGGGTCAAGTGGTTCAGCCCTGATAGAATGGTATAACTCCGATTCTGGTTCGTTAAATGCACGGAGGTCTGGGGGTATAGTGATCGCTGCTAAAGCAGCTGATGATAATGATGCATACGGCATAGTTGTAGGCTCAGGAACGTTAGGATTATCCCTTGACCAGTATGCTCCTGCCTCAAAGATACCCCACGGAACAGGCCCTGGACAGCTTGACTACGGCGTATCAGTAGCGGAAGACCTAGGCCTTGACACAGGTGTAACCCCCCCAGTCTATAGGTTTAGGATAACGAGGACGTTTTCAAATCTTTCAGGAGCAGCTATAAACATAAATGAAGTATGTGTAGTAGCCGTAGATTTTTGGAGGGATCGTTATAGTACAGTGTCTGATCCGAAATTCCTAATAGCTAGGGATGTACTGCCATCAACATACACTGTTCCAAACGGTGGAACAGCTACTGTCGTAGTAACTTTTGAGGTGGTTGTTGGATGATCAAGGCTGAATTAATAGTTGAGGTTGATGGAAGGGAAGAGTATAGAGGAGAGAGTAGAAGCTTCCTGCAAAACTTCGGCAAAGTACTTGCTTTATTCCTCTCCTCACCTGGATACACGCCAGACTCAATGGGGCCTATAACCCAAACATCTGTAACATACATAGATGGAACCCCAGTAACCGTCTATGGGGAATGGTATGCTACTGATACAGGTGGTGGTGGAGGAGCTCATCTAGCTATGTCTGCACCTGATAACGACGACACCTACGGAATAGTTGTAGGGTCAGGAACAGCCACTGTTACTCCGACGAACTACTGCTTAGCCTCAAAGATACCCCACGGAACAGGCCCTGGACAGCTTGACTACGGCGTATCAGTAGCGGAAGACCTAGGCCTTGACACAGGTGTAACCCCCCCAGTCTATAGGTTTAGGATAACGAGGACGTTTTCAAATCTTTCAGGAGCAGCTATAAACATAAATGAAGTATGTGTAGTAGCCGTAGATTTTTGGAGGGATCGTTATAGTACAGTGTCTGATCCGAAATTCCTAATAGCTAGGGATGTACTGCCATCAACATACACTGTTCCAAACGGTGGAACAGCTACTGTCGTAGTAACTTTTGAGGTGGTTGTTGGATGATCAAGGCTGAATTAATAGTTGAGGTTGATGGAAGGGAAGAGTATAGAGGAGAGAGTAGAAGCTTCCTGCAAAACTTCGGCAAAGTACTTGCTTTATTCCTCTCCTCACCTGGATACACGCCAGACTCAATGGGGCCTATAACCCAAACATCTGTAACATACATAGATGGAACCCCAGTAACCGTCTATGGGGAATGGTATGCTACTGATACAGGTGGTGGTGGAGGAGCTCATCTAGCTATGTCTGCACCTGATAACGACGACACCTACGGAATAGTTGTAGGGTCAGGAACAGCCACTGTTACTCCGACGAACTACTGCTTAGCCTCAAAGATACCCCACGGAACAGGCCCTGGACAGCTTGACTATGATACCCACACAGTAGCCTCATCATATACTTCATCTTCATCATACGTAGAGATAAGCAGGGTATTCGTTAACAGGTCTGGAGGCGACGTGGTTGTCAGAGAAGTTGGGCTAATGGCTAGAAACTACTTCAAGGACCTTGGTGCTGTTAGAAACGATGTAAAGTTCCTAATTGCAAGGGATGTATTGCCTTCTCCAGTAAGGGTTAAGAATCTTGGAAGCCTAACTGTAAGATACAGGATAAGCCTAACACTATAGGTGGGAAAATGGCTCTAGTTGGGGAAGGGAAGAAATACATGATGCCTATCAGGAAAGCAGTAATATACATTATAGATGAGTCCACAGGGAAAACATACCCTGTAAAGGCTACGTTGACCGCTGACGGCACGGCAGCATATGTTCCAACCTCATTGGAGAAGGACACTGTAGGACTGGCAACCGAGGCAACACTAGCAGCCGTAAAGGCTCAGACGGATAAGCTAACATTCGACGACGCTGGGAGAATATACGTTGCAAACCCTCCAAACATAGACATAAAGCTAAGCGAGATAAGAGGAGTGGGGGCGCAGGCTCAGAGGACGCTAAGCGACATATACGACAACATATCCTCCCTAAGCAGCAACCTAACAGACCTTAAAACAAAGGATCAAGAAGAGGATAAGCATAGATGCTACACAGTAACAGTAGACGACACATTCGCAGTTCCCTCAGGAGAGACATGGTACGTTAAAGAGCTATACATATCTACTGGGGAGCTATACCTAGACGGGGAGGTGAAGGTGGTGTAGATGGGTAGGATAAGGATTGTAGGAGACGTATCATCAAAGGAATACCGCATACTTGAGGAGACATCAGGAGAGCTAAAGATTAAGAATGCAACTGACGGGGTAGACCTTCTAAAAGCTGGGACAACAGTTGTCGACGCCTCAGGAATATCCCTATGCACACATGCATCAAGACACACGTATGGAGCTGCGGACGCTATACCGACGGATGGGTTGAGGGCTTCTCAGCTCAGAATAGTCTTCGGCTCAGGAGTATACGCAACAATAACTGCAGGTGGAACATACATTGTCCCAGAGGGAATATACTACGGATTCCTAGGAGCAAACACAAGGAACGAAGTATACGATGACAAAGCCGCAGCGTGGAAGACAGCAATAGCTGCAGGAGGAGTAGGACTAATATTCTCAGACGGATCCAACGTAAGACTAATAAATGCAGGAACAGTTGCGGAGACAAGCAACCTAAGACCAATAGTCTAGTGAAGCTTTAAGAGTTCTTGGACCTAGAGCTGGTTAAGCAGGTTTCTTCCTCCTCCTCTTCAGGGCTGCTGCTGTTAGGGCTCCTCCACCAAGCAGTAGTAGTAGCCATAGAAGCCATGACGGGAAGCCAGCTCCCTCAGCAGGTGGTTTCTCAGCGCTTGGCGTCCAGTATGTTGGGTAGACGTATACGTCATCTATTAGGAACTGTGCATTCGTGGATTCTACGCCTGTAAGTTTCCCTACGAATACTCCCTTGCCTACGTTTTCGCCTTCGAGGTCAGGCTTAAACCTATCGTATCCTGGGGGTGGGGGTATCTCCATGTCTCCAACCATTATTTTCCTGAAGCATCTATCCTGGGGGTCTATGTGGATAATGATCCACTTCCAGTCTTTAAACTCCGACTCATCCCCCAAGTCAACAATCCACTCCCCAAACGGCCAAATGCTTCTAACTCCCCCAGTACCCCATGAAACCTGGATCTTGCCGTCGAAGACTAGGTATACGTGGTTTGTTGAAGCGTCAAGGTAGGCTCTGAAGAGAGGCCATGAAACACACCCCCAATACTCCGCATACGAGTATCCAGCACCATACCAGAAAAGGTCTGCATGCTTTGTCTCCTTGATCCTTGCTTGGGGATTCATCTTGAACCTGAAGGCGTAGGTTGCCTCCAGAAGCGTTAAGGGAGCCTCAACACCCATACCCACCATCTCACTACTGTAGTAGAAGCCGTATCTACCAGCTGCCTGAATATCAACTTTTAAATGTCCAGGCTCCTCCCATGAAACAGTAACGTTCTTAAACGTTAAAGGAGCAAAATACTTGTCAAAAGTGTTTGAAGCAAGAGGCTCAACCATAAAGAAAACACCCCCAACAAATATAAAAACTTTACTTCAGAAACCTAGATTCCCATCCTCAACCAGGCTTAAACAGGGTAAAACAATGTTTTACGTTTAAACCTCATAAGGGAAACGGAGGAGAAATATAAGGGAGAAGCGTTGAGATGTGAACTACCTATGGTTTCACAGGGGGTACATCTAGCCTACCACATCATCGATATAAGTGAACACGTATATGAAACATGTGTGGAAAGAGCAATTAGAGAGGGAACCGACTTGGAAATATGTAAAAATATACGTAAAGAAATCGCTGAAATCGCAGAGTCAGCAATAGGAAAAATGGGGGAAGACCTTGGAAAATGCGGATGCAAATTCACCATCTACGTCAAGTAATGATTAAGACAATACAAAATAAGTAGTTCACCCCTTAACGCTGTCCCTAAGTATTTTCTCAGCCTCCTCCATATATGTAGTGAAGTCTAGTTTTGAGTGTTTAGTTATCTTAGCAATTATTAATGGGTTTATGTTTTTCTTCAATAGATGAGTTATGAATGCATATCTTAAGCTATGTGTATTAATGTGGTATCTATCTCTACAGAACGTTTTAACCCTATCAACAATCTTATCCTCTTCCAGATCACATATCCACCTACATCTATCCCTATCTATCAATTCAGGAACTATGATCAATCTATATTCATCCCTTTTCCTCTTAGACAGCTTAACCCTAAGCTCCCTATTCCCCGTCTTAACGAATTCTATGATTGCCCTTACAGCCTCACTTATCCTTGAACCGTTCAACAGCTGAGTGTATAGTATGGCTGTATATGTATATCTCCTATTGCTCCTACTGTATTTAAGATAATTTTCAAACCATCCCCTATAGAAATCGTAGTCTATTCCCTTATCCCATCCCATAATTCCACCTCAACACCAGTAAATACTAGTACATCCCATTTATAAATTCTTCTCTTATTTAATAATGGAGATAAATAATGAAGTAAATAGTTCACACTTACAACCCCATAATTCTTAAGCTCCTTAACGGCTTTAGAAACTCTTGGCAGGTCCACCTTGACGGTTTCGGCAACCCTCCCCACGTAGTCCTCATGGCCAGCAATATAATCTAAAATCTCCCAATACTTAGCTAAAGCCCTTAACATCAGCTTCACGTTGCTCTTTCAGACAACCACTTGTTAAAAATTGTGTACAAAATATTTAAATTTTTCCGCCTCTATCATAATCAGAGGTGATACCATGGAAGAAGATACTATTGAGCTTTCAAACATCATTAAGAGCTACATATACATAGGCACGAGAGCAATTATTAATGAAGGTTCAACACGCTTTAAAATCTACTTACCTGTAGATTTCAACAAGCTCTGGAAGTCACTCAAAAAGAAGGGCGGAAAGGTTGAGGTTCTTCTAAGGCCTGTAGAGAAGGAAAACCTAGAGCCTACGTTAAGTAATGATCCAAGATTAAATAAATAGTTCACTCTCTAATGCAGTCTATTCCTTAATAAACTATTTGTTCACGTTTATATCAAAATTTACATATCCACTTTTTCAACCACTTCATATCTTCTAAGATAAGCATGCAACAACATAATGAAGAAACATTCCATGATTACCACTATAAAAATGAAACTAAATAATTGTTACTCTAAGTTTACTTTTATTGCTACTTCATATTGTTACCTTATTGTTACCTCATTATCTCCCTTATTGTTACTAAAAAACATAAAAATTAATAAAAAATTAACTGGGTAATTTGTTTTCAGTTGTTTACAGTTGCAAG
>Ga0272445_1002617_pt1 | contig 12191 bp, 10 predicted proteins | sample YNPCB0031_FD_194404 | JGI IMG/M metagenome (GOLD analysis project Ga0272445, IMG submission 194404) | Hot spring sediment microbial communities from Yellowstone National Park, WY, United States - YNP-CB-003-1 | ecosystem: Environmental > Aquatic > Thermal springs > Hot (42-90C) > Sediment... | reverse complement strand
AAGCTATGGCCATGGTAATCATGGACATGATCCCTATCGAGATCGGTGGATAGATCTTGAAGAACATCCATGAGTCAATGCCCGCTAGCGCTAGGAGGCCCGGGATCCAAGTTAATAGTGGTGGGAGGTTCCTCCACCCGCCAAGCCATAGATATGTTGTTAAGATCTTCGGCTTCTCCGCGAAGTCCCTGGCAACAGATATGTATTCAAGTGTATCCCAGTTTATTGGAAGATCCAGATACTTTAATTCTGGATAGAGCCTTACCGCAAAACCTATGATGAAGGAGATTATGTAGAGTGTTCTTGGCCCAATATTGCTGAGAGCATTTGCCACACATGTTAGCAGGGAATGGAGGGTTGGGCTTTCGCGAAAAACTACAGGCTCTCCCTGTACCGTATTCATGGCCGTGGATGCCGCTACCATGAATGATCCAAGGATCCCTATGGAGGCTAACTTATAGGAGGCTTCATCTATTATTGAGCCTCCAATGAGCTGTGTATAGAAGCTTGTCTTTAAGAGGCTATAGATTGCTGAGGAAACCCTAGCAATGATGACAATACTCGTGCCAAGGATCGTGAATAATATTGTTGAGAATATGGGGCTCTTCCTCCAAAATAGTGAGATGTCTAGAAGGCCAGCGGCCACAGAGCCTAAGAAGAGTATCCAGAAAGAGATATCCACAAGCCTGAGCCCACCAGCAGGATAAGACCGATAATAGAGGCTAGCTAGAAGAAAGACCGCCAAAGAGATCACTATCGAGAGAACAGCTATAAGAGCCCTAAACCTCGAGGCAAGCGATATGATCGTGAATGCTTCCTCTTTTGAGTTTTCGATGTTAAGAATTTGTCTACATATTTATTTACTATATTTTTGAATGCTTACTGAGCTTCATTTCCCTTCTCAGATTGTCTGTTTGGAATTCCCCATTTCAGGAACTGGTTTCCTCAGTTTTTCTCCAGCGGATTTACTTTCAAGATCCTTAAGCTCTTTTTCAAGTTCCTTTTCTATTTCCTCTATTGGTTTTTGGTGGTGTTGTGGTCAAGGTGTATCCTATCCATGCTAGTATCCCGAAGACCCCTAGGACTACTATGAACCCTGTTATCTGGAGTAGGAGGAGCACCCAAGCATCTGACTCGTACTCATTCCATATGATACCCTACAGCAAGAAATATTAATTATTTCTTATCTTTTTTCGAGTGCATAACAGTTGCGATGGATGAGTTGACTGGTCGTCTTTTGTCGTTAGATGAGACTATAATCGTCTATACATCTCCTCCTCTCGTCCACTTATCCATCGCAACGTGACTATTAATTTTTGAATCATTATTTTTCTCCGCGAATGTTAGCTTTTATTTCTCATTTAGGGTAACGCTATTTTATGAAAAAGTCACTTTTTGACCTGTGTCAGATCATCATTCTTCATGTGTGCTATATCCATTTCGTATCATTAAGTGTATTGCGTCTGTTTAACTCGTATTCCTTCTTCTAGTCCTTCCTCCAAGAAACCACTATTGTCCTTTAGCAGGATTGTTCTTCCTTCTTAAAAATAGGAGCTCACCATTCTTAACTATGATTACTTCTACGAATAGAAGTAATCACTAGGTTTTTCCTGGTCTTTTGAGCAATATATCTCACACCTTTTTCTGAAAGTTTTATATTTGATGGGAATTCGGCCCCCGTTCGAAATCTCTGATAATGTAGAACATATAAAGGTTGCATGGTTTCAGTATATCAGTATTTCACGTAATGAACAAAAGAATTTCTCTTTTTCAACAACATTTTCTTTAAAGTTTTTCTGAGCTTATCTATTGTTATTTTCATTTTTCCATCATCTACATCTATTAAGTTAAGATGGAGTGTAGCTGGTAGACGCATTTGGCCCACGGCATTCTTAGATGCAACATTATATCTTCTAGTGAAGATAGTTCTTCTATAGAGATCTCAGATACCTTCCTCTTCCTTTCAATAAATCTTTCTATCTTGCTCAACTAGGCTAGCCTAAGGCTACCTGAGGGACTGTCATTTTAATCCGTTAAAGTGGCGGCGCGTCACTTTGAGGCGCATGCTAATAAATTAGCGGTTAAAATTCTTGGCGGAGGGTGGATACCAGCAGCACCATAGGCGAGACGAACGAATAACCACATTAGAAACATGCTGACCTTACTCTTTAATCCAGTTATTGAGATACCTTTGATAATTATGTCCCTAAAGCCGCTCATTTCAAGAATTTGGAAGAGACTTTCTTCAGTAAAACCCGTTTTATGTGTTAAGTCCATATACCTTGAACGTAATCCTGTTATGCTAGCCATATTAGGTGTTCTAATAATGACTTTCCCTCCATCTTTTAAAGATTCATAGACCAATTGTAATAGTGTTCTAATTTGTTTTTTAGTAAAGTGCTCAATGAAATCATTCATTACAATAACGTCATATGTTTTTTTCCTCAGAGGCAAGAACTTAAAAACATCTGCAACTACAACCTTTGCGTTTACTATCTGCTTGCAACGTAATACTTGAGAAGGTGAAATATCGATTCCCTCAACGTTATAGTAACCTTTCTTAAGAAGAAAATAAAGGAAATGGCCTCCACCACAACCTATGTCAAGGATACGTATCGATTTATCTTTCGGTAAGAATTCATCATAATCACGACCATAACTTTTAGCATATTGCTCATATTCCTCACGTGTTAAACGATTAAGCCTTTGAAAATGCGATAAGTATTTCTTGTAATCTTTATTCAACTCATTATCAATTGTCATATTGCTCACCCTTTATGACCTCAAATAACTTAATATAATGTTCAAGTACACGTCGCCAAGTTCTTGAAGCAGCAAATATCGGACCTTCTGTAAAAGCTCTTCTTCTTAGAGCTTCATCTCTGAGGATAATTTCTATACATTTATGGAGATCTTTTGGATTTCCCGATTCGAACATAAGCCCATATTTTCCATTTTCTAAGATCTCTGCAGCTCCCACACTGTTTGATACTATCACGGGCGTACCTTGCGAAAGAGCCTCCAAAACTACAAGTCCAAAGCTTTCTTGCCGGCTTGGCAGAACTAGAGCTAGAGCATTTCTATATAACTGTTTAAGCACATCCTTTCTAATTGGTTTTTCTATAAAGATTATATCTGAAACAAACTCCCCCGCATTGACTAATAAAGTATTACGTGGTTTTTTACCAACAACTACCAGCTTCAAGCTCCGGTTCATCTTTTTTACAAGATTAAATGCCTTTAACAGAATGTCAAATCCTTTAAGAATCGTTGTTTCTCCAACAAAAAGCAGGTATGGATTAGATACGTTGACATCAAAATAATTCCTATTACTTTGAAACCAGTCTTCTGAAATTCCATTGTGGATAACATATATCTTTTCCTTCGGATAATTTAGTCGTCTATGAATCTCTTCTTTAAATTTTCTTGATACAGTTACCAAACAATGGCTAAGTTTTATTATAATTCTCTCCTCCAGCAACAAGCGAAGAGGATATCTAGACCCCATTCGCATTTCGTTTAATATTAACCCATGTGCTGAATATATTACAATCGAACCGGATAGTTTTCCGAGAAATGCTAGAAGGGTGTTCAAATCGCTCACACCGTGCAAGTTAATAATGTCGTACTTTTTGCTCAATACCATTTTTATAACGAAAAAGAGCTTAAATAGATTGAAAATGGGTACCCGAATAACAAATATTGATCGACCGAGCTTTATATCTCCGTTCTTAAAAAATGATTGGGAGACAATATCCAAAGTATGTTTGAACTCGTACTTAGAAATAGCTTCTACAATATTTGAAAAAACTGCTGGAGGCCCGCCTTTTCTAATTTCTGGCGATTCGTATATTCCAGCCAAAAGTATCCTCATTCTACTTCCTCTATAGTTTTCTTGGTTAAGAAATACTTTTATTTAAAAATTTCTTAATAAGTCTGAGAGTCTCCTCTGGGGTCTTCGTTGCCGTATTTATGGCAAGTGCTCTTGTGTGCAGCAACCGTACTAGCATTTGGCCAACGGTTATTTCATATCGTATTAAATCTTCAGGTTCAACGAGTGATCCCCTATTTTTATATCTATGTACTAAAATCTCATAAGGCGCAAATAGAAAAATAAGGTAAGCATCTTGCGGGATTAGTTTAAGATAGAGGCGCCCTATTCTCGTGTCTAGGATATTCATGTTGTTCATAAAATGCGCTAATGTGCAAATCGAATCTGGTATGAAACGATCGGCTATTAACAATTTTCTAAAAAGCTTTCTCTTCACATAATATTTAACAAATATGAGGGGAAGTAAGTTGAGGAACTGAAAGGCGGACCATAGACATTTATTTCTTACTACCCGTTGTACATCTGCGACTTTAACTATTTTGCCATCACCATAGCTAAAATACCTGAAGAAACCCATTCTTACCAGCAACTTAGCAACTAAGGGTATTAACAAGTGGTTATCTCGAATAGATATTACTTCCACATTTTGTTTACCGTATTTGTCTTGAAGCTCTTTTATTAGCATACGAATCTGAGTTGTTTTGCCTGCACCTTCTGGTCCAAAAAATATAATGAAAGGTTTCATAACACATACACTAAATAGAGTCAATCAGCTGGCTTAACTTTAGAGCTAAAGAACGGCTAGAAAACCTATCAATTATTTTCCTACGCATTTCAATATTATTAACAAAGACACCATCTTCAACAGTTAGCATCTTTTTTACAGCTTCTTTAAAGCTATCCACTGTTAAACTTTTCAAGTAAACAACAAGAGGAGAATTGCCTGCAATGTATCTGATTCCAGGTAAGTTGCTTGCTATTACGGGCTTGCCCATTGCCAAAAACTCAATAAGTTTGGTTGGGCACTGATAACGCCACCAAGGGTGATCTGGAAGTACTACAAGGCCTATATCGCAAGCTGCGATTATCTCTGGCATCTTTAAATATGGAACGGGCCCACAGAAAAAGACGTTGTTAATCTTATTATGTCGGATAAAGTTTTTTATGGAGTCTTTTGCAGGACCATCTCCAATTATTAAGAGTACTATTTGATCACTCTCCTTAAAAGACATAGTGAAGAGTTTTAGAAGTTCCAATATACCTCTCTGTTCGTCCAAGACACCATAATAAAGGAGGACTTTTTTACCTAATAATGCATTAAGTCCTAGCCTACGTCGTTGCTCATCTTTATCCATAAAATCTAATCTCTCAAATACTTTTCCAAGTGGGGATGGCATAACCATTATCTTGCGTTTTAGAATTTTTCCGAGTCTACAGAATTCAGCTGCCTCGAAAGGGGATATTGCAGTAAACATGTCAACGAAGGGTCTCCCGAGCATCAGCGATAATCTAAAATGCAATGAATGTAACCATGCGCGAAAGCCCTTTTCAGCAACTGGTCTACTTAGAATCAGCATTATGCCTTTGCTTTTCCATAAAGCCTTGGCAATTAAAAATAAGGGAAGCAGTGGAAAATCAAATATAACAATTGAGCTCATTTCTTTAATCATAAGCTTAAAGAATAGTCTATGAAGAGAGAAAAGAGAAAACAATGGAATGTATCTATCAAACTTTAATTCTTTAATTGAGAAAAATTTGTCTCTCGTAATTTTATCGCTATTAGATGGTAACAAAATCTCGACTCGGTACCCAAGCTCAGCCAGACCTTTAAAAAGATCAAGAATTGAGGCACCATGCAGCCTATTTAGCCATGGCTCCGTAGAAAGCACTATGATCTTTTTGTTTATAGCGTTCATGGTACTAGCTCTTTATATTTAACTCATCAATTTTATTTGATAAGTTTTTCTTTTATATCTACGGCCTGATTTCTGTTTGTCTTCTTATGCATGTTTTGGATTATATCCTTAATAAGATGTCTAGGTTGCTTAGGTTTAATAATTACCCATTGAATGAGAAAGCTTACCCTATTATGCCTCATTCTGCTGGTTTAAGCCTTAGAGAACTTGCTAAGGGATTCTTCGGATACTTGAAGCAAGGATAGAAAGATTCCACAACAACATAAAAACACATGAAAGATCCAGTCGTTAGGAGACCGCGCAACAACTGTGGTAACAACAGAAAACTTACTCAAAGTAATAAAACTCAGGAAAGAGTGTTATCTGTTAACAAGACCCTCCTATCATGAAAACTAGGATTAAATGTAAAACTTTTAGACTCTAGAAATATACTATAACCTGCAATACTTGATGGCATATTTAGCTTTTTTGGAATATTAGAGTGTGTCCATCACTAAATATGATATCTTCATTTGTAAAGAGCTTTTTAATTTCTTCTAGTACCAACTCTTCAGGAAGATGCAGGAACACTTTTAGATGCGTTTCCAACTCTTTGTTAAACAAAACAAAGTTGGTTTCGTTAAAATAAGGGTGATACATTTTGCCGGCCGCTGAAATATAATTGCAAGAAATCCCTGCAATGACTTCTAAATAAATGGCATTTGGACCTTGGGCAAAAGCAGAATATGATGGCCCCGATAAAAATCTAGTAAGAAAATTATCTGCACGAAGATCGCTTGGGGTTTCACTCCACGTATATGGGAAAAAGTTATCACGTATAAGAGTTGCAGGATATAGAGCTAAGATAAGCAAAATGGAAACTGAGACAAATTTTTTAAGTTTATCTCTATTTAACCATCCCTTAAATCCATTAGAAAGACCAACAAGAATTAATGCATCTCCTCTTAATGCTAAAGATTTTAAGAGAGGATATGAAAAAAGACTAATCACTCCTACCAGTAATACGCACAGATCGATGTACCGGATTTTCCTAGACTTTATTAACCTTAGAAATCCTAGACACATGAGAATTACTAAAAATAACTGTGTAAGGCCGTATACATACGCACACGTGAGATATAATGGAGACTGCGAAGCTGGTGTTAGCTTTGGCGCATAGGACTCTAGTAGGTAAGTTGTGGAGACAAAAATTTCACTAAAGTACCGTGGGAGACTACTATTAAAGAAAACCACCGTTCTGTACATAACATCAGAAAAATATATGGCTAGGAATAAGCAAGCAATGTCAACGTACTTATTTGAAATCCTCAATGCTAATAAAAATAATAAAAGAATAATCACAAAAACGGTCACAACTGGATGAGATAGCATTAATGCTATGAATAAAAGAATTAAGGGTATTTTTAGTTTTCTATTTAGCATAGGTAACATAATGGTTAAAAGGGTAAAGGCGAAGCTAAATGCGGAAAACTGCCATTTGCCCCTTAAAGGAAACATCATAAAGAAAAGTGCAGGAATGGCAAAGTTAATTTGATATTCATCACTGAGATAAGCAAATAAGCCGAGCGAGGCAACAATGGTCATTGTGGCAAAAAATAGAAAGCTTACGATGTTTACGCTTATACCAGTAATTATTACAATTTCTTTGATGAATATAAAAAGAAGAGGCCATTCATAGTAATTGTAAACATTTTTTCTGCCTATGGTTAGAGTTTCTAAGCTTAAAAAATGTTCACTTAAACCTCTGAAGTAAGCCGAATCGCCGCCACTATGACGAATTTGAAGTATTGGATAAAAAAAGATGGGTGAGAAAGTTAACAGTACCATCAAGGAGGAGGAAAATATTTTTACATAGTTGTTCTTTGTTGAATAGCCTATTAAATATAGATCCATGAGCGCTATGGACAATGACGGCCAAAGCAAAGGATTGAAGAAATGAAATGTATCCTCATATGGTAAGAAATAATTGGGAACAGGATAGCTGGTATACCAAGAATAAAAAACTCCAAGAAGTGATAGGAGTAACACAAACCACTTGAAATTAAGATTAGCAAGGGATTTTAATATCTTAGATAATGCCTGTGATGGAATATAAGCGGTCATATGCTAACTTAGTGCTATGATTATATATCGTGCTTGTTTGAGTGATGATAGTATGCTGGCCAGAGAGACATCAGAACATGCTTTAAATTAAATCCAATTCCAATCAATCTTTCCCTATAAGCCTTATAAGGAGACATCGTTGGCACAGCTTTCAGCATCAGATCTCGTTGTTTCTCCTTCTTAAAGAGTAAAAGGCTTTTGCCGGTAGAACATGCTACAAATTCTTTCCCCTCACTTATATTCATATAAGGGTTAAATTGCTCATCAAAGCCATCCGCATATAACAAATACCATTTCCTTAAGTCCCTTGATATAATTATGGCCTGAGGCGCGCCTAACCCTGCCATCCAAATACCATTATCCAGCAATTTTAAAGTACAGATTTGAGCAAATCTAATGTTTTCATCATGCCACTTAAGGAAAATAAAGTTCCAAGAACCTTTAATGGGATTAAAAAGACCTATGCCACCTCTAACAATCCCACTATCCATGCCGAAAATCACTCTATCTTCCAGCACCTCCACAGGCACGAACTGCCACGGGCCCCTATATAGTGGTCTCCATTTTTCACCAAAGTCCTCAGAGTATACAACTCTCGTAAGACATCCATCGCCGAGCGTGGCAATGAGCCATTTTCTCTGTGAGTCATAGGTTATGTAGTGGAAGTGCTTGGAGCGCTTGTCAAGATCACTGTTCACGACAAGCTTCTTCCACCTTCTAAAATCCTCGGATGCGAATATGCCTGTAGGAGGTTCGCCGTATTCCTGCACAAATACTTCGCCCTCAGCCCTAGTTGCATGCCAGAAGAAGTTCTTCGAGCTATGAGACTTTAACACAATCTTTTGATTGCCACCTTCGACTAAGACCAACTTATCATCGATGGATAATAGGAGTTTGTCTTCTTCGGCGTTTAGTATGAAACCTTTGGAGGCGTTCAACGATGTTATCTCGCCCTCGGCTTTCAGCTCTTTGTCGAACATGACCAGAGAGAGTAAATCACCCCGCCTCACCAATGCGAGAATGCTCTCTCCAACTACCATAACGCTAAGGATGGGAGCCTTTACGTGATTATACTTCATGACCTCGCCTCACACATATGTGCATAAATAAATCTATGAAAAATTATTGTTTCCATTTTACGTGAAAACTATTTTGATGCCACTGATTCTATAACATACTTCATAGTTAGCCCGCATTTCCTTGCGGAGAAGAAGGAACTATAAGCCTCCTTTGCTCCTAAAGCAAGCTCTTCGAGTAAAGCTTCATTTTTAAGCAGTCCTATGATAATGCTAGGATACTCCGAGTAATTGTCTGATACAAATACATGGTGTGAATGTTCTAGTTTATCATGTAGTAGTCTAGCAATGCTGTTTGTTAGTATAGGTCTTCCATAATAAAGAGCTTCAAGCAGCCTATTACTTAAAGATCTAAAGAAAATAGGGGCTACAACTAAACTAGCATGCTCATATAATACCTTGAGAACATCATCTGAAGAGACCCAACCAACAAAAATAAGATTTTTAGGTATTTGAGAGAGTCCGAACTTTCTTTTAGCTTCAGAAGATGTACCACCAGCTATTATTATATCAATTTCTGGACATTTTTTAGCAATCATGTAAAGTATTTTAAATAGGGGCAATTCTTGCAGACTAAACAGATGGCTTGTTCTACTCATTGTAATAATACTAAAAATATACTGTTTCCCTTCGATAAATTTCTTTATTTCACGATTTTTCTCATAATCATTGTCGCTATACAGTGCAGCGTATGTTGGATAAATAACGTTTAGCTTTTTGAACAATGGTACTTTTTTCAGGAAGCTCTTAGTAGAGTCATCCATGACTACTACGGCCTGAGAATTCCAAATTTGCATTAGATTATGCAGTATGCTGGGACAAAAGTTTAACACTTCTAAATAGTTTTTCCCGTAGATAATATGGTCGATAAGCTTGTTTGCCCTAATACCCCATATCCGAAGTACTGTTGGGGTGTCCTGTATTCTAGCTATATAATGTGCAATATAAAATGGAGTTGAGGGAGTAGCTATTATTATGTCAAACGTTTCTTTAATAACCTCTCTTGGTATAAAGTTATGTGGATGGATTATGCTTTGAAGAAGCATGGGAGAATTTATCTGAAGAAAGTTCACCTTAACACTTCCTTGATCCGTATAAACAACTTTTTTATGTAAAGGCTCATATTTACCACCTATATGCATATAAGTTACATCATATCCTAGCATTTGAAGTGAGGCTGCGCATCCTAGTTCATGCCTAATTTCGTTGCTTATGAGAAGTATTTTCATGCCAGTTAGTATCACATAATTATTCTAATATTTCATGTGTGTGCATAACGCTTGATTATCCAATGTTCTCAAAATTAAGTGTCTTCTTAGCGCTTCCAATATTGTGGCGTGAACCTCTAGTACGCTAGTATTTGTGGAATCTATAGCTAAAAATGACCAATTATTCTTTTTAACCATAATTCTTGCGAAATAATCAATGATATTGCTGACTATTTTTTGACGTGGGAGGCTGTGTTCGGGGCGCCTTATATGAGCTACAGATGGATCCACCTTTAACAACACAACAAATGCTAGAGTGTTTGACAATTTAATTATGAGTCTGGCAATCTTGCCTATTACCAACAATGTATTCTTAATTAATGGTATGTACACCATCTTATGATAGGCGACCGAGGCTAAGGAGTCGGGGAACCATCGGTCTAAGATTATTATATCACACTTCTTCAAATTATTTAATATTCTCGCTAACATTAGGATTTCATTGAAGACGTATAAGAGGATGAGGAGCAGACTTCTCAGAGAGAAAAAATATGTTGCTTTTGGTAGTTCATTTGTTGCTATGTCATCCTTCTTCCCCTTATAATGCCTTTGGCTTACTAACTGTATAGCTCGTACTACTAATTGAGGAAGTTCATCATGAATGACGACTATCTTAAACTTTCCTTTTAACTTTTTACGCAACAAAAAAGCTTGGGTAGACTTGCCTACTCCATCAACGCCCATTAATGCTATCAAAATTCTTCTCAAAGGAGAGCACCAGCTAGCTTTTTTAACCCTAAATCTAACGCGACCCTTCTCACGTATTCGATCATATTGCCATATACAGGAGTATAATTGGTGTCGATAATAATCTTAAGAAATTTAAATAGATTAGAAAGATTAATCGATTTCAGCAATAATGAGGGATAGATTTTGCTTAGAAACGAAAACTTAGTAAAGTAATATTTTAATGATTTTTCAGCAACCAAATTCCTTAGCATACTTATATATCCCCTTAAATTTAAGTAATCATAGTAAAGGACGAAACCGTTTCCAAGGACATTATTAATGAGCAGATGATAATCTATAAATTCATTTAATCCTCGAACAGACACCCTTTTAATTTCAGCTTTAAAACCATCTTCTACAACTAGATAAAGGAATTCTCGGGCGCGTAGTATATGGTTTCCTTGAGACCAAGAGATATTACAAATTTTTAATTGCCGTTGAAGCCTGTCAGGCAAGTAGGCATCGAAAAATATATCAAAAAATCGTGACTTTATGTTCGTAGAATTGCCCTCACATGTAACAACATCTATGTCACGAGTTAAATCGACTGGTATGGCAGGAATTTTAATGAATAGATAATTATTTTTCTTACCAATGTTGATTAACTCGACTAACTCATAGCTAAACATATTGAGTAATATACAAAGCTCATTTAAAATATCCTCTAGCTCTTTATCTTTGAATATAACTTCATCATTATTGATTGCTTTAGCTATACTGAATGTAAATAGAAAAATAGACTTGTTTTTTATAAAATACTTCAGTAGTCTAACAAAATCTTTCTTTGAATAAACTTTTAACATTCTCAAACCGCCACTTCATTTTCATTAATAATTTGGTGTCCATCTTTTAGTGTAATGAAAAAGCTTTCATGGTTAACATTTGTGTACGCAGAGCTACTTTCCTTTTCAAGATCCAGCCTTTTCTTACGAGCAGATTTAATTGCATGGGAAGATTTTTACAAGCTTCTTTAAAGATTTATCATTAGAATCTTTAAAGAAGTTGAGCAAAGCAAATCTGAGCATCATACCTTCCTCCATGAACTCATCGACTTCGCCAGCAATAATGGTATCCACTTTTTCAACTGCCTCTTTTGCATTTCTAAGATTAAACATATATTTTTCGGCAGGTGTGCCTTGCAAAATTTCTCGTATACCACCTGTTTTTGGCGCTATTGGTAGCGTTCCTAACAATGATGCCTCGGCAACGGCATAGGGAAATGGTTCCTCAGTTAAAGATGGAAATAACAAAGCCCATGCCTCTTTGT
>Ga0272445_1002616_pt1 | contig 12196 bp, 9 predicted proteins | sample YNPCB0031_FD_194404 | JGI IMG/M metagenome (GOLD analysis project Ga0272445, IMG submission 194404) | Hot spring sediment microbial communities from Yellowstone National Park, WY, United States - YNP-CB-003-1 | ecosystem: Environmental > Aquatic > Thermal springs > Hot (42-90C) > Sediment... | reverse complement strand
CATAATTTTTTAACTGCTCTTCAATCGGATAATCCCTTTCTTCCTTGGGATAGGTAACAAAATAGAAAGCATAATTCTTTTCTAAATCAATGGGGCTTAAAAGATAATATTCAAAAGAAGAAAGTTTGGTTATCTTCTCTTCGGAAATTCTTCCGATAACAGTATTATCTAATAAGGCACAAGGAATAAATTCTTCTACTTTGGCTAATCGGTCATAGAAGATTGGTAAAGGTATTTTTACTACAACTAAATATTCCTTACTAAAAGCCAAGGTTAAAAAACCAAATAAAATAACCAACTTCTTCATTTCCACTCCTTTTTAAAAAAATATTATACCTAAATTTCAGTTTATTTCAAATGACGGATTTAAAAGGATTTAAGAAATTAAATCTTAAATTGATTTTCTAAATACAACTTTTACATTCAATTTTAAAATATATTCTGCTTGTATTTTAGGTTTATTGTTGAATTTATTTAAAAGAATCATAAACTTATTCTTCACTATTTTATTTTTGAGAAAGCATTTCTTTAAGAAAGCTTCTAATAAATCAGCGAAAAGTATTTGTTTCAGATTTTTCCGTTTTAATTCCTATTTACAACTTAAATTTCACTGGGCACGCATAAAGTTTTCCTTCTTTCCAAAGTTTAATTGGATTTCTCAATATACGAATTACAGCATTTTCATTTCCAGCATTTGATACAACATAGAAACAATATTTTTCTCCCTCATTCTGTTCAAATAATTTTCGGGCAAATTCCCACTGAGTTCCTGTAACTTCAATGAGTTCTTCACCTTCTTTTGTTTTAGTTTTAACCTCAATATATTCAATTTCAGCCCCATTTTGCTTTATAACAAAATCATAACCCTTCCCTTTATCTTGATATTTATTCAACCATATAATTTCCACTTGCTCCTTTTTATTATTATCAATTACTTTAAATCCAAAATCAGTTTCAACAATATCCCCACGCTTTTTATATATCTTTTTTAATGCTTCATAGACATATTCTTCACCCCACCTTCCAATTTTGTTTTTATCTATGACCAGGGCATTATCTTCTTTTTCTGTTTTATCTGTATCTTCCTTTGTTTCTTTATCTTCTTCTGGTCTAATTGTCTCCGCCTGACCAGATAAGTCGGGAGTAGCAATTTTTTCTGGTTCTCCTTCTTGTATCCTTGCAGGAACTTCAGATGGTTTAACTTTAGGTACCCATCGCTCTTTCCTGTGTTCTTCCAACAATTTTTCCCCATTCTCAGCAAGTTTATTCTTTAATTCCATAAGTTTTTCTATTGGAATATCTTTTACAATCTCTAACTTTTTCTTATAATCTTCTGGTAGCTGGTCTATAATTTCAGGTTTGAATTCAAGGACCTTTATTAGAATATCTATATTAGGGTTTTCCTTAATGTAATTATCCGATAACTCCGAAAAAGTAATTTCAGAAGGTCTTTTGAAATTATTATTCTTATCAACTAACCATGCTTTCTGTTTTAATGTTCTTAAAAATTTTGCCTCAAATTCGCGAGAGTACTCCGAATAATAAAACCACTTATACTCGCCTTTAAAAAATTTTTGTGCTTCCCAACCACTCAAACCTTCGATACTTTTTAGCAATAATTTCCACAGTAGGTATGATTTTTCAGGAGTTATGTTATTTATAAAATTTTCCAAACCTTCATATTCGTAGTCTTTTTGATAAATTTCCCTTGTATACGAAATATTGCCTCGTAATTTACTTTTTTCTTCCCATGTTAAATTTCCAACTATTTCAATGCGTCTTGGTTTATCTTCAACACCTAAATCTTTAAGAAATTTTTTTACTCTTTCTTCTCCAAATTTCTTATAAAGTTCTTCAGAAACAAAATACACCGGATAATCATTGAAATAGTTACTTAAGTCCTTATCACTGAAATAAGTTTGGATTGGCTTTAATAAACGCTTTTCTTCTGGGTTATCATTTTTAATTGCATAAATAAAAGATACATCTGATAATTCCTTAACAAATTCATCTTTTTTATTTGCTTGTATACTTTCATATCCCTTTAAGAGCTTTTCAAAGTCTTCAAAATACTCATCATCTTTTACGGGATTTTCGCTTTTATATTTTGGGATGATAAACTCTTCAATTTCAGCATAAAGATCTGGTTTTCTTAACCCAAGTTCTTTTAAGAACTTTAAAGATTCTTCATCTTCTGTTAGCACGCGCTTAACGGTTTTATATTTAGATTTTGTTTCTGCTGGTAAGTAAACCTGAATTTTTCCATTGTTATCAAAGGGAACTATATGTTCGTTATTCTCCGTTCTAATTATTGGCTTACTCCTCAAGATACCCTTTGAATATCTTCTTTCACTCCATAAAGATTGTTGGTTTAAAAGTCGTCTATAGAAATCAATCATCCATCCATCTGATTTTGTTTGTAAGAATTCGGCAGTTATTTTCCTTGCAAAACTTTCAAAATCTACTTCAATGACTCCGAGTTCATTAATCAGATAATCTCTAAGTTTTCGTGTTTTATCATAAGTTATATTTGTATCTAACCAATGTTTTTTGGAAAAAAGAAGTTGAATATCTTCAGTATCTAAGAATTCTGTTAATTCTTTACCACGGGCCAATAAAGCATCCGATGGTTTTGTATATTTACCATCTGCTGTAGGCAGAAGTTCATCAGAAATAAGTTTTTCTTTGACTTTATTATAAATTACTGAATAAATTTGTTCTTGAGTTGTAATTTGTGGATTTATAGGTAAAATGTTTAAAAAATTTACATCAAGATAACCTAAATCCTTAATAATATTTAAACTTTCGGCGACAAGTTCACCAATTTCATCAAGAATTATTTTGTTTTGCTCATCCTCTAATGGAATGTTTTCTCTATTAGGTGTAGTTTTGAAAGGACCTTGAATAAGAAAATTGAGAAAGGTTACTTTTTCGGTTGGGAAAAATACAACCAACTTTGAGTTAGGTTCTGATATGATTATTTCCTTTCCATTTTCATCTTTCCCTAATTTGAATGCCACTTCAACTATTAGATTTTTATCTTCTATTCTAATTGGTCTTTCAATAACTAAATATTCTTCTGTGGAATTTGTTGAAATTAATTTTACCCTTTTTACCCTTGGTTTCTCTTGGATAATCTTAGTTTCTTTTAAATAATGTCCATTAGACGATGGAGTTTCCCATTTGATTTCTTTTATATTTTTTAAAAATAGCAATATTTTTAATTCTAAGTTTTCAAGTTTTTTCTTTGTAATATCAAAGATTTCCTGAGGCGATCGAAATTTATGATTAAAAGGTAAACGGATTAGTGTATTTTTTATCTCTTCTGCAGATTCTATCGGAACTGGAACAACAAAATCTTCTATTTTTATCTGATATTCCCCAGAAAAAATTTCTGGTGTTTGGGTAATTGCAAAAACGGATTTAAAACCAACTCCGAATTTACCAATCGCATTTAAATCGTCTTTCTTTTTAGTAATGCCAATCCCTGTTACCCCCTCAATATCTCTAATATCAAAATCTTTTCCATCATGGTAAAATTCTAATTTATCTTCGAAAAGTTTAATATTTATTTCTTTTGCCCCTTCATCTTCTGCATTTTGGAGCAATTCATAAATGAAGTGCGAAGGGTCAGTATATAATCCAGCCAAAATACTATCAAAATCAAAATTATTTTCCCTTGAGGATTTAACCCATTCTCTCCGTTTGTTTATAAGAGTATCGAATTTCTCTTTATCTTCCTTTAACATTTCTTCCTCCTTTTAAAAAAAATATACACTAAATTTCAGTTTATTTCAAATGAATTTAAAAGGTCTAAAAAATGAAAATTTGATATGGTGATTAGGAGTATTTTATTTTCGGTATTTGAAAGGAAGCCTTCGCCCCAAGATGTCGTATTTTATAAGTTTTATTTTCTTTTTTGCCGGTTCCTTAATTCCAGTAGCAACAATTGTTAATGGTTGGTCTAAAATGCTGTCTAAAAGTAAATGGTTATGATAGGAGCTACCTGTCCGATAGTCAATTAAATAGGTATCGGGAATAGCATTATTGGTCACATAAAGATAAACCCGAGCCTCATAACTACCACTGCCTAAACCGGAATATTCTCTGGTCTCATAACCTTGCCAAAGCATATTTGGTTCTGGCGGAAAATTATTGGTGGCAATTTTGGTAACGGTATCACTTATCTGGGTTAACAGTTCGGTAGCACCATTATAAGTATTATATCTTATACTATCAATCCTTACTCCCAAAGGAATTTTTATCGCCAACCAAGCACGACCAGTGGTTGAGTTATTAAAAGTTCCTTGAATGAGAATGGTGAAATATTCGTTAATGCCGACATGCGAAGGTTGATTAACATTATCTAAATAAACACAGGCAAAGGTAAAAAAGAGTAAAAAGAGTAAATATTTTTTCATTTTACCTCCTTATTATTATATTTTTTCTTTTATTAATTAAAAAGAAGATGCCTTTTTGGTTTAATCCCTTTATTTTTCTTCCTTGAATATCAAAAAACGGAAACTTTTCTTTTGGTTTTTCTTTTTTCTCTTCTTTTATTACCGAAAGCGGTTCTTCAATTGTTAGTAAGGTATCACCAACGCCAAAATAGAAAGAGTTTCGCTCACCGCTTGGCCAAAGAACAATTAAGGAGTCAAAATAAGGACTATTACCTAACCCAAAATGGGCAATTAAAGAAATTGATGAGAGCTCAACTAATTGGGTAGTATCATTACGGTAAAGATAGAGTTTTGTTCCAATACCAGCTTTATTACTCTGACGACCAACCAATTTTACTTTAAGATAATGGAAATAATTTCCACCACTATCCCTCATCAGAGCGTAACCATTACCAAAATGACCAGTAAGAAAGGCATCTAAATCACCATCGTTGTCAAAATCTCCCCAACTACTCACAAAGACATCCGATGGCGTGGCGATATTTACCTGACCAGCCACATTAAAAAAAGGAGCTGAATAACCCATATTTTTATAAAGGCGATTGAGATAAACATGATTGGTGGTGAAGATGTCTAAAAGCCGGTCGTTGTTAAAATCAATAAAGATACAGGTCCGACCATCACCAACATCACCAACACCATAAAAATTTGTCCGGTCTAAAAAGGTTCCGTTTCTTTGGTTCTCATATAAACAATTGCGGCCGCCACCAATATTGGTAAGATAAATGTCTAAATAGCCATCATTATTGAAATCGCCAGCCGTGGCGGTTTGGCTGTTACCTAAATTGCCGACATTTGCTTCGCTGGTAACATCGGTAAAAGTACCATTGCCGTTATTGCGGTAAAGTTTATTTTCGCCATCCCGCAAAAGATAGATATCAGGATAGAAATCATTATTATAATCAAAAACCAAGGCGTTGGTTCCGTCTTCAAAAGTAGCCACCAATTGAAAACCACTGCGCATCTGTTTATAAAGGCGCGACTGATTACCAACGGTTAAGATGTCTAAATAACCATCAAGATTATAGTCAAAAAAGAGAGCAACATAACCACCCAAAGAAATGCCTAAGGAATCGGCTACTTCGCTAAAAGTGCCATCACCATTATTTCTAAAGAGATAAACTTCGGCACCAGAATTAGTTGCTAAAATATCTAAATAACCATCATTATTAAAATCACCAGCAACTACTGACTTAAATTGGTAATTGCTAAGTCTTGCGGAATCAGTAACATTAATAAAAGATAAGCCGTAATTATTTTTAAAGAGATAAACCCTTCCGCCCGGGTCAAAAAGAATATCTAAGTAATTATCATTATTATAATCAAAAAAGAGACAAGTAGCACCCAGCCCACCGGAAACATTTATCCCCAATTCCGAAGCAACATCACGAAATCGGATTTGCTGAGAAAAAACTAAGAAAAAGATGAATAAGACAAATTTTAAACATTTCATTTTAATTACTTTACCATAACTATTTTCTTTTGGATTTCTTCTTTACCTTTTATTCTTAAGAAATAAAGACCGTTTTTCAATGAGGGCAGACGAAGGGAACTATTTTCTTTTAGATACTGCTTTTCTTTAAAAACAATCCGACCACTGGCGTCACTGATAGTGATAAGATATTCACCAGGGATTTTTATTCTCAAACGGAATTCCTTTGAGGAGTTGCTCACTTCTTTTATTGGCGAAAGACCAGTATAATAAATGAAGAAACCACCATAAGTTGAAGCATAACCATATTCATCACCCCTTGACCAAACATCGCTTACTATTCCACCATAACCAAATTTAGAAAGCATATCATAATAGCCATACAATCTTAAATTCTGTCCCCGGTCGGTCTTTAAGGCAGTAAATTGATAACCATCACCAGTAAAAATTAATTGCTCACCAATATGAACATCTTCAATATTGTTTTCAAAATCAACCGTTCCAATAATTTGGGGAGCAGCGGGGTTAGTGATATTAATTGTGTGAACCCCACCTGCCCAATCAGCAACGGCAATTATCGGCACATAAGAAAAACAATCAACCCCTCGACATTGATTGGGAGTAGAATATTCAGTAATTAAAACGGGATTGGTTATATCACTAACATTTAAAATTCCTAAATCTCGTTGAAGCGGTTGGGTGCCACCCCAAGGGTCATAACCACCAGCCATAAATAAAATAGTATCATATTTAGCAATCTCTAAAGCCGCCCAAGTTGACCAATAATAGACCCCCCGTTCTCTTATCCGTTGAGGGTTCGCGATATTTATTATTCTTAAATCTGTTTGGGCGTTGATAGCCAAAGGAATAAAAGCCAAAGTATCTTCTACATAGAATTGATTACCACCGGCATAACCGCGCCACATCTTTGTCCCTACCCATTGAGGATTTCGGGGATTAGAAACATCAACAATGGCTAAATAACAGAACCAGGGGAAACCCCTCACAATTAAATAAATATAATTATTGGAATAAAATATGCCACCGATATCGGCTCCCCAAGTACCGGAAGGAATTGATTCTAAATATCTATCATAATAGGCGATTTCCGTGATATTATTCGGTTGCGAAATATCTAATATCCGAAGCATTCCGTAGCCATCGTATAAATAGGCAATGTTATCTTTGGCGGTTAAGTAGTAAGGATTTCCCAAATAAACATAATAATTAATAAGTTGAGGATTATAAGGATAAGTAATGTCATAAAGGACTGCACCGCCTAATGCTTGGTCATAAAGTTTTCGGTGATTCCTATCAATATAGGTAGCTGTGGAGCGAACATTTAATTGATTGATAAGCTGAGGATTTTGGGGATCAGAAACATCATAAATTGCTAAACCATAAATATCGCTCACAAAGGCATAAAGGGTGTCACCAAAATTAACCACATTTACTCTTTGAACTTCCAATAAATCGGTTGCCTGGGAAACTAATCTCATATTCCTTGGGTCAGCAATATTCACAATATAAAATCCATAATAGCGAGCACCAATATAAGCCAAGGTATCTTTTATAAAAAGCTTCATTCCCCGACGGACATTACCACCAACATAAGAAATAACTTGCGGATGTAATGGGTTAGAGATATCATAGGCAATAAGGCCAACCGTATCTCCCGGGTCATAATTGGTAACAAAGGCAATATTTTCTTTAATTACAATGTCCATTAACCAAGTAAAGGTATTTTCCGTAGCCACAATTCGGGGGTTATTAGGGTCAGCAATATTCACTACATAAAGACCACCGGCTCGGGTAGTAATAAAAGCGAAGGTATCTTTTAAAGCAATTCCAGTAGCGCCCCAACCGTACTGAGGGTTAGAAAGAGGTTGTTCAAAAGATAAATAAGTAGCATTTAGCCATTTTGCCCGGCTAAGATCACTGAAATTAAAAATTACTAAACCCCTATCGGCCGAAGCACAAAAGATTAAAGTATCTTTAATCTCAAAATCAAAGATATAACCCGGACCGGAAACCTCTCTTATTTTTGTCAATGTTTCAGAAACATTAAAAACATAAAAGCCACCACCCGAAGAAAAGAGCAAGTAGTCCTGATAAGGAGCAACCTGCCAACCACTCATATTCACATAACCACCGGCTAAATTGTATTCACCACGAAGAGTAAGGTTAAGCGATTCTCTTTTTGACCAATTGGTTAAAGGAGTAAAGTTTTCTTTCAAAGGCGAATGGGAAAAAATCGGCTTTACCATAATCGTCCGTGAAGGGATAGGTTCGTCAGTGATTAATCCCCGATTAAAATCAATGTTTAAATTAAATAAAAATAAAGTGATAAATAAAAACATCATTTCCTCCTTTTTAAGTTAAATTAATTTCTTTACCCATCGACCAATAATACTCAAAACCCACCCTCATCAATTGGATGAGTGCCGGATGGGTAAAAATAAACATCACCACATCCTCTTTATCTTCACCAAATAAGGAGAATGTGGCACCTTTATCATCAATCAAAACCATATTTAACGGTAAATAATCAATCCTTCTTGCCACTTCGCCCATTTTTATCAACTTTTTTACATAGGCAAAAACATCTTCATCGGCTAAAAAGCTTTCTTCATAAAGACAACGAACCTTAATTTTCTTTTTTAAAGCACTAACTTCCATATTATAAGATTCTTTTAACCTTTCTGGTGTCTTTTTTAATATGTATTTACAAAAGATTAAAATTTCCTGCTGGGCATTTTTTAACATCAGTGTCAAAAATTCCCGGGCTTCCTTACCTTTTAAAACATCAATAAATTCAAAATCGATATTTTTCTTTTTACTCTTTTGATAAACCGCTTCCAATTCTTTTAATAAAGAAAACTTCTCTTTCAATTTTCTTTCCTCATTTTCTAAAAGTCTTCTCAAAGCCAATTGGGGAGAGATTGCCAGATAATATTTTATTCTCCCGCTCTTTTCCGCACAGAGTCCTAAAGCGGTAAGTTTTTTTAAAACCAGATAAATCTGGGGACGAGGAACATTGATTTTCTTCGCCAAATCACCGACCTTGACTTCACCAAATTTTAATAGGGCACTATAAACCTCGGCTTCATAATTGTTTAAACCAAAATTTTTTAAAATCGTTAATAAATCCTTTCCCATGTTGTTAGTATAATAAAAACTAACAAAAAGTCAATACGTCAGTAAAGATATTTTAAAAGGGGCGAGAAACGATATTTGTTAATAACATTGATGAAATCTTCTATCAGGAAAGGGTTAATTGGTGAATAATAAAGATGACTTTTACAAAAACAATCCGAAGCGCCAAATTTTTTAATTGGGAAAAAATTAATTTTTGCTAAATCTTGAGCAAGCTCACATTCAAAATTCTTTTCACTTCTTATCGGAATCGCTTTTAAGTCTTTTAAATAATCAATTAAATAATCAATATGCCATCTTTTCTTTTTCTTTTTTCTTAAATGCCTTTTTATTCTTTTGGTTAAGTTTTTCATTGCCCGACCGACATAAAGATAATAGCCTTTTTTAAATTCTATTTCCCCTAATTTGCCAATGAGAATCTTTTTAGCTTTTTTCAATTCACCAACAATAAGGTAATTGCCCCGATCACTTTTAAACCGTTCAAAAACTTGCCAAGGAATTTTCACTTCCCGAATAAATTGGTATTTTAAATCTTTATCAACTTTCACGCTGACAGCTTTTATTTTAATCTTTTTTCTTAGTTTATAAAGGGTGAAAGAAAAATCAAAATCGGTATGAAAGTCAGGTAAAAAATAATAGATTTTTGGTGAATAGATGATAAATAAAAGATAGCCATTATTTTCTGCCAATAAATAAAGGTGATTTTTTGCCCGCTCACTTACCGCATCGGGGAAAAAGGCCATCTTTCCATAAAAGAGGGTGCAAGATTTTACTTCCAAAGGTCTTTCTTTATCGTTATCTTTTAATAAAAAATCTATCCGCCAATTTTTTATCTTGGCTTCTCTTTTTATTATTTTTTTATCAGCCCATCCTTTTAGCTGCTTTTCTTTAATAAGTTTTTCGGCCAATTCATTAGTATAATTGGTATTAAGTAAAACAAAATCACCATCTTTTTCCGCTCCCCAAATAAGATAAGGAAGTTTCTTTTTCTTCTTTACCTTTTCTAAATATAAAATTCTTTTTGGTAATAAAATCTCCCATAATCTACCAGGATTAGGCAAATAGGCTTTTACTTTTTTATTATTAACCAAACATTCGCCAAGAAAACGATTAAGCCTTTTTAAGAAAATTCCTTTAATCAATTTCATAGCCAATTTTATCTTTTAATTTTTTCTTTTCAATAGTTGAAAATTTTTAAAATTTTATTATATTTTTAAATTATGAAAATTATTGTTTTAGTAAAAAGTTGTCCCGAAACTTCCGAAAGTGAAGTAAGAGTAACCAGTGATGGTAAGGATATTATTAAAGAACGATTGGTTTATACCATTAACGAAGCGGATAATTACGCTTTAGAAGCGGCTTTGGTTTTAAAAGAGAAATACGGTGGCGAAATTACTTTAATAACCTTCGGCGATAAAAAAAGTGAAGAGGTTTTAAGGCTGGGTTTTGCCAAAGGTGCTGATTGGGGAATAAGAATTGAGCCCGAAAGGGAGATAATTGACCCGTTAACAATTAGCCAGATTTTCTTTTCGGTGATAAAAAATCTTCCCTTTGATTTAATTTTAACTGGGGTAACCAGCGGCGATTACAGTTACGGAATTGTTGGTACTGCCTTGGCAAGGTTTTTAAATCTGCCTTTGGCGACCTTGGTAAAAAAGATTGAAAAGGAAAATAACCATTTATTAATTGAAAGGGAATTGGAAGGCGGTCTTATTGAAAAACGAAAAATAAAATTGCCCTGCCTCTTGACAATCCAAACCGGCATCTATCCTTTAAGATACGCTTCTATCTTAGGCATCAAAAAGGCCTTAGCCAAAGAGATTAAATTGATAAAACTTTCCGAATTGGGTGGGGAGTTAAAAGAAAAAATCTTGCTTAAAGAATATTTCTTACCAAAAAAAGAAAGGGAAACCATTTTTATTCACGGTAATAACGAAGAAGAGATTGCGGAGAATTTAATAAAAATCCTTAAGGAGAAGAATTTCTTATGAAAGAAGTAATTGTTTTTATTGAACACCGTTTTGGTGAAATTTTGGAAAGTAATTTTGACGCTTTAAGTTTCGCTTATCGTTGGCAAGAATTAAATGGCGGTGAAGTTTCTTTATTAATTTTAACCAGCGAAGAGAAAAAAGAAATTTTTAACAATCTAAAAGGGTTAGGAAACAAAATCTATTTTTTAAAAAATAAAATCCTGGAAGAATATCATCCCGAGTTTTATTTAAATGCGATAAAAATGTTCTTAAAAAGAAAAGAAGATTATCTTCTGGTTTTTTCCCAAACCGCCAACGCCTACGAACTGGCACCTTCCTTAGCTGCCGAATTTTTTATTCCCGTTATTACCAATATTAATGGCTTAGAAAAGATTGATGATAAAATTTATCTTATCCGTTATTTCTATGGTGGAAAAATTTGCGGAAAAATTGGTCTCCTTGACGAAAAATCTTTAATCTTAACTATCCAAAGCGGCGCATTCAAATTTGAAAAGCAGGAATTTTCTGCCCTCATTGAAGAAGAAGAAATTTCTTTACCAATAGAAAAAAATACCGAAATTTTGGGCTACGAAAAGGCGGAAGCGGGAGAAGTAGATATCACGCAAGCGGCCGTAATCATCGGTATTGGTCGGGGAATAAAAGACCAAAAGAATTTACCAATGGTTGAAGAATTGGCAAAAAAATTAAATGGTGTTTTGGCTGGTTCCCGACCAGTAATTGATGCTGGTTGGCTTTCCAAGGACCGCCAGGTTGGCTCATCAGGAAAAACGGTAAAACCGAAGCTTTATTTTGCCTTAGGAATTTCTGGTGCTTTTCAGCATGTTGCCGGGATGAAAAATTCCGATTTGATAATTGCCATCAATAAAGATGAAAATGCTCCCATATTTTCCGTTAGCCATTACGGAGTGATTGGTGATTTGACAAAAATTGTTCCTGCCTTATTAAAGAAACTCCAATAAAAATTAAATAAAAAATTAATTTTATTTTCAAAATAAAAGGGCAGGGTCTTTTTGACCCTGCCCCAAGGAGGCGATCGAGAGGAGGAGGGGAAAGATGAGATTAAAAACTTATATAATAAGTATAATATAATTAAGAGAAAAATCAAGTTGATTTTTTTATTTTGAAGATTATAATCTATTAATGAGAAAACTGGCGAT
>Ga0272445_1002615_pt1 | contig 12203 bp, 12 predicted proteins | sample YNPCB0031_FD_194404 | JGI IMG/M metagenome (GOLD analysis project Ga0272445, IMG submission 194404) | Hot spring sediment microbial communities from Yellowstone National Park, WY, United States - YNP-CB-003-1 | ecosystem: Environmental > Aquatic > Thermal springs > Hot (42-90C) > Sediment... | reverse complement strand
CTTAAAATACTCAGAAAAATTGAGGTGGAGTACGGCTGTAAGGTGAAATGGGCAATATTAAAAAGCCAATTAAAGGAGACAATAAAGAGAAAATCTGTAAGAGCCCTAAAACATCTTTAGATGAAAATGCGGAATAACAGTTAAGATGAATTGTTTTAAAAGGGAAAATGGCGACTTGATTTCATCTTCTTAGGTGGTTGTAGTATAGTGTGAATAGTTTTATTGTTAGGTTTTCAGCATGCCATTAACCTCCTGAACCTTTCGCTTCTATTAATTGGGTTTGATGATTATATTGTTGAAGAAGATTTTTGTTCTCTGCTTGAATGATGAGTATACTGATTCTATCTCCGAAAGGATTCAGCATTATATGGTAAGCCAAGATCTTCCAGCGCCTGCTTAAGCCATGAAGACTATCAACTATGGATGTCGGCTTACCATCACAGTACTTCAATACTTCGCGTATGAATTGCTCTGCTGCTAACGCATTCCTTGATGGGTGAACCATCATGGATATGATTTTCATTCCTATCAACATTTAATGCTGCATAAACCCAATATCCATTAACTTTAACGCATGTTTCATCTAGGGCTATTAGCCTCCTAAACAAGGGTTAACATTAACCTTCCCGCTAAACTTCTTAACCCGCCTCCAAATAGCTGTCTTAGAAACCCTGCGATTTTCGGATAATGCGCTTAGCAGCCCTCCCAAGGCTTGAAAGCCGAACATGGAAAGCTAAACCCAAAACCTTAAGCCTCTAACGGAACCTTATTCCCCTTAAAAACCCCTCAACCAAAAACCTAACACTCAACATGAGAAAAAACCTCAAACAGGAAAACGCGCTAATCTTAAGTTGCCATATTTAGTAGAAAACAGTTTTTACTTGGAAATGGTTAAAATTTCGTATTCATGTAGGGTTTCCCATAGTTTCTAATATAAATGCTTATTAGCCTAGTTTTACACAATTGTAAGAGTTGTTGAGGGAAAGAAATATGCTGGATATATTGATGCAGTTTCTTCAGAATTCAACCTCCCTAGTATTTTTAGCTATTCAATTCTTGCTAGGTCTCATGTTAGGCTACGTTACAATGAAGGCTATAAAGTATATTTTAGCGCTTATGGCAATATTAATTCTTGGGGTAGCCTTAAATATTTGGGCTTTGGGCATAAGTCTAGAAGGCATGGCATCTAAGTTCGGCGAATATTCCGCTCAAGTGAAAAATTTAATTCTAGGATTAGCTGAAACATTAGGTCTTTTAACAATAGGCCCGGTCTTAGTTGGCTTCATAATTGGGGCGTTAATCTCCTTAAGAATAAGGAAGTAGCCTTAAGCCATCTGCCTATTTTCCTGGAATATCCGCACATAATTTTCTTTAGCGATAGTTTTATGCTACATAAACCCTTCTCTCTTTAGGTGTATTTGAGAATGGAAATAAGCATATCCGAGAAGCATTACTCAAACGAGATTGTTAGGGGTGAAATTGCTGAATATTGTAGGGGAAGGTGGATCGCTATTGAAGGTGGATCCCTAGGCAGCAGGGTCTTCCTAAGGTATGGGAGGGACGATAAGCCGCTAAGTATCAAAAGCTCTCAAGATGTCCTAGACCTGCTAAAAGGGTATAGGAAACTAAGCCCAAGAACAATTTATGGCTCAATAAACATTTACAGGGATTTATCCAGCAAATCCATTCTTGAGGATCCATCCAACATTCTTTACGCATCCCCAATATGGGACATTGATGGGGAGCTAAGCGACTGGAGGGGTGTCATAGAAGCCGCCAGGATAATTATTGATGAGCTTGAGCGCCTAGGCATATTAAAATCTGTCTTCGTGAAGTGGAGTGGTGAGGGAGCGCACGTTCACATCCATGAAAAGTGCTTCTCAAGAGAAATCCTATCAAAGCATAACCCGCTGGACATAGCGTACTCAATAGTGGACTATACGCTAAACAGGTGCAGGGAGAAAATATTGGATGTTACCTCAAGATTTAAGAGCGTTAAAGTTGAGAATGAAATAGATTTGAAGAGGGTTTTCACAGCACCGCTATCGCTACATAGGCGGAGAAACCTATGCTGCGTATGCTTTAAACCAGAGGAAATAGACAGTTTCGAGGTTGAATGGGCGAACCCGGAGAACTTTAAGCATAACAGTAAATGGAAAGATTACGTTGAGGGTGAGGGTGACTGGGCTGCGCTTGAAGCCATTAAGGCTGTTGGCGGATATAAGGGCTGGCTGAAAGCATCCGACAACATAAGAACAGTTATATCAGCTCGACAAGAGAACGCTGGAGAGACTGAGGAAAGCGTGGAAGCAGAGAGCGATTTTAAGGGCGGAAAAATAGGTAGATTCCAAGTTATGGGTCTACTGCAAGCAGCCAGATATTACCTACTAACCGGTGATTTAGAGAAGGCTAAATCCTTCGGGCTTAATAGGGCAATCTTCTATGCATGGGCGAAGAGGCATGGTAGGGAAATCTCCCAGAGGAGGAAGCTCTCAACCATCGGCGTCAGAAAAGAGGATGCCGCAAGCATTTATAGGGTCGGACAACCCATACAGGTGGGCGATGAAGTAGCATTCGCCTCAAAAGAGGGTTGGTTTATGATAGGCGACCAAATCCAGAGGCCGGAAGACTATGATAGGCAGGTGGCTAGGCAAATCAACAGCGTAGTAAAATATGAGAGAGCATGGCAGGCGGCAATAGAATACCTAAAAAGCTTTGAGAGGGAAACCCTAATAAACCAGCAGAGATTCTTCAAGGAGGTTTATGAGCCGGTTAGGGACAGGTTCCTAGATTTAATCCTAAACCCGAAGGTTAGGGCTGGCGGAGCCAGGGACCTAACAAAATGGTTCAGGTAAAAATTAAGCTCTAACCTTAATCTGCCCAGTTAAAGCCCATATCCTACAAGTTCCCTCAACGCTAACCATACATGAGCCAACCGGCTTCTGGGGCGTGCACACCCTCATAAATAGTGGGCACTCAGTCGGCTTAATCTTCCCCATTATAACTAGATGGCATTGGCAGCCTGGCGGAATATCCATTCCGCCCCTAACCCTAACATTATACCTTTCATGGGCATCGAAATGCAAATATTCATTCCTAAGCGTTAGGGTTGAATCCGGTATTCTACCGAGGCCGCGCCAATCCCCTCCAACAACATTAAAAGCCATCCTCATAAGATTCTTCGCCTTAACGTTTCCATCCCAAGTAACAGCTCGACTGTACTCATTCTCCAGAGCCGCCGCCCCATTCCTAATCTGCCTTAAAGCCATGTATATCGCTAAGAGAACATCTATGGGTTCGAAGCCTGCCACCACAGTCGGCATACGATAAACCTTAGGGAAAATATCATAAGGCTCCAAACCAATAATTGTGCTAACATGTCCAGGGGCAATAAACGCGTCAATCTGCAAATCCCCTATACCAAGCAGGAGCTCCATAACCGGCGGAATAAGCCTGTGAGAGACTAGAAAGCTAAGGTTCTTTGGCGGCCCCTTAAGAATCTCGGAGGCCGTCGATGGAGCTGTCGTCTCAAAGCCTATTGCAAAGAAAACAAAATCTCTATGAGGCTCTCTCTCAGCCATTTTAACAGCATCCATAATGCTGTAAACCACGCGGACATCAGCTCCAGCAGCCTTAGCGTCCAGCAGAGACATCCTTGAACCAGGAACCTTAAGAGCATCACCAAAGCATGTTAATGTTGCACCCCTCAAAGCCACCTCAACAGCCTCATCAACCTCAGCTGCTGGAACAATACATACTGGACATCCAGGCCCAGCTATAACATCAACATTTTCAGGAAGCATGCTCCTTATACCATAATGCGAAATAGTCCATTCATGGGTTCCGCAGACATGACATATCTTCACAATATCCTTTTTCGGCGCAACCTCACGAATCTTCTCAACAATCCTCCTCGCAATTCTAGGATCCCTAAAACCCTTATCCAAGAGCATAATGCATCATCTTTCAACATTCAAGTCTTCCTCAGCCTCCAGAATCTCCCTCCAAAGCGCCAGAGTCTCCTCCGCCTCCCTCTCATCAATAACCTGTATAGCGTAGCCTGCATGGACGAGAACGTAATCGCCAACCTTAACGTCAACTAGAGAGATATTAACCTCCCTAACCACGCCGCCAAAATCAACCTTAGCTAAATCCCCATCAACCTCAATAACTCTTGCCGGAACAGCCAAGCACATACATTGATCTCCTCAAAAAATGTAATCTAAGACAAATAAATATCTTTCACATATCACTGCTAAAGCAATTTAAGGGTTTCCACAACAATTCAATATGATATTTTAAGGCTTGAAGTATGAAGTCAATTTAACCTCAACCGAGAATAAAAAATAGGTTGATGGAGAAGTGCAGCAACCGCCCATTATATGAGGAGAGGGCTGACATATACATCTGCTGCATAAAGCTCCCAATAAACATTAAAATAAGTTGAGGAGAGCTGGGAGGCAACCCCCTAATGTTCGCATTAGAGAAAAACTTCTACATTCAGGCGGACATAGCCAGCATAATTGGGTGAATACCAGAAGCTAACCGATAAAGCAGGTTTCAATCTAATATGTAGATGGCTGTAAACGTTAAGTGAACCGTTGATAAAAGCAGGATTCTACCAATGGCAACGCTCAAAAAAGTTACATGAAATCGACAAGAAAGCTTACGGTTTTAACTGTGGGGTGAATTGTCGATAGGCTTAAATATGGCGACGGTTATGTAGGTCTGTGAAAGCCTATCAACATTTGAGGGAGTAGGGTCTTTCTAATCCAGTACCAACCAGTCTGGTGTCTGAAGGGGAGAAAACCTGTCCTAGTTGGAAGGTTAGTGAGAGGCTTGAGCAGATAATTTATCAGGTTGCAGATGAGTTGGGGATTTAAGGTTCTTGAGCTCGCCATAAACCTCGACCACGTCCACCTGTTCATATCAGCCTACCCAACAATCCACAGGATTGTGAAGAGAATTAAGGGTGGAAGCTCAAACATCCTTAGAAGCAGGAATCTCTTAGCTTCAGCCGTGGGGAGTGTCAAACTCCTAAAGCATGATCCGGAAGATAAAACCATCTTCAGTAGGCTCACGCCGAAGGACGCTACATGGAATCAGCCGGCTTCTGCAACCTCCATATGCTAGTAATAGATGAATGTAAAATAAATATGTGAAGAAAATTCTTCAGGGAACTATTCAGAAACCTGCATCATGAACATATCAGCACTAATAATGGGGAACCACAGAGTAATAAAAGAGGAGTTTCTCAAACTATAAAAATGGCTAGCTAAGTCTCCTCCCAATTAAGAAGGTAACTCTAAACCTTAACTCAGCTAAAATGAAATTTATAACCGAAAACTTCACGGTGGAGAGGACGCTGCAACCTAAAATATAAAGCCCTTATATGTTAAGCTGCCAGTTCTCGGCAGAGATGGCGAAAGATTTAAAATGTGAAACCTACCAAAGCGGCTCTGCGTGATGGCATCCATAAAACCTATCGTGTCATGCTGGCTTATAGCGTATAGTGATTAACCCTTCAGTGCATGCGGCTACAGTAGCTTGCCCAAACGATATGCCGCCATCTCCTGGAGGAGCATGCTTATGCACCATGAACTTTAAACCCATAGACTCTATAATCTCCCGCATGGTCTCAGATATTATCTGATTATATGCAACCCCACCGGTGAAGCCAATGTTTTTAACGTTCTCCTCAAAGGCTTTTTCCACGGCCAGCTCAGCTAAACCTTTAGCTAAATATAGGTGCGCTGAGTAAGCTAGGTCGCGCCTGCTAAACTTATTCCTAACCTCAAATATTGAGGCCACTAAGCTTGTGGTGTCTAGAATGTTGCCTCTTATTATAGGCTCACTCATCAAAACGTCTTTGCCATTAACAGCTGCCGATTCAAGCTTCATCGCTGGTTCACCCTCATACGTCCTCTCATAGCATACGCCTAAAATCGCCGATATAGCGTCCAAAACCCTTCCACAGCTAGTTGTCTTCAACTTAAAATCTCCCCTCCTAAGCTGCGAGAGAATCAGGTGCGCCTCCCTCTCTCCGTATGGCAGATGCCCACTATTCTCCAGGAGCCAACCCTCCACATCCACGCGATTAAAGAGTATTCCAGCAGCCATCCTAAGGGGATATTTAGCCGCCATATCTCCTCCAAGTAGGGGCTGCTCCTCTAAGTGTCCTAAACGCTTAAACTCCGGCGGGTTCAATGAGCCAAATATTATTTCGCCTCCCCAAGCCTTCCCATCCAAGCCGTAACCGTAACCATCACAGCATACGGCGACAATTTTATCCACATGATGCTCAGCCATCAGAGCTGCAGCATGCGCGTAATGATGCTGAACCTGAACCATCGCCCAATCATTCTCCTCAGAAAGTCTCCTCGCAAGAAATGTTGTCGCAAACTTTGGGTGTAAATCGCATGCGATTGCCTCAACCCTACTGTTTGTTAGGCGCATAAGCCTCCTAGAAGCCGACTCCAAAAATTCCAGGGTTTCAATATTCTCTACGTCTCCTATATGCTGCGACATAAAGGCTTTATCGCCAATTATCAGGCAGGCAGTATTATTCTCCTCCCCACCTAAGCCGAGGGTGCATCGCTTAACCTTAAACCCCAACCTCACTGGTTCAGGAGCATACCCCCTAGACCTCCTTATGAAAACAGCCTTATCCCCATGAAGCCGCATAACTGAATCATCACACCTATGAGCTATGCGCCTATTATGGAGGAGAAAGTAGTCCACTAGGCCGCCGAGTTTCCTAAATGCTTCATCATCATCCTTAATTATGGGTTGATTAGGAGGGTTTGCGCTGGTCATAACGAAGGCTGGATCAGAAACCCAATCGAAAAGCATGTAATGTAGCCCGGTGTACGGTAGCATCACGCCTACATTATGTAAGCCTGGAGCAATAAGTTCAGACAAATAGTATCCTTCACTCTTATTTAGCAGAACTATTGGGCGCGCATAAGATTTTAGGGCTTCAGCCTCATAAACGCTAACTTCAGCAAAGCTCCTAACAGCCTCCAAATCCCTAGCCATTATCGCGAAAGGCTTCTGCCTCCTATGCTTAGCCCTCCTAAGCCTCTCCAGCGGTTCATCAAGGAGCGTTGAAGCCGCAACATGGAAGCCGCCATAACCTTTAACAGCAATAATATAGCCCTCAGAAATTAATTTTCCAGCCTCCCTTATAGGATCCCTACAATCAACCCTCTCACCATTATTTGCCGCTAAATATGCTCTAGGACCACATTTAGGGCATGCAACCGTTTGAGCGTGAAACCTCCTATTGGCGGGATCAGCATACTCAGACATGCAGAAGTCACACATATGAAATTCACGCATAGTCGTGTTCTCCCTATCGTAGGGAACATCCTCAATAATCGTATATCTTGGACCGCAATTCACACATGTGATGAAAAAATAGTTGTATCTTGGATTAAGCGGATCACGCATCTCGCTGAGACACTCATCACATATCGCTATATCGGGCGGTACAATTGAACCTGAGATCTCAGCTTCCCTTGTGCTCCAATATATCCTGAAATCCCGATATCCCCCTGGAGTTTCTATGGGTGTAGTTGTAACCTCATGAATTCTGGCTAGGGGAGGCTTCCTATCAATTAAATCCCTCAGAAAATTTTTTACGTCAACATCATCCCCTTCAACCGCTATCTCCACGCATGAGTCGCCCCTATTCCTAACATAACCCCTAAGATTATTCTTAACAGCTATGCGGTAAACAAATGGGCGGAAACCAACCCCCTGAACAATACCTGAAACCATTATTTTTAAATGCATTCCAAAATACCCCTAACTGCTATAAGATTCGCATCCTCCCTCCTAATCTAAGTGGGAGGGAACGTGATTCGCCAGCCAAAATAGCTTGGGATCCTAATTAATGTGAGATAAACCCTACTTTACCAAGTATTTTCTCAGGGCTAACGCGCAATTCATCAAAGCCGAGCTCTGCTGGTGGAATCCCCATGGCTAAACCCAGCAGCTGCGTGTAATGCAGAACCGGAATACCATACTTTTCATTGAACATTCTTTCAGCGCGAATTTGATTCGCATCATACATTAAATGGCAGGATGGGCATATTGTTATTAGAGCCTCAGCCCCAGCCTCTATAATATGGCTTAGCTTTTCCCTAACAAGAGACAGCGATATTTTATCATTTATGCCTGCGACTGTCGCACCGCAACACTCAGTCTCACCCATATACTCAACACATTTAGCCCCAGTAGCCTCAATAAGCCTCCTAAGAACCATAGGGTTCTCCGGATCATCAAAACCAATATATTTTCTAGGTCTAGATAGGTGGCATCCACTATGCTCAGCAACCCTCAAACCTTTAAGCGGCTTTACAATAGCCCTCTTTATCCCATCTAAGCCCACATCTTCTATTAAAACCTGAGAAAGATGCTTCACATTCACAGTGCCCCTAAACTCCAAATTAGACTCCTTTAAATGCTTGTTAATTTCCTCCCTAAGCCCCTTATCTTCCTTCAGCACCCTATTAACCTTCTTCAATGTACCAGCGCACCCAGGGCATAAAGCCATAATATTCAAACCTTCACGCTCAGCAACAGCTATATTCCTAGCTGAAAGAATAAGCGTCAACTCATGGCTTATGGGCTCAAGTGGAAGCCCGCAGCAATTAAACTCAGGCATCTCAACCAGCTCAACATTAAGGTTTCGCAGAACCTTCCTCGCTGAAGCCTCAAACGAGGAAACCCTATATGGAATTACGCATCCCAGGAAAATCATATATTTAATCTCACTCATACTTTACCCCTCAAGAACCTTCATTATACTCAATCCTTTAATGGATTTAATTATGCCCTCCACATTACCAGTAGGCAGCGGTGGGAGACCTAGCATCTCACGCCTCTTAATCCTAGACTCAGGAATCTCATATACATAGCCAGTTTTAACAAGATTACCCAACTGAACCTTAAAGAGTTGGGGTATGCGCCCCTCAGCAGCAGCCATATTCTTCAACACCCTTATAACGCTAGCAACCTCAACCCCCTGAGGGCAGCGGTCAGTACACGTGAAGCATGAAGCACACAGCCAGAGGAAGTCGCTGCTTAAAACCCTATCTTTCAGCCCGAGCTGCACCATACGAATAATATTTCTCGGCCTATACCTCTCATCAAACCTCGCGACAGGACAATCAGATGTGCATGTTCCACATTGAAAGCACTGCAACAACTTTTCTCCGCCAGGCATCCTAACAACTTCATACCTAAATTTTGGATCAATCCTAAAAGGGTTAACCCCCTCATTCCTAGACAATCACCTAATCCTCCCCTTCAGCCTTAAACAATCAACACGCCATAATATTCTATTTTTTAAAACAAAATTTAAATCACATATTTAAATTTGGCGTCTAAAGTGAAAGAGCTGGCAACTTAACATATAAGGGCTTTATATTTTAGATGATGGTTTTCCCAGGGTTTGGTAGTGAAAAGTAAACAATAAGGTTTGTGATGAATGCACTCTTAAATTGTTTATGCTGGTAGTGAATCATCAACAACGCATAGTAGCCAACCAGGTGCTTGCCTACGTCTAGTTAAACCTTAATGAAACCTTCTTTTCCGGTTATTACTACTTAATTTCATCCCACAGGAGTCTTAAGAATAATATATGGTAAAATAGAGTTAAGCGGAAAAAATATTAAGCCGTAAACTACAATAAAATACCATTATGTCTGAGAAAACTGAAAATAAGCATTCAGCGATTTCAAAGAGGAGGCTTTGGCACTCACTATCCAGTGGAGTTTTCCTAATAGGGCTCGCAATAATCTTTTATGTCGGCTTCTGGCCTTGGATACTTGCATTAGTGGGTTTAATAGTTATAATTGAGGGTTTAGGCGAATATTACTCTAAAAGGAAGAAGTAAACTCGGATCCTTATGAGGTTTCATACAGCAGCAAATTTTTCTGCACTATAACTTTTAGACACTTAGCTTTTAGGAGAAAACTGTAAGCGGAAAAATTAGATAGAGAAGTATAACGTAAAAAATTAAGCTAAATTTTTAATTTAAGCGAATCCTAAAATTTAATATTGGAACAGTATCAAAGATGGATAACCTAACATTTATTCGAGAAAGCTTCCGCAGATTTTACAGTGAAAATATTGACATGATTGAGGTTCCGAAATCGATTGAAAGTAGGGAGTTTGGGTTCACGCTATTTAAAGAGAATGTTATGGTTAGGCATAAGGGTTTCATGAGGGCTGATGACTTAAAAGAATTCATAAAGGAGAACGTACCCTCAAACGTTTACTATTCAACAGCCTACTATAGTATGCCCGAGGCGAAAATGGATGAGAAGGGATGGCTTGGGTCAGACCTATTCTTTGATATAGACGCCGATCACATACCTACCAAATGCAATAAGGAGCATGACGCTTGGACATGCAAGAACTGTGGGCTTAAAGGTAGGGGGAGGGCGCCTGATAAATGCCTAAACTGCGGAAACAGCAGCTTCGACGAGAAGACATGGCCCTGCGAGACATGTCTAGAGACGGCTAGGGCTGAAACAATAAAGCTCATAGATATGTTAACAAGCGACCTTGGCTTCTCAACTAAAGAGATAAAATGCGCTTTCAGCGGACATAGAGGATTTCACGTTCAAGTTGAAAGTGAAGAAGTCCTCAAATTAGACTCCATTGCCAGAAAAGAGATCGTCGACTATGTGACTGGAACAGGGATAGACGCAGTTTACCATGGGCTTGAGGAGATTAGGGGCGGAGGAGTAAGAATGCTAACTGGACCAAGCCTCGATGATGTTGGCTGGCGTGGGCGCGCTGCAAGGGGCACATACGAGTTTCTTCTAACAGCATCCATCATGGACTTAAAGAGGTTAGGGCTGAAGAGGAGCGTCATTGAGGAGATTATCGCAAATAGGGATGCTATTCTAGAGAGCTGGAAGACGAGCGGACCCTGGAATATAGTGAAAGGTTTGGGGCTAGAAGGCTGGAGGAAAATAGTTCAGCATGGAATTAAACTTCAATCAGCGAAGATAGATACGGTTGTAACAGTCGACATACATAGACTTATACGTTTATCTGGAACACTGCACGGTAAAACAGGCTTACTAAAAATTTCCTTCCCAGCAGATAAAATTGAAGAATTTGATCCTCTTAAAGAGGCTTTAGCCTTTAAGGGGGGAGAAGTAAAAATATATGTTGAAGAAGCCCCGAAATTTAGGTTAGGGGAGGAAGAATTCGGCCCCTTCGAGAAGCAGACCGTTAACCTTCCGCTTCCAGCAGCATTATTCCTGCTATGTAAGAATGCCGGTAAGGTGATAAATTAAATGTATGATGAACTCTTTGAAGCTTGGAGAAGAGAGGTGGAGAACCCTGACTTACAGAGTCTCCCAAAAGATTTCTATACGCGCTTAGCCGACTATATGCGGAGAATACGTGAAGAAAGGAGGATGATGGATGAGGAGAGTGTTAGAGGCAAGCTTCTGCAGAAGGAAGAAGAAAACGTTAGAAAGATGATTAGCGACTTAGCCAGAATAAGATACGGGAAGATTACGCGGTTAATAGCGAGGAGGGAAATGGTGCCTCTAACAGCGTTAACAGAGGAGGAAGGCACCTTATATAATGGATTATCAATCCAGTCGGAAGCATATGAATCCTTCCTAAAAGATATTCTGCAGGGGCAGAAGCCTAGAGTTGAACGCTTAAAGTCTAAAGGTTTTTTAGTAATACGCTTCCTTAAGGAAACACCTCAAATAGTTGGAGTGGACATGAAAGTTTACGGACCATTTAAGCCTGAAGACGTAGCAACTCTTCCTGAAGAGAATGCAAAAGCCTTAGTAAAGCAGGGAGTTGCTGTAGAGGTTGACGTCCAATAAACATTTAGCTTACATAAAGGCTCAACAGGAAAGCCTGGAGCTTCAGTTCTGGGGTGAATTGTTAATGGACTCTAATGTTTGCTGCTACTGTTATATGTAGCATGTCTACGCCTTAGACAGCAGTTTCAGAATAGATAGACTTAAATAGGCTTAAGTGGTATTTCTGTTGATGGAGAAGCTCTACACGCTTAAGGAAGCTAAGAAGCTGCTGGAAGTCACTACGAGAACTATTCAGCGTTGGGATAAAGAAGGGAAGGGTTGTTAGGACTGTTGGCGGTAGGAGGAGGATACCTGAAGGCGAAATTAAGCGCATTCTCGGATTAAAGGAGGAGG
>Ga0272445_1002614_pt1 | contig 12204 bp, 13 predicted proteins | sample YNPCB0031_FD_194404 | JGI IMG/M metagenome (GOLD analysis project Ga0272445, IMG submission 194404) | Hot spring sediment microbial communities from Yellowstone National Park, WY, United States - YNP-CB-003-1 | ecosystem: Environmental > Aquatic > Thermal springs > Hot (42-90C) > Sediment... | reverse complement strand
GTGTCACGGGGTAGCCCCAGAAATCGGTTCAAACCGGACTATCACCTCCATTTGGACTTGATTTAACTATCCCTTGACACCCTCACCCCTATAAACATAACTAAGCCAAAAACACGCTTCCCTTAAACAAAAAAGCCCAAAAAGAATTATTCAACACTTATGCGCGCGCACTTGCCAGAACATGTGCTTGAGGAGCCTGAATGGCTTGAACTTATAAGGGACGATTAATAAAAAGGAAGAAGAAAGCGGGGAAAATAATAATGGAAGAGTTAGGAGTTAAAGATGACGAGAGAAATGAGATAATGAGCCTATTAAGGCTTAGGGAATACCTTGAAAGGGTTAAAATTCTCCTAGCAATCCAGGAGGCTTTTAAAAATGAAATGTCCTAACTGCCAAAGCCAAGTGGATATTGAATGGGAGAAGTGCCAAGTCTGCGGGTTTCCACTGCATGGCAGCAACCCTTCTCCCGAAAAATGGAGGATTTTCTATAAACGACCAGAAGAACCCATTTGGCGATACTGGGACTTTACAAAACGTGAGGTGGCAGAAGCGATGAAGAAGCGGTGGGAATCCATGGGCTTCGAAACTCGCATAATGTATATTCGACCCAAAAAGCCTTCGCCTAGGCGAAGGAGAGTCATGCTTTGGGAAGAGGTTATGGGAGAACTTTTAGAACAAGGCTCAAGTCACAGCCCAAACCTTGAATTGAAAGTGGCTTATCCCATACCAGTCCTGCCAGTTGAAACCTACCCAATAGAAGAACAAAAATATATTGCAGGACTCATAAGCGGTGAAGGCTCCTTCTTCCCAGACATCTCAAGAACAAACGCCATACATAATGAGGCATTACCAACAACCGAAAGGCTATACAGATACAACTACATATACCCCACATTCACCTTCGGCATGAACGAATACCCAGAAGTCGCCAAAGTCGCCAAAGCCTTCGGAGAATACATACCGCCAAAACCAAGACCATTTACACCACACTACGAATACAGAACAAGATACGCAAAAGTAACCGCCATAGCCCTATGGGGCATCCCCCTCTGGACAAGAGACACAAGAATATGGAGGGAAGCCCACGACATAATAGCCCTATTCGGAGAAAAAACAAGACTTGACGTAACCCCAGAAATAGCCAGAGAAATCGTCAGGCAACCCCGAGGGAAAAAACTTGAATATATGAGAGAATTAAAAAAGAGGGGATTAATCACTTAGCCTTTTCCACTATTTGTTTTAGCTCTTCCATCCAAACTTTACCTTACCTACCAAACCTACGCTGACGTTTCTGAAAAGTCCTAACAGCCCTCAACAAATCAATGAAACGCATATCAGGAAAGTAAACGTCTAGGAAGCAGAGTTCGCTGTAGGCTGACTGCCAAAGGAGAAAGCCGCTTAGCCGCTCTTCGCCAGAGGTTCTTATGATCAAGTCCGGATCCTGTTTTGGCAAATATGAGGTGTAGAGAAATTTTTCGAAAAGCTCCTCGTTGACGTCTTCCGGTTTCAGCTCCTTACTTTGCACTTTCTCGGCAAGCCTTCGTGCAGCGTCAACTATCTCAGCTCTGCCTCCGTAGGCTAAGGCTATGTTTAAGAAGTGTTTATCATAATTTTGTGTAGCCTTCTCCACTTCTTCAACGAGTCTCTGCAAGTTTTCCGGCAGCAAATGCTTTCTTCCAATCACTTTTACGCGTACTTTGTTTTTGTGGATTCTTTCATCCGTCAAAATTTTCTGAAGTTTTTCGCTGGCAATTCGCAAAATCTCTTCAACCTCTTTTTTGGAGCGCCGGAAGTTCTCGGTTGAGAAAGCGTAAAGCGTTATAGACTTAACATTAAGTTTTAAACACCATTCTAGAAGTTGTTCAACCTTTTCAGCACCCTTCTCGTGACCAAGCCACGGCGGCATATCTTTCTCTGAAGCCCAGCGTCGGTTCCCGTCCAAGATTATGGCTATATGTTCTGGCTTTTCATGGTTTTTGACCTGGTGCCAAAGCCACTTTTCATAAAGTTTGTAAGCGCCGATAACTGATAAGAAAGTTTTAAACATCATTTAATCCTCGCATCTTTCAGAGTATTCGCACATGGGCATCCGCCACTGCGTTCTACTGGCAAAGATTTAATGGTTTCAATTAAAAGTTGCTCCATTTTCGGTTGAACCATCCTAGAAATATCGTAAACCTCTTTTGGGGTTAGACGCTTCTGCATTCCAGCAGCCATGTTCGAAACAAAACATACAGCCACGTAACAGATTTCCAGCTCCCTCGCCAAAACAGCCTCCGGGACGCCCGTCATGCCAACAATGTCAAAGCCTAACCGCCTAAACATTTCAATCTCAGCTGGAGTCTCAAAGCGGGGTCCTTCGGTGCAAACAAGAACTGCATAACTCCGCACGGATAAGCCAAGCCTTTCAGCACATTTAATCAAGGCTTCACGTAGCTCCGGACAGTAGGGCTGAGACATGTCAATGTGGGTGACTGGCGCCTCATCATAAAAGGTTGTGGGTCTTTGCTTTGTGAAGTCTACAAAGTCGTGAGGAACAACAATGTCGCCCGGTTTGAACTCTTTGTTTATGGCGCCAACAGCGTTTACGGCTATTATTCTTTCAACGCCTAGCTGGTGCAACGCGTGAACGTTTGCTCTATAATTCACCCTATGAGGGGGAACGGAATGTTCTGGGCCGTGTCTTGGAAGAAAAGCGACGGTTTTTTCGCCTAAACTTTTCACCGATATGGGCGGCGGAATGCCATAAGGCGTTCCAACATGAAGTTTTTGTGCTTCTGCGAACAGTTTTTCGAATCCAGTTCCGCCTATTATTGCAATTTCAGCCTTCCTCAAACTCTTTTTGCTCCCCCGTTTCCTTGAAGAATCCTCTGGCGGATCTATGGATGACAATTACAATGAGGATTGAAGCTACACTTAACAGGATGCCGATCACAATTGAGAAAATCAACGTCTCATAGCCAGCCTTTGGATTAATCAGTATCACCGAAACCGCTTCCAAAATCTGCCTAGTCCACCCAATCAAAACAATTAGGGCGGCATTGCGCAAAAGACGCGCATCCCTTTCAAAATACCATCTTATGGCTCTTCCAGTTAGGGCTAAACATACACCTATAACCGCAAGGTCCTTAGAATCCATAATGAAGGCTCCTGCAGCTTGGGGTAAAACGCCAAGCCAGTTAGACCAATCTAAATTTTGTTCAGCCACAGCGTTTAAACCGAGATATATGCCTATTCCGACGCATAGAAAACCCGCGAGCACGGAGAATGCTGAAATCTGCACTGGAAGAGGTGGAGGCGAATACTCCTTTATCCAAATGTAGATCCTTTTGGCTAACTTGTCTATACCAAAACCCTTCACAAACATGTAAGCCCCTAGCACAATTATGAAAGCTATAAAGTAATAGTGAACCAGCCCAAACACGGCGAGCGCACCCAAAATCAAGAAGAGGATTCCTGGCAGTCCAAGCGCTATGCGCGAGTAGCGTGGATTCTCCATAATCATTTTTAAATATCTCGTGAAAAGGGCGGCTGTCTGCTCTATAGACTCGCTGTGTTTTACGACAATTCTCCTCACGGATGAAACAGGCACCCTTGACTCTATGAGGGGTAGAACAGCTTCATCCGAATAGCCATCTGTAACCAGAATTACTTCGTTGGCTGGAAAAGCCTTTAAAACCTCGCTTAATTCTGCAACTATTTTTCTGTCAGCGCCAACCCCGCCCAATTCTGAACCGGATATTGTGGCGATTTCAAAAACTTCTTCAGGTTTCCTTTCGCTTGTTAGGCGGTCGTAGAGGCGTATAGCCTCAAACATGGCGTTTGCGTCCGGTTCCTCTGGATCTTTTAGGGCTAGGGCCACCGCAGCGTTTAGGTTTCCTTCCCTGCCGATTAATGGCGTTTTGATTTCTGTTTTGGTGCCTAGGTCCCCATCCCTGTCAACACACAAAATTAGAATTTTCTTCTGTTCTTTTTCCCCCTCATCCCTTATTGTCATCTGTGTTGTTCCCAATCAATAAATGTGCAATGCTACTTTAATTTTATGCTAAACCTTTTTCCGTTAAAATTTTGAATTCTTCCCATGTGAGTTTTTCGCCGCGCTTTAGTTTTTCCAGAGCGTTCTTTGCAACACTTTCTAGGAGGTTTTCCTCGCTTTTTCTTTTCTCTTCTTCAGCTTCTGCAGCCATTTCCTCTTTAAGCCTTTTTATTTCTTCAAGGATCTTATCTATCTCCTCTTTGACTGGTCTGAGCTTCTCTTTTGCTTGAAGAAAGAGTTTATGGAGGCTGTCGGCTTCTGTTTTAAGTTTTTTGGCCTCCTCAAGCTTTTTTATCATTTCTTTGTGTATTTGCTGGCTTTTCTCCGCCTCGCTAACCATTCTTTCGTGAAGGTCTTTTGCTCTCGCTTCAAGAGCCTTCAATTCCGTTGTCAACTCAAGCTTTTTTCGGCTTAACTGCTCTATTCTTCTATGAACGTTTAGCTGGGCTTCCAACTGTTTAACTTTCTCGACGAGCTGTTTCTCTTCTTGAAGGGTTAACGGTGTTGTTTGAATCTTCCACTCGATGGCCTCAACCTCTTTCTGGAGAACACCGAAGCTTCTCTGGGGCTTTTTCGCCATCAAAACTTTAATTTCGCTTTGAAGGCTTTTGAGTTCTGTGGCTTTTTTGGCAACTTCCGCCTTTATTTGGCTTCTCTGCTGCTTTAGCTCCTTAACTCTGGCGTTTATTTCGTCCATAGCTTTTTTGAGCTCTTGGGCCTCGACTCTCAAACGTTTAAACTCATCGTTAAGCTTGTCTCTTTTAACTGCCAGTTCCTTTGCCTCAGCGAATAGATTGCTTCTCTGCTCCTTTAAAACTGCAAGTTTTTGGTTTAGCTCCTCAATTTTTCTAAGTTTTTCTTGTTGTTTTGACAATTATGATCTCCTTTTCGCTTTTAACCATTCAAGAATCTGATGGATTAACTTTGCCCCGTCCTCTCTATTGAACAAGGGCAAGTTCCAGTCTTCTTCAACTCCAGCGAACAACTTCTTGTCTGCGCATTGGCTTTTTATATAGAAGGACGCCTCTTCTCTGCCATGCGAGTGTTTCAGCCAGATTTATTCCATGTCTAAACAAGGTTTCATGAGTTTCCTCCGTTTTCATTCCCTTCAATTTTTGGCTGCTTCAATGGGCTTATAACCCATTTTTCTGAAAAGCCAGTAAACATAAGCGTTGTTGTGGTTTCTCCAAGCATTAGTTTGCCTCCAAGCCAAATAGTTCATTACAGCGTTTTCGCTTGGCACTATAACAACCCTAGAATCAAAAGCCACATTATCCGTTTTGCCAAAAGTTTTCTGCAGTCGCAACGTGAAGGTTGCTGAGACGAAGCTGGGTATAACCGAGCCTATTTTCTCCACTCTTCCACTGTAGGGCACGTTGTCCAAAAATAGGATGTCCAATTCGTCGCTGACAACATAAATTAGGGCTGGACTGAAACCTTTTTCAAACAAAACTCGACCAGCATTTGACCAAACATTTTGCAAATCTTTCGTCAAAGGGTTTTTCAGCGCCAATAGCCTCGGAAAGCCTTCTAAATTTCCAACCATCAAGCCTCACGAAAAAGCTTGTTTCATGAGGCACCGACGTTTTTGAGAAAAATTCGTTTTTGCTAAGGCTTCGTAGCTAGTTAAGGATAACCCTTGCATCCACATTTTCATCTCTGTCTCATAGAGGTTTTCCCCGCATTCTTTGGGACATTCACAATTATTTGAAGCGTACATAGACAATAAATTCGATTTTAAACTATCTTAAGGATTTTTGGAATATGCCCTGCCATTCCAACAGTTCCTTTATAGATTATTAGAACCCCTTTGACGCCGCTTATTGATAACGCTTTTTTAACTCCATTTTCGACAGCTTTTTGGGGATTATCTCCTGCTATAATGTTTCCAACGGCAGTAGCCACAGCGTCGGCTAATCCAGCGTTTTCCGCGAATATAGTTACGGCTTCAGCTTCTCCAAAGCTTATGGCGTGGCTGTAAACTCCAGAGCTTGTGGCAACGCCCAACGGGAAGTTTTCAAGTTTGAATCCTACTTTTTTCGATAGGGGATGATCCCCGACTGAAAGTGCAATGTTTATAGGTTTATTGGAAACTGCGGAAACTTCGCCGCCATTTTCAACTATGGCTGTGTGTGCACCTTTGGCGAGCATGGCCTCTACAGCCAAATCAGCTAAAACCCCGGCGACGGCAGCCATCGGACCGACACCAGCTTTTTGCGACGCTTCAGCCATAAGCTTCACCACGGTTGGGCTGTCTTCGTTCACGTTAACTGGTTTAAGTGAATAGAGAAACTTTGGGTTTCTGCGGACGTATTCCTCGAGTTTCTTTTTGTTTTCTTTTAGGGAATTCTTAGCCGTGGCTATGGCATCCTTTTTGTCTGTTAGGATAACGCCCCGCGTTTCTCCAAACTCAAAGGTTTCCTTGAAAAGGTTTTGATTATTCATGTTTACCGCCTTAGGCGTTCTCCGCCATGCTCCGCGACTTTTATGGCTCTTGCTGGACACGCATCCACGCATAGTTTGCAGGCGTTTCCTAAACATTTTTCTTGGTTAAAGTTTACGGAGTGATCCTCTTCGAAGGTTATGGCGTCAACGGGACAAAGCGAATAACATGCTCCACATTCGATGCATTCTTCGCTGTCAATTTTTATCGGTCTATGGGGCTCAATTATTACGCCTTTTTTGCGAAATTCTTCTATGACTTTTTCTGCTTCGGCGGATGGAATCTCAACAAGCATTTCTCCGCCCTGCTGGTTAACATGTGCGGTCAAAATGTTTAGGGGCACCTTCTGCGCCATAATTACCTCTGCGGTTATGGGTTTGCCCGCTATTTTTTCTGGAAATCTTAGTAAAACCCTAACCACGCCATTTGCCTCCTACAATTCGGGCAATGTCTTCCGAAGTAATTATGCCCAAAACTTTCTTGTCGCGGTCGATCACCGGCAAAGCGGAAATGTTGTGTTCCATCATTTTTCTCGAAGCAACTTCGATAAGCTCACTGGGAGTTGTTGTTATAACTCTTTTGACAACGATTTCTTCCAGCCTTTTAAGGCCTTTAGCCACAGCCTTAGTAATGTCCCATGAGGTTACTATGCCTTTGAGTTTTCCCTCGTCGTCAACCACCACTATGTGGTTGACTGAGTGTTCAATGATTTTCCTGGCAACGTTTTCAATTTCATCGTTTTCGCTGCATGTGACGGCTGGATGCATAAGCGTTTCCACGTAGATTAGGTCTTTGGTTTGTTTCGCTGGTTTTACCGAAACATTCAAGGGAAGCCTTTCAACAGGCGCAGACAAATAGAAGAGGCCTTCAGCTATTTGCTTTTTCAATGTTTCGGCGATTTTCCTAGCCTTTTTAAGGCTTGAAAGCGGACTCACTTTAACGGTTTTGCCGTTGATGACTATTCTGCCGGATTTTAACTCCTTGTAGCTAACTCTTCCAAGTTTTGGGCGGTCTCTTCGCGGGACACCGTAATCCACTATGTCCGTGAATATTTCCTCGTCGCGGATTGACACTTTTTTGGCTAAACCTTCATTCAAAAGTGGGATTGGGATGCCTATACCCACATAAAGAGTTGTACCATACTTTGTGAAGGCTGCTCCCTGAACGAATTCAGGCGTCATTTTTTTACAGTCTCCTCTAACCATAAGGGTGCCAAAGCCGTTCACCGGGTCGTGTTGGGTGCCTTCACCTATAACGTAGCCTTGCGCTCCGCCGATGAAAATGCGGGTTCCAACACCTATAGTTTCGTAGTCTGGATCATTTACAAGGGGGTTTAATTCTCCAGCTCCCGAAAATGTGGCGTTTCCGAAGCGCGGCAACAGTTTACCCATATAGGTGTATAGGATTCGGTCGCTACTGTTTGTGGCGCAAACATAACGCTGGTAACAGTTTCGGAAGTTTAAGAGGATGAACTGGTTCAAATCGTCTTTAGTTAAGGTTGTTTCCAGTCTGGTTCGCGGGTAACAGTCCGTTCCATAAGCTATGGCTCGAAGCTCCACCTCCTTGCCTCTTATCAAATCCTCTATCACGTGTCCGCCGCCGTACTCGAAAGGTTTTGTTTCAGACATTTGCGTTGCACCTATGTAAAGATCTACAGCCGCACCTGTATGGGCGACCTCAACATCGTTGATCCAAGCCCTGTGAATTTTTATTGGCGGATCAGTGTGTCCAATGTTGATTACAGCGCCCGAAGAACACATGGCTCCAAAGGTTCCAGTTGTAACTACATCTATCTCTTTATAGGCGACTTCTAAACCGCTGCTTTCTACAAGTTCTTTCATTTCCTCAACTGTTACAACTTGGACGTCTCCCCGCTTTATTTTCTCGTTTATCTCTTCGATTGTACGTTTGAGTTTAAACACCTCCTAATGGTTTGAGGAATAGGAGTTATTCTTAAATAAAATTTTTATTGAAAATTTTATTCCAAAAGGAATCAAACTGACAGTAAATGGTTGGCGATGGGTTATAGCAGTTTTAACTTAAGTTTTGCAATGCTTTTATCCTTTTTACCACGTGAGGATGTGTTGAGAAGATTTCATTTATTCTGTCAATCAACGTTAGTTTTTGGGATACAATTTCCTCTACAAGTTTTTGGTCGCTTGAAGTTGCTATCGCCGAGAGGGCTGTGGACTCTTCCTCCGCTCTGTCGGGGTCTGTTATGAATAGGGCTTTGAAGGCGTTCAGGTGCTGCACGTCTTTTCTGGCTCTTTTCATGTTTTTGGCCGCGTGGACTATTTTGGCTAGGGCTAGTGAAAGTTTTTGGGAACCATTCTCCACTACACTGGCGCTGTGTCTGTCAGCATAGTACTCGCGGACACGACTTAGGAAGGAAACACATATATACGTTAAGAACAGTGAAAAGGCTACGAGGCCCATGCCTAATAGAGCTGTGCCGCCGCCTTCCTCTCGGCTTCTTCTGCTATACATGGAGGAAACCATTAACGAGTAGCCTATATAATAGAATAGGGCTGGGATAAGCGAGACAACCATCATTACTTGAACGTCGCGGTGTTTTAAGTGGCCGAGCTCGTGGCCTATAACCGCCTCAACCTCGCCCTCGTTTAGGGTTTTAAGCAAGCCTTCTGTAACGGCTACACGGTTACCAGCTATTGGCGAGCCGTAGGCAAACGCGTTCGGTATTGGGATGCGGGCAAGCATGAGTTTCGGCTTTTTGATGCCGCTTTTACGGCTTAGGTTTTCCACCATCGCGTGAAGCTTTGGGTTTTCTGTTTCCGGAATTTCCCTTGCGCCGTATATGGCGTCAATCATGTATGGGGATATGAGCCACTGGAGGATGTTGAAGGCTACCACAAATATTCCAATGTAGAGTAAGCCAACCTGAAGGAGGCTTAGGATAATGGCGAAGACAAGGGTTGAAAGGGTTATTATTATGGCTAGGGCTGCCACCATTGAAAGGCGGAGTTTCCAGAGGCTGGACATTCTAACCATCACGTGTTCAACATTAAAGCCCGCTTATATAGGTTTTACGCGTCTCACCGCTTGTTTTAAGGTAGTCTTAATAATCTTGGCTGAATATTTTCCTTTTATGCAAACGCTGGTTGACGACATTGGAAGTTTCCCGTTGCCAAGGTTCGTCAGACGAGAAGCCTTTGAAAAAGCGTATGCCATGACGAGGAAATGGTTGACTGAGGGTAAAAACCCGGCTGAGGACGAGTTTATTGCTAGGAATTTCTACGCCGTGGTTAAGGCTTCTTTCAGAATGAAGTGTGAGGCCGGTTTAGACGTTGTAAATTATCCACAGCACCATGATATTCGCCGCCAGTTTACGGAAACTATTCATGAAGCCATGGAAAAGGGAACATACATTGTTGATGAAGAGGCCGCTGTCATTCCTGAAGTTGTGGTTATCAAGGGTGAAGCCAAACGCCTATGCGAGGAGCTTGGCGTTGAAAGGATTGCTCTCCGCGTTTGTGTTACGGGTCCCTTTGAGCTTTACCTTGCAGAGGTTGGAACCACTCCTTACCGAGATGTTTTGTTGATGTTTGCCGAAACCGTGCGGAGGTTCTGCGTCAACTCGCTTCTAAACGACAAGTATGTCCGGACTGAAGTGGTTTCCATTGACGAGCCTAGTTTTGGCTTCCACGACGTGGCTGCAGATAGAGACACGGCTTTGGAGGTTTTGGATAAAGCCTTCAACTTTAGCGGAGCGGTTAGGCAGATTCACATCCATTCTCCCTCGAGGATTCCAGAACTTTTACAAGTTAAAAACGTGGACGTGGTTTCAGTTGAGTGTGCGTCTTCTCCCAAAAATTTGGAGTGTGTATCAAAAAGCATGTTAGAGAAGGCGGACAAACAAATCCGTGTGGGCGTAGTGAGAACAGACATAGACGCCATTCTCGCCGAGCTTTACGAAAAGGGCTTAAAGGAGCCGCAAGCTTGGCAAATTGTTGAGGACGTCGAAGTCATAAAGCGGAGGTTTGAAGCCGCGAAAGCTAGGTTTGGAGAACGGTTGGCTTTCACTGGGCCGGACTGTGGGCTTGGAGGATGGCCAAGTCAGGAGGCTGCTCAGCTTCTTTTGAAGAGGACTGTTGAGGCTGTTAAGTCTGTTAGGTAAACGTGTTTAGTGTGCCGCAAAAGGCTCAAAGTTTAAATATTCGAGTCGTTTAGAGGCTGAAATTCCCAGTGAAAGTCTATGCGGCTGAATGGGTTTGCGCTGATCGTTTTCCTTTCAGTGTTTGCGTTTGCAATGCTACTGTCCGGCAGTGGCGTGGTTAAGGCACAGCAGGCTCCAACGGCGAATGGTGCCGCTGAGGTTTCGGTGGGAGTTTGGCTCATAAATGTGGAGAGGGTTGATTTGGCTGCCAGCAGCTACCGCCTAGACTTCTATTTGTGGTTTAAGTTCGACCCCTCCGAGATTGATGCGTCAACGGTTAAGGATTTTGAAATTGTTAATGGTGCGCCTACAAGAACTCCGGATGTTGTCGATGAAGAAGAAGGCCGCATCGAATACCGCATCCGAGGCGAGTTTGTTAAAACTTTTGATTTTACGCGTTACCCATTTGAAACTCACACTTTAACCATAGAGCTTGAGCATAAAAGGCTTAACACTTCACGCCTTGTCTATAAGCCTGACCCGGAAACGGCCATAGACGAGACGGTTAATGTGGCTGGATGGGAAATCGGAGGCTTCGAAACGGCTGTTGTGGATCACCCTTATGATAGCGAAGTGTACTCGCGGTTTGTCTTCAGCCTACACTTGAAGCGGCCTGTGCTTTCATCCTTTGTTAAAAGCGTGCTTCCAATATCGATTATTACAACGATTTCGCTTCTAACCTTCTTCATATCTCCACAAAACTTCAGCCAGAGAATAGGGTTGGCGGTTTCAACGCTCATGTCTGCTTCGGCCTTCCACCTTTCACTGCTCAGTGGCTTGCCGCCCATCGGCTATCTCACCACGGCGGATAGAATGATGATTTCCGTTTACGCCATATTCCTATACAACTTGTCGGTTTCCGTCTACATCATGAAGCTTGTGGACGCCAAAAAAACCGAAGAAGCCCAAAAATTCAACAACAAAGCCCTAAAAGTGTTGGCGGCCTTCATAGCAGCCCTCATAATAATCCAAGCAGTCCTATATTAAACAGTCCTAAACGGAAAATAACAAAAACCACAACCATATTTTCCTATCTCTCCCCTCTAGGATTTCCGCGCATCAAAAAGGTCATAGTTGTGGCTGCTTCGCCCTTACAAATACATTACCCCTCTCTAGAATTTCCAACATTTCTTGGCTTTTCCGCAAGCAAAAACAGCCTACTCTGGAATTTTAAGGACGCCTCAGTTAGCAGTTCCAAAATAGATAGACTTAAATGGACTTAAGTGGTATTTTCTGCTGATGGAGAAGCTCTACACGCTTAAAGAAGCTAAAAAGCTGCTGGGAGTCACTACTAAGACTATTCAGCGTTGGGATAGAGAAGGGAAGATAAGGGTTGTTAGGACGATTGGTGGGAGGAGGATACCTGAAAGCGAAATTAAGCGCATTCTTGGGGTGAAGGAAGAGAGGGTTGTAGTTGGTTATGCTAGAGTCTCTTCTACAACCCAAAAAGATGACTTGGAGGGACAGAAGCAACTTATACACAGCTATGCTAAAGACAAGGGTTATGGCGAGATTCAAATACTGAGCGACGTGGGTTCTGGTCTCATCGAG
>Ga0272445_1002613_pt1 | contig 12207 bp, 15 predicted proteins | sample YNPCB0031_FD_194404 | JGI IMG/M metagenome (GOLD analysis project Ga0272445, IMG submission 194404) | Hot spring sediment microbial communities from Yellowstone National Park, WY, United States - YNP-CB-003-1 | ecosystem: Environmental > Aquatic > Thermal springs > Hot (42-90C) > Sediment... | reverse complement strand
TATGAAGATTTTAATGTGATTTTTGAGGCTACTGCTGATGGCAGAGTTTTTATGAGACTTATTGCAGATGATCTAAGGCTGGCTCCTATATCTATTCCACAGGGTGTTCTTAAGACTCTTATATTAGAAAGTCTTCTCAGATGGAGACCTACACTGTTAGTTGTTGACGAGTTTGAGAACAGTCTTCATCCTGAGCTTCAACAGTTTTTAATTGACGAGTTTAGATATAGCGATCTTTATGTCATTCTTACCACACATTCAACGACCCCTCTTAATTATGTGAAAAAAGTTCAGGAGGTCATCATATTCAGGCTTGAAAATGGAGAGACAAAAGCCTACAGACTTAATGAGGAGATTGCTGAAATACTTAGAAATAGAAAGCTTACATTGAGCGAGCTTATATCATCAGGTCTCTTAGAGCTTAAAGGCTGATGGTGTCAAATAATTTCGTCTAAACATAAAGTATATATCATTCTAGATAATAGATATGCTAAAGAATTCTTGAGAGAGTTCTTGAATATGTTGAAAAGGCATGATCTTGTAGATAAAAATATTCATGTGAGTGTTAGCAGTCCTCTTAATAGATGTGATAATAGAATAGATAGATATGTGAGAACAGCATTGGACGAGTATAATGCTGATAGGGGTTATAGAGAGGGCTTCTAAGCCCAGGATTGTCGTCTACGATAAGCAAGGCAAAGAAGTCTTCTCGAGTACCATCTAAAAAGCGAATTTTAAGATAAGCAGAAAAGTATGTGAAACATACAAGAGGTTTCGCATTATTAATATTAATAGCTCATGCAACTTCTCGAGCTCTTCTTAAACGATAGAAGAATGACTGAAGATCTATTAAATTACATTAGAAGTGGGCTCCCTGACTAGAATCCCTGTAGGATCTGCAGAGGTTGTCATTCAATGGGGATTTTCCATAGGAAACGCTAGCGAGTCTCTTTTCCACGCCCTATTACGTATTTCAAAACTCCTTATATATTTATATATCATAATATCTATATATCTCTACTATTCATGTGACTATTTCATTACATTTAAAAGTTTTGTAGCATTAAAATATACTGTGAACCTGATGTAATAGTTTTCGGTGACTATAATTTGAATTATAGGTATATTATCAATTTTGTCGATGTGAACCCTGACAGGGATAAGTTAGGCGTTTTTAGAGTTTCAAAGCCTTTAGAAAATTTTGAGTCTCCTAGGGTTGTTCACGTAATTAACAGGTACTCGCAGAACTTCGTTTCTACCCTACTCCCTAGCGAGTATGAAGGCTTGAAGCCAGGGGTCTACATAGCTTATATTGGACAAGAGGCAAGTAAAGATGTACTCAGAAGCGAGTTACGATATGCCTTTGCAAAGTATTTTGAGGAATATGATCAGAGAAGTTCTACGCAGGAATACGTACATCTATTTTCTTCCTTTAGCGACATAAACGAGCGTGCGAATAATCTTGCCAGTAATTTAGTCAGCTCTGCTGTCGAAGAGGTTATATCCTCGACTTCTTATGTTGCAGCAAATCTCTTAAGTAATCTAGTAGAAAAGATTATACCAGTTCGATACAGCTGTCATGAGAAAGGCGTGAGAATATGTGTAAAACTAAGTGCAAAAACGTTGAGAGAGATATTGCAGGAGAATGAATATTCAATAGAGCCTCTATTCAACTTCTGTATGAATTATCCTGGTCTTTGTGGGGGTAGCGACTATGGCTGTGCTAAGTTCTTCGAAGTTGTCAAAGAGCTTCAAATAAGGTTTCAGCATGTTATTGTCAATGATAGAGAAAGAATTTATATGATACTCTCTTCTCAATATAGAAGGTTGAACAGGCTTGAACTCAAGGAGGTAATAGACTTTATCAAGCCATTGGTTGAGGATATAAACAAAGCACTGAGAGGGGTGCGTGTAAATGTTACTTTCCCCGATGGTTCTGTGCTTTACGAAATAAAGGATATAAAAAGCGAGGGAAACGGTGATGTTATCGGATTAGAATGCATAAGTAAAGAATCGAAGAAGCCGGAAGTGTTGGAGATACCCTATGCCGAATTAAATACATATAAAGTGAGGATAAACCCAACGTATAGAAGCTCAAGAGAGTTCATCTCTAATTACCTTTGCAAATACTTCGATAAACATAAGGAACTTTCGGGGTTCACCCCTATCGAATACTTTAAGATTCTTGAAAATGACCTTAAAATCTTCAAGAGGCTTCTTGCAAGATTTGCACCATCAAATCTCGTCTTAGGCAACGTCACCTATACTATTGGAGATACCTTTGCTAGAGTGAGAGACATATGAGTTTGGTGTTTGAGTACTATAATTTACAAAGCTTTCCACTGAGATTTGGAGGGGGCAGAATCGGGCTTAGTGCATATGAAATTATTTACAACGGCCCACTATCTTATGGGCCTCTTTACGGTGATACCTATTTATACTCTGTCAATAGATACAAGAGCATACTGATACTCTATAGGGGTGTTAAAAGCGGAGATGATGAGATTCGAAAGCTTGTCGACGGCAAGATGAGGAGACATTTATCTGAGGGCTTAGAGAACAAAAGGATATTCCCCGGGTTTAATGCTATATTCAAGCTAAACATCGAAATATCGGCTGTTCCATTCGAGAACCATGATCCTAGTGAAATCTTTTCGACCTTTAAAAACTACTGTAATGACATTTATACATGCTTTCCACTTATTATACTACCGCGTGTGGCCAGAGGAGACTATGACAGTATCTATTATAGGACAAAAGCGACATTCCTCAGAAGCGGAGTGGCGTCTCAGGTGTTTACACTAGATCTCTTGAAGGATGAGCAAAAATATAGGTGGTCGCTACTTCCGACAGCTATACAGATCTTCACAAAGATGGGTGGGATTCCGTATACCCTTGATAGAGGAATACTCGGTGAAAAAGCTTCTGAGAATGTAGCAGTATTTATCATGGGGTTCGGGATTTCGTACCATCCGCTATTCAAAAAGCGGGCTGTGGGTCACTTAGTAGTATTTGATCAAGCTGGTGCATGGTGCTTCATGGACTCGACGACTCTCTTGTTAGATAGAGGCGAGGATGTTAGCGAGAAAATAGCAAGTCTCTTAGCGAGATCTATCACTAACATTCTTAAACACAGCAATAAGAGGGATAATTTGCTGGTCGTCCATTACTCTGGGAAAGAGATTAGTAGAGTTGAAGAAAAGGCGATAGCCAGCGCTATTAAGTCTGTTGAAAGACAGCTCGAAAAGTTCCTAGCAGTCTATGTGTTAAAGATCAAAGACAGCGATATTGTAATTTATGATACTCAAAGCGAATACAAAGTTAACGAGGCAAAAACCGGTTACCCGCCAATAGGTCTTACACTCCAGTTAAAGCCCGGCCTCTACCTCATGTTTACTTCTGGGTATTTTGAAGCTCAAAGGGGCACTAAGGGCAACATTAGGAAGGGGTTATCGAGAGCAAGAATTGTTTCGCGACATAGAGAGATGGAGCCCGTGAAGGATGAACTAAAGCTAGGCGATAGAGATCTCTTGGCTACAGTGTTTGGGATGAGCAGGCTAATTTACAATAGCGTTCAGAACCCCGTAGCAAGGGAACCCATAACAGTGAGGTATTCTAGGGAAATTGCGTGGTTGTCATTAAGATTAGCTGAGCTAGGCGCAAATTTAGATGAGGATAGCTTAATTAAGAGGGTGATGTGGTTTATCTGAGGAGAAGTATATTGGAGGGTGTAGTTGTGCCGAAGCATTACTGCTGGTACAAATCTCTTTTAAAAGCATGTTCTTTATAAGGGTGTTGTGATGGCCTCACCCATCATAAGACCATCGGCTACAACTATTTGGAACATTCTTGACGGTTTCTTAATAGACCTGGCCGCTAGTCAAGATAAGATCTGTGGCGAAGCTCTTAGTTTATCAAAGTCGCTTTACCAAGGCCTTGTAGACCTAGTGTGCAAAGGTAATACAAGGATCTTAGATGATATAAACTTTGGAAAACCTTACTACCCATTCATACTAATCACCTACTACATCCTGTTCCATAGACACAACCTGGAGACGGCAGTAGCGGTGTATAAGAAGCTTGAAGAAGCTTATAAGAAACATCCTTACACTTATGACCCCGACGAAGAGTGCTCTCTTAAAGCACTAGAGAAGGTCATAGATGACTTTATAATATTGAAAGAGCAACCATTAGAGGTATACAGGGGTAGACTCGGCACCAGACTCAGAGAAACTGTACTCAAAATCAAGGACATCAGATGTTATCAGGAGGGTTGGAGTAGTGCGTTCAAAGAATTGGTAATAAGCCGTCTGGATCCAGAGGAGGGGATACGTATATTAAGAGAGACAATAGACAAGCTTGATAAATTGGAAAGAATAATAATCGACGAAGAGGTTTTAGAAGGATATAACTTAATAGTCTACGGTAATCCACCAACAGTAGTAAGATTCCTCAAGTATATCAGTGATTCAGTATATAGAGCACTTGAAGATGTGTTTAAAGAGTTGAAGAATAAAGAAAATGAATTAAAGAATTTAGAAAGAAAAATAAACGATCTCCAAAAGTATATACCACGGCTGAGGGGGATGGGCGAAATTGTAAAGGATATTAAAGACATTATATTAACACTATCACATGCCCTCCCCTTCATTGCGGGGGCAATAACGTATCAGCTAACTGGCACCTGGCCGTATACGTTGGCAGTATCTCTGCTATTTGCTTTACCACTTTTGCTCCTGTACGGCTTGCTTTACACGAAGAGGAAAAAATCAAATAAAATCAAAAAGGAAGTAGAGAGCTTTATAGAGGAGAGGATCCTTAGGGAAATATATGAAACTATATGGCGATCAGTTAGCTAAGCATGGTGTGTCACAAACTTCGTTTTTCAATAACATTTTAGATATTTGCTTTCGCAAACAATCTTGTCGGTATACTTCGTGGCAAGGCCATTTATACCAATTACTTCACTCAAGCCGCTTAGTATCTATATTAATGAACTCCTCTTTCAACAATAACGTAGTGTTAAATCTTTAATAGAGCAGAGCGCAGCTCCTCTACATCCTTCTTGCTCAGGTTTAGGCTCCATAGTAGGCCCTTGGTGAATAGTAGGCCCTCTGATTTGACTACTTCTTTCTTCTCTAGTCTCCGCAACACGTATCTTACCAGGCTGATCTTTACTGATTGCTTTAGCTTAGAGACCACTTTCATATGTAGCTCACTGGTGGTTCTAGATCCATTCACCAGCTCTCTGATGACTATCGCCGTGATCTTCTTCATAACTCCCTCTCCATTCCCAGTTATATACCTCTTAATGCTCTCAACAACATTAACCCTTCTAGGCATACCAAGCAACATCCTTTGGTAATACAAGGCCTTAAAAACAAGCAGTCTAACCCAGAACATGTTCTGATATTAATAATACAAGACCTAGACATTATGCAACCAGTGCACACACGGTACACATCCAGAGAGAACCCGGTGTACAACCATGGCACACCTCCGCGTACTTCGCCATACCGTCGCCGGGTTTTTCCGGTGGGTTAGTCTTGGAGGGGTTTTCGTGGCTGGGGTTTTTGCTGTGGCTTCATGTTCTCTTTTTATAAAGGTTTATAAAGGGTGTGCTTGTATTTGATTTACGGAGGTTGGCGTGTCGGTGTTAGCCAGGCTGGGTTTTATTGACGTGGCTGTGGATGGCTCTTGTGATTGCTGTCGATTGTGGTTGTTGACCCGGTAGGAGTGTTTGCTTCTTTATTTGGAATTTTCCTGTCTTTCATTATATTGGGCGCTGTGCTCTACTGGTTGACTAGGCCACGTGTTGCCGAGAGGGCCTCGGCTAGGCTCCTCTCCTACTGGCTCACGGTTCTCCTGCAGAGGCCAGGTGGGTCTAACCGGCGTCTAGGGCCCTGCAGTTGCTACTGGTCATTGTCTCGATAGCGCCATTTTCCTTAGTGATTTACTATAGTTGCTACTCGGAACCATAGAGATCCCACTGTGTGACTTTAACCCTAATAACCGCACTCTCTATAGCCCCAGTGGCGGCCTTGGCTAAGGCCGGTGTATTGATCCTAGAGCAGGGAAGATCCACTAGAGAGCATAGGGGTGACGAGGTGCTTGTGTTGGGTGTTGTAGAGGAGGTTGGGCGTAGGTATGGTTGCCTTAAAGATGTAGATGTTTTGAGCTGGGAGGGCGACGGGATTAACCCCTCTGTCAATAAATCGCTCGGTCGAGTCAGGGTCACTGTTATCCGGGGTGCTCTAAAGAGGCTTATGCGGGAGGAGCTAGAGGCCATGCTGAGCCATGAGTGTGGACATCTAGATGCTGGCCTGCTTCGCCGCTTATTTAGCTGGGGCTATTTTGCGGCTCCTGCAGTAGGGCTCTTTGTCGCCTCTGCCGCTACTCTACAGTCCTATCTGCGTATCTAGTATCTACGTTAATCGAGCCTGCTACAGTCATAGAACTTGCTTTTAGCACTTCACTGGTTATTCTAGCTTTAATTACCGCATTTATACTTAGTACCTGTCACAGCATGCTGGAAGAGATCCTTGCTGACTTGAAATCAGTAGAGATTGCAGATAGTGATGTGCTAGCAAATGCTCTAAGCAAAATGGATCTATATAGCGGATCGGTAGACATTAAAGACTTGTTGAAGAAGCACCTTGGTCAATAATTCGCCTTGCTCTACCCAGTTGTGATTGTATTTATATCAGTTATTGATGCACACCCGCCACTACAGCTCAGGATTTACGTGATTAAAGAATACCACCAGAGAATATTTGAAAACTCGGAGTCTCACTACCTAATCAACTACCAGTATCTCTAGAACATTATGGTTATGAGACACAATGATAAAATAAAGTCTAGCTGTCCCCTTTGCTAGATAATCCGTATAGCAGACGCTACTACCCTAGCCCATACCACGCTAACTCCTCTCTCAGCCTGGGGTCTACACCGCTGTAGAATAACAGTGGTAATGAGAGGCGATGAAGTATATTGCCAATAGATGCGGGTATAATATGAGCAGCCCGCAGAATACTAGTGCTAGTGCTGATACTAGGAAACGCCTTATCCTCCTCCACTTCGCCGCCATTGCTTTCGCCTCCTCGTATTTCTCTATGAGGTCTCTGGGTGGTTTAGATGAGTTATACACTGCTCCCGCGACCAATGCTAAGTAGTAGCAGGCATTTCTCAGGGCTTCCACGGGGTCTGCGCTTGGCTTAATACTGTAGAGTATTGATTTAACGAATATTGTCGAGCACTCTGCTCTCCCAAAGTCCTCTCTTATGGCTTCAACCGGTAATTCAAGGGATAACGCTGTCCTCTCTACTCTATTGTGTACTCTTCGTAGCCTCCTCCTAGCCCAGACAACGCACTTATCCTGCACGTAGTGTAGTGCTACACCGAGGTGCTCCAAGGATCTCACGTAGTTTCCAGTCAAATACGCTCTCCTAGCACTCCAAAGGATGCTCATAATGGACTCTGGGTGGATGCCGAGGTGGCTACGGACCCTCCTCTCCCGCTTAACCCGTAGATCAGGTCTTCTAAGCCCGCGAATAAAGCACTTCTTCAAGTAGGGGTCTAAGCCCAGTTGTCTCGAGATAGCTCTACCAATCGCCACGTGGGTCTCAATCCTCACGAACCAGCCACCAGAGAGTAAAGCACTCTTTTACATATTAATGTCTTGGATTATGTCTTGGATTTTCATTACTGGGTTTCTGGGCTCCAGCCGGCTTGCTTTAGGATCATGTTGCCGAGGTAGTCGCGTACTTCTAGGGTTAATTGTTGCATGGGTGCTTTATCTCTAGATATATTGACGACCAGTTGCTCCTGGGTTACAGTCTCCTCTGTAAATATAAGTGCGCGGATCACTACGGCTGTCTGCTCAGGGAGGTCAGAGCTGAGAACCGCCTCTAGCTCGCCCTTGCGTAATATTACATAAGGGTACACAGGTACGTTCGCTGGGTATATGTTGGAGAACTCAAGCGTAAACCAGAAATCCTCTTCTTGAATAAGGTACTCGCTTAACTTATGGTTAGGCTTGATCGATTCAATAAAGACGGCTCTTTGTTGATCGCTAGACGCCACTAACTTACGGATGAAGAGTTTGCAGACTACCTGCATGGCGGGCTTATATCCGGTGTTTTCCAGCCACACAGTAAACTTCAATCTACGCGGATCCTCCACTCGGGGCTCTACTAGTACTCTTACCATGGGCTTCCTCTTCGACTCGACTAGTGCGAGCACCTCTTCGAATGATAATTGCTGCGTTGTGCTCGCTCTGCGTATATAGGCTACATTGTCGATCCCGGAGTAGTATACTGCGTCAGAGGACTTCTCTACGTATACAAATATTAGCCAGCCGTCTTCGCGTAGCCCGCAACCGCTTCCGCAGTCGAATACTTTGACTCCTAGGTGTGGAAGAGCTATGGCACGAGGAATACTCCTGAGGCTATCCAGTATAATGTCTCTTATATGGGCCTCGATCTGCCCTGCTTTATCCCACTTGAACAAGTTTTTATCGAGACACTTCACTCTCTCCCCGGGCTTACTTGGATCCCTCACACCCAGCACTATGAGTCCATATCCCTCAGCTGTGTTGAGGAAGCCAACAACCGTCCTAAGGAGTTCTTCACGCAACTTCTCCTCTTTCTCGAATGACTCCTTAAACTCAACGCGGTCGGACTCGTATATGGCCTCCAGTTTTTCACAGACCTCTCTACATGTGAGTGCTTCAAAGGGTTTACCGAATAACGCAGATATAAAGTCTTCTTTTCGCATGGCGTAAAGGCTCATGCCTCGACGCTAATGTCAATAATAGGTAATGAAATATTTAGATTTAATGAGGTCTATACTCAAACAACATGCTTTACAACTAAAATCCCACTTTTTAGACAAGGACCGACTTCGCTCTCTACCCAATGGTTTTCAATTGTGAATAGCTACTCGCACATTATATTAAACGATAAATTTGCGAGCCATGAAGATCTTTATAATATAAATGTAGAGCCTTGGCGGAGATGTCGCGATTCCTGTGGGCTATACATTTATAGTTGGTCTTACATTATGAGACGTGCAGGAGTTTTTGCCTATGAGTGAGGTGGAGTTTAGGGGTAAACTTGTAAAGGTGTTACAGGAGGAGCTTGGATCAGGCTACAGTGTCAAGGAGAAGGTTAACTTGATTTACTGGGTGATGATTGACAGAAATCTCGAGTATAGGCCTAAGGATCCCAAGAACCCCGGGAGAGGTATACATGGAGGCAGGTATGCTTTTCAAACAGACATAGCAGTTGGTGAAGAGAGAAGCGGCGGCTTCCTCCCACTCGTCGTTATCGAGGTAAAGTATAAGGGAGGAAAGCATACGGGATTCACTACCCATGACGTCTTAGCCTACTCGGAGAAGGCGTTGAAGCATAAAGCAATATACCCCTACGTGAGATATGGATTAGTAGATGGTGGAGAAGACTATATTCCTTTAAAGTTCTTCGTCCACAACGTGGGCCTAGACTTCGCCGTTGCAGTAAAAGACATAGATGATAGAAGTGAAAGACAGCTCTTGGTAAATACCGTTAAGGAGCAGATTGAAATTGCTCGAAATCTACTGGACGTCTTCGAAGGCAGGGAAGTAAAGGCATTCGTAGCACGAACATTAATTCAGTGGAGCGAGCATAGATCATAAGCCAAGAACCTCTTTATATAAATATAATCTTTTTGTCTTCTAACACATATTAATAAGGATTAACCGATAGCCTGCTTACTATCCCTGAGCAGCCTTTCCAAGCACTATATACGTACTTGATTTATAACCCTCTCTCCTACTGTTAGGGATATGGCATGCCTGATAACTATAAGTCTAAGTGTGTTGTCCGGTCTTGGCTTAGATTGGAGGGTGTTAGCTTCACTATTCTACCCTTCGAGGACCGGGACTCTGTGCTCAGGGACTACGTGGGGTTATTAGCGAGCGTTAAGCGAGGCGTCTTACTCTCCAGGAGGGTTGAATACGAGTACAAGCACTCAGACTACTCATTCAGCACAAGCAATACAGCATTCTATTTCTGGGCCCCTGTTGGCAGCCAAGTAGTATTCTTCAACGCAAGACTAACACTCGTTGAGACACATAGTAAAAACAAGAGGCCGCTGAGAGACTACTAGTCTGCTGAGACTATTATCCAGAGGAGACATGAGTTTAAAATGTTGTTTCCAATAGTAAAATTCCTCGATAATTGAATTGTAAGAATAGAGTTGATCGAGGGAAAGTAAGTCCAGAATATCTTGATTCTTACTTTACGATCCAATTAAACAAAGATTCTAAGTATGCTGGGTAGTATTGGTCTGCTTCTCCTAACAGGTCTTCACATCTTGCTTCTGATATTTTTAATTCTCCAAGGCGGCTTTGTATGAATCTTGCTATTTCATGCGGCATAGTCTTTATCATTAGTCTCCACACCACTTTCCTCATATACTTGGGTGGTAGTAAATCATGGTTTTTAGTGTATTCCTCTAGTGTGCGTCTATTGATTTTTTCTCCCAGCATGCTTTTCTAGTAGCCTAAGGGTCTAGAGGGAGAAGTATGCCCACTCGCAGGGCTTCACGTGGCCCTTAACACCCATGTAGCATCTGCAGAAGCCCTTGTCCTGGAAGCAGACGAGCCTAGTGGTCTCTAATTCCACGCCCGAGATCTCGACTAAGTCCCCGGGGCTAAACGACTTAACCAACAGGAGCGTATGTGATAGCCTTAACCCACCTCAAGCATTAGCCTGTAGATCAAGTAGTAGAGCTCATGATTCTCTCTAAGGTAGACTAGAGTCCTCTTCACATAATCGAGGCTTATCGGGTACGGCCTCACATCTAGCCTGTAGCTCCTACTAGGCACCACCTCCATTAACCAACCATATGTCTCAGGCGATATCTTGCGCATGTAGTATAGGTATTGAATATAGTGCCTGAAGACGTTTCTAAGCCACTTGTTCTCGTGATTTACAACATAGTTTACTAACTCTTCACTTAGAGTTTTACCCTCGAGGTATCGCTTGAACAGGTTGCGGTAGTAGGACAGGGTCCCGGGGGGCTCATCACTCTCCGGCGCTCCTTCCTCTCACGTAGGAACTCCTCGAGCCCCGGCCCTCACTTGAACACCACGTGTGTCAGTCTCACTCCGAGCATCTTTCTCAGGTCCTTCCTGAAGTTCTCCACAGTGAATTTGAGTAATGCTTGCTTGAGGTACTCGTCTCGGAGCTGCCAGCGCTATGGCCTGTAGTATTAGGGAGTAGTCTATACTATCGTCTTCACGGATGATCCCAACGGACCGGATTCTATCAACCCCCTTGACTATCTCGTTGAACTCTCCTTCCTCTAGGTGTTGAAGAGCCCTGTAAACCACTTCGTCGGGGACACTCCTAACCCCGTGGAGGTAGTTGTGCATCGCACCCTTAGAGATGCCTAGGGCCTCGAGCGCCCTGGTGAACCCGAGCTTGTGTTTGACCCTCTCGATAATGAGTCTACGTGCCTCATCACTGAGGGCGCTAATATTGATCTTGTCGTACCAGCGATTAGTAGCATGATTTCACCAAGTAAATCACACAATAGTTCACGCCCTCATCGCGGAGGCGTGAACCTGGAAGACAGCCCTGTAAGATTTATCTGGGTATTTAAAGGAGGAGCGCCGGGGGCGGGATTTGAACCCGCGCGGGGTTTCCCCCACCGGCTTAGCAGGCCGGCGCCCTACCAGGCTAGGCGACCCCGGCTCCATAAACTATTATTGTTGAAAGATTTAAAAACTATGATCCCTAGGTTTAAGCATACAAATCCTTGAGTTGTTGCATGCGAGATCAAATGATCGGTTATGTTCTCCTCATTTTTATTTATATGATATAAGTTGCACATGCTATGTTTCTTAAGGTTCACATGTTATGATGATCTTTATATTATTATTGTGAAAAGCTTTTGTGTAAAACTAATCTGATATGTCCCATGTATATGCTAGACTATGTTTATCAGGTTATGATTATTTCTGATAATAAGATTCCTCTGTAGACAGATCTTGTTAAGATCAGAGTAGTTCATATGATAGCTGATTATTATAAACCTCTCAGCTAGTATATATAGGGTAGAGACTTTTTTATGGCGATATCTGAGTATAAGGATCCTGGTGAAACAGATGTTAAGAAGCTTATTGAGATGGCAAGGTTTTATCTTGCTGAGGCTTTGAAACAT
>Ga0272445_1002611_pt1 | contig 12209 bp, 10 predicted proteins | sample YNPCB0031_FD_194404 | JGI IMG/M metagenome (GOLD analysis project Ga0272445, IMG submission 194404) | Hot spring sediment microbial communities from Yellowstone National Park, WY, United States - YNP-CB-003-1 | ecosystem: Environmental > Aquatic > Thermal springs > Hot (42-90C) > Sediment... | reverse complement strand
AATGAAGACACGTGTCAAATACACCCCCAAACCCCAAAAGAAAACCCAAAAGGTAATTTTTAGGGCTATAGACCATGCCCTTCTGAACCATCAGGTGTTTTCCTATCGGACACTGTCTAGCACAGGCTCGGCAGTCAATACAAAGAAGAAGCTCCTCATAAGGAGAACCTAGCAGACTAGACCTCTTATTGTCAAAAAGGATAAGATGAACCTCCTGCTCCCCTTCGCTTGAAGGCAGTCTCTCAAAATCAAAGACCTCCTCCTCTTTTGGCCCAAGATCCAAAAGCACGCTTTCGAGCCCAAAGATCCCGATCATCTTGGTCTGAAAAACCGCCTCTTCTTCATTCTCGGTGAACTTTTCCAAGGGAATTACGATAAATAATTTCTTAGCCTCCTTTAAATCCTTAGCTATATTGGACATGTGTTCCAAAAATAAGACCTCACCCTCTTGAGAAGCCACCACATTAACCCCTAAAACCGCTCCATATTCCCTCAAGCCATTTTTTCGAGGAAGCTCCAGTTCCTCCCTCATATCAAAAGTTTCAAAGATCCCCTTCTGATGAAGCCCTGGAAGAACCCAATAATCCTCTAACTGTTTCCGAAAACTTTGAGGGTCAAAATTCTGAAATTCTCCAAAGTACCTTACATAAGTGCTAAAACCTAACTCATGAAGCTTCCCCCTCATTTCATTTATCACCACATTGGACTTATTCAACGATAAAACCTTAATGCCTTGAGCGTTATCCTTGATATAAGAGGCCGCTTCTTGGGCGGTTTCGGCCTCACAGACCTTAAGCCCTAACGCTTTTGCCTTTTCCACAAAACGACCCTTCAACTCAAAAAGTCGCCCCACCGCTTTACGCCTCAAATTCCTCAACTTTTCCTTTAATTCCTCCAGGGTCAAACTCACATAAGGGGATTTCCTGCCCGAAAATAAAAACGCCCTCTCCCTCCTCTTACCCTCAAAAGAAGGCTCAAAAACCTTAACCTTCATCCTCCTGACCGCCCATTCGTAATTACGAACTAACTTTATCACCTAATCTTCTATTTGTCAATACCCATCTTGACTAAACCCAGAAAATAATGTTATAAGGGTGTTCAACATATTGAACATGAAGAAAGGGATTCCCTCACTGAAAAAAGGGCTAAGGGTTTTGTTGCTTTTATCGGATGGGGTTGAGAGGGGGCTTTCGGAGATAGCGCGTGAGCTTTCCATAAGTAAGAGTACCCTTTATGAGATCCTCTGTACGCTTGAGGGTGAGGAGTTCTTGAGAAGAAACCAATTGACCAAAAAATACACCTTAGGACCGAGGCTCTTTGAGTTATTGGGCAAGTGGCTTAATGAGTTTGAGATACGCAGGGTCTCTTTAAAGTATTTGCAACAGTTACATGACCTTTCAGGAGAGACGGTGTTTTTGGGGATTGTAAGAGGAGAGAGGGTGACTGTAATTGAGGTGATCGAGGCTGATAAGGATCTAAAGGTGACTTCCCGAGTTGGGGCGCGTGTACCCCTTTATGCCGGAGCATTAGGCAAAGCGTATCTGGCAAGGTTCGATGATGAGACGGTTAGAAAAATACTCTCCCAGAAAGGATTGAAAGCTCATACCTCTCGAACCATAACGGATATAGAGGAATACCTGAAAGAGCTTCAGAGAACGAGAGAAGAGGGAGTGGCCATTGACGATGAAGAGTATATTGAAGGGGTGAGGGCTATTGCGGGATTTGTGGAAACCCCCTTTCCTCCTCTTGCGGCCATATGGATCGTGGGCTTTTCTTCCAGTTTCACCCACTCTAAAATCAACGCTCTCGTTCCTCCCTTCAAAAAAGTCCTTAAGGAAATCTCACTGGCGCTAAAGAACGGCCTCTAAAAGCCTCATTTTTCTATCACAAGGCCTTTATGAACCCATCCGATTCTACCATCGGGCAATTGGAGTTGATACCACTCCCCTTGCTTGCCGATGGCTTTGGCTTTAAGACCTCCTTCAACGGTGGTAAGAAGGGGGTAATCCTTTCCTGGTCCCGTACGAACGTTGATTTTGCTTCCCTTTAACTCCACAACCTTAGGGTTCACGAAGGGCTCATATGTGGCCGATGGCGAAACGGGAACGGGTTCTTGAGTGACAACTGGTGAACTTGAAAGTGGGGTGGAGACTGGACCAGTTTCTCCATAGCGGTAATATTCCTGAGGAACCATCTGGGAGATAGCCTGGATGGCGTTATCGAGCATGACCATTATGGCCTTTTCCATAGGGGTGTTCTTATAGGCACCTAAGGCTCCTCCAAGCCCTACAGTCCCTACGATACCTCCGGCAAGGACTCCCACTTTCCAACTTGAGGCCTTTCCCTCAACCCTTGTGGCATTTATCACCCGACCGGTCCTAACATCCACAAGCCTTATATCGGCCGCGATGTAAGCGTCCTTTTTCCCAACGGCCACTCCCCCAAAACCTGGTACCGGTACGATCAAACCCCCTCCCCCGATACCCGAAGCCTCGGGTTCAAAGGCGGTTATGGCGCCCATGACCAATATGTCCGCTCCCTCCAATAACCCCATCTGGGGGGCCTTTCCGGCCTGAACGTAACCCGATTGTCCGAGATCGATCTCCTCCTTTATCGCTCTAAGCCCTTCGCCCCTCTCAAGAACGATAAAACGCCCTGTCCTAAAAAGAGAGGTGGCCAACATGTCAGAAAGCCCTTGGCCTATCTCCCAGGAACACTTAGCGGCCTTGCAGGTGAAATTGGCGACAGCTATTCGGGCCTTTGGACCTTGATAAGTCAGAACCTCTTGAACGGTAGGACCTTGAGTCTGTACGGTTGTTGAGATCTCGGGACCACAGGCATAAAGTAGAAAGCTCAAAACTGTCAAAAATAAAATATAGCTTATTCTCCCGACCATCCTTTTTCCTCCTTTAAAACCTAAAAAGCTCATCGAGTGTTATAACCCTCAGTCTTATCTCCTTGTAAAAGGCACCGTCCTTTGGGTATTTTATCATCCATCCCTTAAAACCAGGAATAAAAGCGCTTCTAAGAAATCCATCCCCTAACCGGTAATAAAGGTTAACTCCAACCACCCTTTTTTCCTTATCAACTATTAAATCCACTCCATCCAAAAAATGAAGGTTACCAGGAGCGAACGAAAGAAGAACTTGAGGAGAACTTTCCGTTGAAAAAATCTGAACTTCCGATACTTTGATCTTTTGGTCTAACAAAACCTCCGCGAAACCCGGGGGACATACGGATGAAAATAAAGATGAAAATAAAATGGTACAAAGAAGAATAAACCTCTTCATCCTCCCTTCTCCTGAACCATTATCTTTTATAGCATAAGTGGAAAAAATAGCTATCCCTGAAAGAAGACTCATGAGAAGAAGCGCAAGCTGGTAGTTTCTAAAAACGTCATAGAACATCCCGCCAAGGTAAGCCATAAATCCCCCGCCTATAAAATGAATGGTGTTTATGAGTCCTGTAATTACTCCGAGGTTCTTGGGACCGTAAAGTTTAGCGGCAAGAACTGGTGTCAATGGGGCGGTCACCAGGTGGGTAAAGCCAAAGGCCAATGCAAAGAGATAAAAGGACCAACTTCCCTTGTAAAGGTAGAGCATGAGAAAAAGAAGGGTCCTCAGGAGGAAGGTAAGCATTATGGGAATCCGGCATCCCCAACGATCCGAAAACCAACCTGCTCCAAGTAATCCAAAGAGGCTCATAAGCCCATACCATCCGAGCATTTTGCTTGCCTTAATGTACGGAATACCATAATCTTGAGCCATAGGAACAAGGTGGGTTGTAGAAAAGAAATCTCCAGCACCACAGATGAACATCATAAGGGAGAAAAACCAAAGGGAAGATCTTCTTAATGATTCGCCCAAAGATAAACCATAAGGCTCATCGGATAAAATAACCTTTCCTCCTTCCTCTTCCACCCCATAAGGCTTTAAGGCTAACTGCCACGGGTCCCCTTTTATCACCCAGAGGATAAGGAACGTGTTAACTATAAACATCACCAAACCTAAACCCAAAAATGAACTTCTCCAACCCCATTTTTGAGTTACAAGCGCCACAATTGGAACAAGCGCAAAATGCCCAAGGGAACCGCCCGCTAAGGCTAAACTTGTAGCAAGCCCTTTTTTTCTTTCGAACCACTTACTTACCAAGGTCGAAACCAGAGGAATAGAGGTCCCAGCAAATCCCAAAGCCGAAAGGACACCGTAAGATATGAAAAACCCCAAAAAAGACCTCGTCTGTGAGACCAAAAGGAACCCTAAAGAGATGATTAATGTGGAGATCAATAAAACCCACTTTGGACCATAACGATCGTATAGTTTACCAACCACAAGAAGTCCAAGAGCAAAAAGCACCATATTAACTCCAAATACCGCCGAAAGAAGCCCCCTTCCCCACCCGTATTCCATAATAATCGGCTTAAAGACTACACCAAAGGCATACCTAGCACCGGCATTGAAAAAAAGCACTATAAAAGAAGCCAAAACCACATACCATCCAAAATGAAGCTTATCTTTCTTCATTTCTCTTTTAGATAAATCACCCTTATGGGAAAAGGAATCTCTATGCCTTCTTTTTTGTAACGTAGGTAAAGGCGCTTGATAAATTCGTGTTTTATTAAAAACTGATCGGTATACCCTTTCGCTCTTAATATTACTGTGAAGTTTATGCTGTATTCACCAAAAGAGTGATAACGAACAACTGGTTCAAACTCAGGAACACCACCTGGAACCTCTCTCATCACTTCCTTTGCGACTTCTAATGTAACGCGTTCCACCTTCTCTAAGTCAGAAGAATAGCTAATTCCAATATTTATTGGGATAGAAAGCTCTTTCTCAGGCTGATCGTAGTTAACGATTATTAACGAAGCCAATTTGGAGTTAGGGATTATAACAATATTGTTGGAAAGTTGCTTTATTGTTGTATTTCTCCAAGTAATGTCAACAATGTATCCCTCTTCTCCAGTTTCGAGCTTTATGTAATCGCCTATTCGGATTTGCTTCGAAAGCAAAAGGTGAATACCCGAAAAGAAATTGGCCAAAGGGCCTTGAAGGGCAAGGGCTACTGCCAAACCACCTATGCCCAAACCAGCAAGAGCGGGCGTTATGGAGATCCCCAGGGATCGCAGTAATACCAAACCCCCTATTATGAAGACCAGCACTTTTATTAAGTGCTCAAGAAGAGAAGTAGGGGGAAGAACCTCCTTGAGGGAGCTCACCTTTTTTCGGAAAAGGTTCGCCAAAAAATCCGCGTGAAATAATGTAAAACAGATAATCGAAAGGGAGAGAACCGCTTTTCTCAAAGTTTCTAAAAATTTGAATTGAAAACAGAGGGGTAAGGAAAAGTAGAAGAAAAGGAAGCTTCCTCCCCCTATTAAAAAAAGAATAGTCCTTTTTCTGACGTTTTTCATTTTTGAGGCTTTATATTATAACAATCATTATGACGGAAAAGCGAGCCTTTATCTGTCAGGAATGCGGTTATACGCATCCCCAGTGGTTGGGGAAATGCCCCAATTGTGGAAATTGGGGAACGATGGTCGAGGAGGTCCCTTCCTTTAAAAGGGTCAAACCCAAAGAACAAGTTCGCTCTTATGTCCTTCAAGGTGAGGACTTCGAGGAACAAAGGATAAAGACGTCCTTTGAGGAATTTAACCGAGTCCTTGGGGGAGGAATCGTTGAGGGATCGGTCATATTGCTCGGAGGAGCGCCCGGAATGGGTAAGTCAACGCTTGTACTTCAGATCCTTGACGGTCTGGCTTCTCAGGGCGTTAAGGTCCTTTATTGTTCCAGTGAAGAATCCGTAAACCAGATAAGGTCCAAACTGAAAAGACTTGGGGGAAAGAGTTCCGGTTTTTTGGGGCTTTCCACCCCTTATGTGGATGATCTCTTGGAGGAATTTAAAAATCATAAACCCCAACTGATAGTGCTTGATTCGCTTCAAGCCTCATCGGTAAGGGAGATAGTATCTCCGCCAGGCAGTATCGTTCAGGTCAGAGAGGTAGCCTCAAGGCTCATTAAGCTTGCCAAAGGAGAGGGGGTTTCGGTGATCATCATAGGTCACATCACCAAGGAAGGCGTCATCGCAGGTCCTAAGCTCATCGAACATCTGGTGGATGTGGTCCTTTATTTTGAACAAAGAGAGGAGAGCCCTTTTCGAATCCTAAGGGCGGTAAAGAACCGATTTGGATCCACCAACGAGATTGGGGTCTTTGAGATGACCGAAAGGGGGCTTAAGGAGGTCAAAAACCCTTCGGAGATATTTTTGGCTGAAAGACCCCAAGGGGTTCCAGGAAGCGTGGTGATGCCGGCCATTGAAGGAACAAGGCCGCTTCTGGTGGAAGTCCAGGCTTTGGTGGCTCCCTCTTACGGGAGTTGGAGAAGAACCGCTATGGGGATAGATTACAATCGACTGCTTTTGCTGGTGGGAGTCATAGAGAAAAGGATGGGACTTGACCTATCTCATAGGGATATTTTTTTGAATGTGGTAGGAGGGTTATGGATCGAGGAACCAGCGGTAGATCTGGCGGTAATTACCGCCATAGCCTCAAGCCATTTGGATAAGGTTTTCCCTCCGGATACGATAGTCTTCGGAGAGGTGGGGCTTGCGGGAGAAATAAGAAGTGTGCTTTATGCAAAAGAAAGGCTCGAAGAGGCCAAAAGGTTAGGCTTCAAAAGGGCCATTATCCCAAAGGCGAACCTCAAGTCCCTAAAAATGGACATGGAACTTTTCGGAATAAGGGAGATTCGCGAAATCCTCTCCTTTTTGGAGAGAAAGGATTCAAGTTCCTAAGGTCCAGGAGCGAAGGTATTTTTCCTGTTCAGGGGTGAGGGAATCGATCCTTATACCCATGGAAAGGAGTTTCAAGCGAGCCACTTCTTGATCGATCTCAAGGGGAACCTTGTAGACCTTTTTCTTAAGTCGGCCTTGATTTTTCCATAAATAAACGCAAGAAAGGGCTTGGTTGGAAAAGCTCATGTCCATCACTTGAGGAGGATGCCCTTCGGCACAGGCTAAGTTAACGAGCCTTCCCTCCCCTAAGAGGTTTAACCTGCGTCCATCCTTTAAAAGGTATTGCGTCAAACCTTGTCGTAGTTCTTTCTTTTCTTTGGCCATCTCTTCCAGGGCCTCTACGTCGATCTCCACGTTAAAATGACCCGCATTGGCCAAGATGGCCCCGTCTTTCATCTTCTCAAAATGCTCTCTTCTTATCACATGATAATTGCCAGTAACCGTCACGAAGAAATCACCGATCGAAGATGCCTCCTCGAGTGGCATGACCTCAAACCCATCCATTAGGGCTTCCAAGGCCTTGATGGGATCCACCTCCACCACTATCACCCTGGCCCCCATTCCCCTGGCTCGCATGGCTACTCCGCGACCACACCATCCATAGCCACACACCACGAATTTAGAACCCGCAATGAGCCTATTGGTAGCCCTTAATATGCCATCGATGGTGCTCTGACCGGTCCCATAACGGTTATCGAAAAGGTACTTGGTCTCGGCGTCATTAACCGCAATCACGGGGAATAACAAAAGCCCCTCCCTTTCCATCTCCCTAAGCCTTAGGACCCCGGTGGTCGTCTCCTCGGTACCTCCTTTTATATCCTCGATAAGTTCTTTCCTTTCCTCCTCACTGAGCTTTCGAGCCCACTCTTTAACCGGCTCCTTCAATTCTTCAATCCTTCCCAGACCGAGCAGGTGAATCTGAGAGGTAAGATCCCCTCCATCATCCATTATCAAATGAGGCCGATGAGTTATAACCTCTTTAATGTGTTCATAATAGGTCCTCTCATCCTCTCCCCTTATGGCAAAAACCCTTACCCCATAATCCTCAACCAGGCAGGCAGCTACATCGTCTTGGGTAGAAAGCGGATTGGAAGCACATAAAGCCAAATCCGCTCCCCCCGCCTTAAGGGTTATCATGAGCTGAGCGCTCTCAGTGGTAACGTGCAAACAAGCTGAAATCCTCACTCCTTCAAGGGGTCTTTCACGGAAAAACCTCTCTCGCAGAAGCGCTAAAACAGGCATCGCCTCCCCGGCCCATTGGATACGATCCCTTCCCTTTTCCCTTAAGGAAATATCCTTTATGTGAAACTCTCTCATATCCCAAAGGCCTCTCTTAACTCCTCAACCTTATCAGTTTTTTCCCAAGTAAATTCGGGCTCTTCTCGCCCAAAATGACCGTAACACGCGGTTTTCCTGTAAATGGGCCGACGAAGCTTCAAGTGCTCTATGATACGCCCCGGCCTAAAGTCAAAGATTTCCCTCACCACCTTGACTATCTCCTCGGTGGGCACAATCCCAGTACCAAAGGTATCAATCATGAAGGAAATGGGTTCCGGTTCACCTATGGTATAAGCTACTTGCACCTCACATTTCTTAGCCAATCCCGCAGCCACAATGTTCTTGGCCACATAACGGGCCATGTAAGAGGCAGAACGATCCACCTTCGTCGGATCCTTACCCGAATAGGAACCACCCCCATGATGCCCCATACCTCCATAGGTATCAACTATGTTTTTGCGTCCTGTCATCCCACAATCGGCCATGGGCCCACCTATCACAAAACGACCAGTGGTGTTTATATAAAACCGAGTTTTATGATCGAGCATATGCGGGGGGATCACCTTTTTTATGACCTCATGGATGATCCCCTCTCGGAGGGTGGTTTGGCTCACGTGGGGATGATGTTGAGCTGCTATCACAACCGCGTCCACTCTCACGGGCCTCCCATCCACGTATTCCAAGGTAACCTGGGTTTTCCCATCGGGCCGGAGGAAATCCAGAATGCCCTTCTTCCTCACTTCAGCAAGGCGCATCGCCAATTTATGGGCGAGCATTATGGGCATTGGCATAAGTTCAGGGGTTTCGTCACAGGCGTAGCCGAACATGATCCCCTGATCCCCGGCGCCTATTTCGTGGTTCTCCCTTCCGATTACCCCTTGAGCGATATCGGGTGATTGCTGGTCGATAGAGGTTATCACCCCACAGGTCTGCCAATCGAAACCGTAACTGGCGTCGGTATAACCGATCTCCTTTATGGTCTGACGAGCGATTTCGGGCATCTCCACGTAGCATTCGGTGGTGATCTCTCCCGCTATAAAGACGAGGCCCGTTGTGACCAGGCATTCACAGGCAACCCTTGCGTAGGGATCTTTCTCCAGGATGGCATCCAAGATGGCATCGGCTATTTGATCGGCGATCTTGTCGGGATGACCTTCGGTAACGGACTCCGAAGTAAAAAGGTATCTTTTCATCGGCATCTTACCCTTCCTCCTCCCTCTGATTTAAACCTTTTAAATATCATTTAGAAGAGAAGACGTCAACGAACATAGTGCCCCATTTATTGTGTAAGGGCAACATGGTATTTCCCTATCTGGATTTCCGCAAATCCTCGCAGCCTGCGCGCTCCCCATGCCTCATCCAGATGGCTTAGGACCAAGTATAGAAGGTTCTCCACAGCACCTTCGTCACAGAAGACCTCGACCACTTTGGTTCGCCTCTTTACTTCTTTGGCCAACCGCTCAAGGAGGTTAGTGGTACAGAGATACCTTCGGATGGGCTTATCCTCTTCGGTGAGTTGGATGAGCCGAGAGATGCTTTGGGGTGAGTAAAAAACCCCGTAAATTCCTTGGATGGAAATCGCCTTCCCGTACGCGGGGAACTTTGAGGTCCTCCACCGTCCCACCAGAGTTAGGAGGTCACGGGTGTAGTAGCCGTTGGCGCTTGTGGGGTGCGTCTCCAGGTACATCGCCCGCTCCTCCCGCATAAGGGCCTCCAGAAGGCCCCGCACCAACTCCTTGAGCTCCGCCTCAAACGCCTTTACCATCTCGTTACGGGCTTTTTTGCATGGTAGCTTTCCCTCCTTTCCAAATGCTTTCCCTTCGAGAAGGCTACCATGCTACCCTTTTACACAGTTCCTGGTACACCACCTCCACGAAGTTTCCCTTAAAATCGCTAGGGAGAAAGGTAGGCCATTACTCGAGTAAAGTCTTTATTATAAGCTCTTTGGCGCGCTTTACGTCCTCCTCGAAAATATATTCCATAACTCCCTTCAGGTCACCCCCTATGTCCTCATTCAGGGCTTTTTTCTTCATCCCTATGTCCCTTTCAAGAACAATGCTTTTGGTGACTTTAAAACCAGCATTCTCCAGGATTTTTCTGGCACATTGAGCCCCACACCCATCTACAGTGATCACCTTCTTGGCCGCCTTGGTCTTCTTCATCACCCCTTCGATGCCCATAGGTAAAGCCGAAAGGCATCCCACACATACCTTTTCCAGTCCCAATTCCTTAACAACCTCAAGACAAGCCAGAGCACTGGTGATGCCCGTATTAGAAAATCCCCCATAACAGGAAAAGATGACGTTTTCGTGCGTCCTCATTTGGCTTTTTTCTTCGCCCATTTTGTCCCCCTTTAAAGACCCAAAAGTTCTTTAAGCTTTTCTAACATCTCCTTATATTCATCGGAAAACAAAGGCTTACACCTTTCAAGCTCAAGCTTTTCATCGCCTACGTTGGTAAGCTTCCGGTAAACATCCCAAGCAAAGGCTTTACAGGTAGGTTTACCGCATTCTTTGCAGTTTTCCCCCGGAAGTAACTTCAAGATCTCACCTGGTGAAGGAATAGGTCGTGACTCATAAGAAGGCCTTATGTTTGCCTTGTTCCTCTCCGTCTGGAGGATCTCCTCTTTGAGGCTCTCAAAAACCTCTTTAGCCTCTCTCTCGTCATTGATCTTGGTAATCGAGATCTCCTTTGGCCTTATGGTTATGACCCTTCCGCCCCTTTTTAACACCAGTACCTTAGCCTGATGATTGTACTGGAAGCCTTTAAGGCTCGTGTTTAGATAAGGAAGAAGTTCGCTAAGATCCTCGTTAAGCTCAAAAATGGCATTTACCTTCTCGGTAGAGGGATTACATTCAGGAGAAACGAGCCAGAGTTTATACTCTTCCAATTTCATTTGAGCCATTCCTTTATCTCCTCAACCGAAGGAACCCTCCCTGAAACCTTCACTTCCCCATCGATCACCAGACCAGGAGTCATAAAAACACCATAACTCGAAATAACCTTAACATCAGTTACATGCTTTACTTCGGCCTCAATCCCCAACTCCTCCACCACCTTTTTTGCTCGAGCCTCGAGCTCCTTACACTTGGGTCAACCTTTCCCCAAAATCTCTATTTTCCTCATGGCTCACCTCCTAAAAGATATATTTGCCCGTAAACCATCCAGCAAAGGTTCCAAGACCCATTATAAGAAAGACATAAATAAGGCCCTTTTTGAGCCCGAAAACCTTAATTATGGCGAGAATATTGGGTAGACTCATTCCCGGACCAGTTAAAAGAAGAGCCAGGGCCGGACCCTTGCCCATTCCGAGTTGGAGCATCTTGTGGACAAAGGGGGCCTCGGTCATAGTAGCAAAGTACATGACTTGACCTATCACCGTAGCAAACCAGGAGGAGAAAACCGAGGCTCCACCGAGGTATTTTTGGACAAGACTCGAAGGGAGTACCTTCCCCACTATCCCCACTATGAAAACGCCCAAAAGAAGCAAAGGGAATATCATCCTGACAAACCACCACGTCTCATCAAACCATCTCCTCATCCTTTCCCTTTCTATGGCCTTAAAGGCATAAAGAAAGGTAACCGCCATCCCTATAGCCCAAACCAATACCTTCCGCGAATAAGGGCCTTTTGCCACAAGGTAATTGGGCAAAAGGAGCGTGAGAACCAGAAGAAGGAGAAGAATCACTTCTCTCTTCCCTATGAGGCCACCTCCTTCTTTTTTAAGACCAGAAAAGGAAATCCTTCCAGCTTCCTCCTTTCGAAATACGTAGCTCATCACAAACCCCACCACAAAAGCCATAGAAAGGGCGGTTATAATCCTCACAATGACCATCTTGGAACCAAGTAACGCCCCCGTATAAACAATCGCCAAGATGTTAGAAGCCGGAGCCACCCAAAGCACAATAAACGCTGCCCCAACCCCCGCTCCTGCGTAGTAAAGACCAGAAGATACAGGTATAACCGTACAGGAACAAGCTGCCACAAAAAAACTCCCCCCTGAGGCAAGGGCAAAAGACCTGACCTTATTCGCCGCCGCCCCGAGATAGTAAATGATGGCCTCCCGGGAAATAAAGGTAACCATGGCACCAGCAAGCAAAAAAGCCGGTATCAGACAGGTAAGAACATGAAGGGCAATATAC
>Ga0272445_1002610_pt1 | contig 12211 bp, 12 predicted proteins | sample YNPCB0031_FD_194404 | JGI IMG/M metagenome (GOLD analysis project Ga0272445, IMG submission 194404) | Hot spring sediment microbial communities from Yellowstone National Park, WY, United States - YNP-CB-003-1 | ecosystem: Environmental > Aquatic > Thermal springs > Hot (42-90C) > Sediment... | reverse complement strand
AAGACCCCGTAAAATTCTATGATAAAGCCTATGAGCCAGTCAGAGATCACTTCATAGAGCTAGTAGTCAAGGAGCTCGCAGACGAAGAGACGGGAAATGAGGGTGTGGAAAAAAGGCAAGTGCATGAAACACGAGAATACGTAAGACCGAGTCAGGAGAAGAAATATGGATTATTTAAGTGGGTGAAGAAAACATAGTTCTCAAAAATGAGACGTTGAATTTGATCCCAGTAAGAGCTGAGGCGTTAAGCAATAAATATCCAATAAATCCTCTTTTTAACTAGGCGCTATCTTTATTTTACCAACTGCTTTATCAATTATTAATCTAGCAACCTCGTATTTTGACAATAATCCTTTCACCACTACCTCCACCTTTGTGACGATAACAGCATCTAAGTATTGTTTACTAAAACCCGCTACGTCTGATAAAACGTTATTGCCTACCACTAGATCTGCTCCATACTCAATGAGCTTCTCCCTGGTTTTCTCAATTAATTCCTCACCTCTCATGGTTTCAGCTGCGAAGGCTACTATGTATCCCGGTCTCCTGGCTATGTTTTTAATGACTTTAGGCGTGGCTTCTAGCTCTAATGAGATTCTTTCATGAGCTCTCGTACTTATCTTAATACTACTCTGTGATACTGGCTTATAATCCACTGGAGCAGCTGCGAACACCCCTATGTTGAACTCCTCTCTCTCCGTTAGATCTCTCACAACTCTCGACATGTCCTCAGTTGACTCTACGCGTATTGTTTTAACCATGTATGGCAGCTCAACTGTAATATTGCCGTGGACTAGTGTCACACTAGCTCCTCTACAAGCAGCCTCCCTAGCTACTAGTATACCCATTAAACCAGAGCTTGGATTTGTAATTACTCTCACAGGGTCTATGTGCTCAACGGTTGCTCCAGCCGTTACAAGTACTCTGGCTCCCTCCAGGTCTCTTCCCCTGTTAATCAATGCATCTATGCAGTGTGAGAGGTCTTCTATTGGAGGGTACTTTGCTTTATCCTCTTCGATTTTCGGAGGTATTATAAATACTCCCTCCTCCCTCAGTATCTTAATTGCTTTATCGTATTGTGGCGTCTTCATTAACCTAGTATTCATAGTGGGTACAACAATCACTTTTTTACCTGAGCCCAGCATAGTTACGGCTGTTAGTGTTAGTAACTCATCTAGTACACCGTGTGCAATTTTACACATAGTATTCAATGTTGCTGGAGCCACGACTAGTGCATCACCCCACTTTGCGAGATCTATGTGCTCTATTTCACCAGTCATTTCAACGAGTGGTTTTTGACCCGTAGCCCAGTGGAATAGATCAGGTGAGATCAGCTTCGTGGCAAACCTCGTCATCACAACCCTCACAGTTGCACCCATTCTAATTAATCTACGCGCTAGATCTATCGACTTATATATTGCAGATGAGCCTGTAACTCCTAATACGATGTTTTTACCTCGTAGTGTCTGTACTGGTTGTAATTGAATCTCCTCAGGCAACGTCCCTGGTTTAAAACCCATAAATAATCCCTCCTCTAATAACATAGCATGAAAAGGGTATATTTATGAGTGAGCCGAGTATATATCAAGTGTATGAAGAAGCGGAGAGGAGGCTTAGAGAGAGGGCTATAGGCTACACTGTGAGGAATGCTGAGTACAGGGATCTAGACAGTGTTATAGGTATTAACGAAGTATCTCTACCGGAGCACTACCCAAGGTCTTTCTACGAGGAGCTACTCGAGGATTATGGAAAAGCCTTCTATGTTGCAGTATCTCCAAGGGGGGAGGTTGTAGGCTACATAATGAATAGAATTGAGACGAAGCCAGGCTTCTTCAAGCACTGGCTGGTGAGGTCGGGCCACGTGGTTAGTATTGCTGTATTGAGTGAGCACAGGGGTAGGGGTTTGGGCTATGTATTAATGGCCTACGCAATGAAGACTATGTATGAGGACTACAAGTGTGGTGAGACATACTTAGAGGTAAGGGTTTCAAATAAACCAGCGATATCACTATATGAGAAGCTGGGATACCGCGTGGTTAAAACCGAGAGAAATTACTACCTAGATGGAGAAGACGCCTACGTAATGGCGAGAAGACTTCCTTGAGGTAGTTATTGTTAACGCCCACTCTTTTAACACACTATGACTTATTGATGCGAAGAGGGAAAATAAATGAAGCAAAGCTAATAGTATGAAACCATGATTTCATAATTTGCTGGGTCATTGTCACGATACCAGACGTAATACCAAGCGGGGCATCCTCTATAATCTGAGATCTCAACATATGGGGATGTATATTGGTTGTCATTCCTAACAGCCTTATAGAACGACACCGTGAGACTAACACTGCCCCAGACGCTTGCGTATGAGAAGCTTATGGCAACTGATGCTAGGGTCTCATCTGTCTGCAGGTTTACATTGAATTTGTACTCGTGGTCTCCACAAGTGGGACCCATAGCATAAGTAGGATGTTGCTCAGGCGTATTTGGCACTGGACTCCCTAGTCCTAATTCGTCTTTTCTTTTTACATCCGCTATTCTATCTGGCTTCAATAACCAGTATCTTATACATATACCTGCAAAAGAGTCTGAATACCAATCCTCATAGTATCGGTAGAACACATTAAAGGCAAGCCTAATTTTCTGATTGTCAGTTAGCCATGACGTAGTCGCAGAGGCGACAGTCGGCGTTAGGAATTTACCTGCACTCTTCCAGTTTGGTACTTGTTCTCCCCAGTTAGGACTACACCATTGCGAGTCATAGAAACCTGTCAAATAAATAGCTGAATCTGGGTCTAGTCTGAGCTTATACCTTGTTTTTAATTGATTTATTGAGTAGAGATAGGGGCCTAGAACCCATGTTCCACACTCACCTTTCAATGTTGGGTCATTGGGATCGCTCATGGAATAAATGTTACAATTAAATAAATTGCTATCAACGGGATTATCATCTAATCTATCTATGTCTATATTGCTCAACCAGTAGTCTTGATTATAACTTTGCGAACTACTCGTGTACATTGACTGTTCAGCGCTTAATTTAATGTTCTCTTTATGAATAATGCTTTTTGGATATATTTCATGGAACTTACCGTATTGAAGTACCGTCATATTGTTCCTGAAGCAGTGTACTAGTATGAAAAACTCCTGAGGCTCATAGTACTCAACTCTATATTGCTTTTTAACCTGGTCAAAGCTGAGTTTTACAGGTATAGCTGGCAGGTATTTTTCAACTTCGATCACTTTACCGGGTACTGTAAACCCTACATAAAGCCTTTCGTGGCTTGGGACATATTGCGATGGAAATCTGTGAACCGCTACAAAGCATTTATCAGCCTCAATATTTGGAACTTCAATAGTTAACTTTAAAAGAAGCTGTGGATTACCTGCGAACCAATTTTTAATAGTAGTATTAACTTCGTCAATAGAGATAGCTGCTAGTAAAGAAGAAGATAATACGATGACCGCGATCAATCCAGCGATTTTAATAGAGGTCATTTACATCCCTACATCTGTTGTCTTTAAATAATCTTATAAGTCTTTTTTTTTGTTTAACGTGTTGACTTTAATTATACAAATTTGTATAATATATTACAGCATTACCGCTTGTACGATTTGTTTAGAATATTATTTTATTATTTATAAGGAAGGAAGATTTATTTTGATTAATTTAGGTACAGCATATAGGTGCAATACTTGTGCTATATAAGCCAATCGGAGAAATTATAAGTGATGAATTTATAGGTCAAAGAGTCTGTATTAGGGGCTGGATTTATAGGAGGAGTGTTGTTGGTAGGAAGGCTTTTATTAGAGTTAGGGATTCTAGTGGTGTTATACAAGTAGTTGTAGATGCCTCAAGGCTTGGAGACCCCCTTGTTGATGAGTTAAAGGACATTGGTTTAGAGGCTAGTGTAGTAGCCTGCGGTGTTGTTAGGAAGTCTGAGAGGGCTCCTGGTGGGTTCGAGGTTGAAGCTGATAGCTTCAGTATTATTGGTTATAGTAGAGACTTCCCAATTAAGGGTGGTGAGGGTATTGACTACCTCCTTGACAATAGACACTTGTGGATTAGGAGCCCCAAGTACTCTAAGATCTTCAAGATCAAGCACACTGTTCTAAAAGCTGGGAGAGAGTACTTCATTAACCATGGCTACTGGGAGGTTACTCCACCAATAATAACTGCGAGTGCTTGTGAGGGTGGTGCAACACTATTCCCAATAGACTACTTTGGTTCAAAGGCTTATCTAAGTCAGAGTGCTCAATTGTACCTAGAGGCATTAATATATGTACTAGAGAAAGTGTTTAGTTTAACACCGAGTTTTAGAGCTGAGAAGTCTAGGACTAGGAGGCATCTAGCAGAGTACTGGCATTTAGAGCCTGAAGCGGCTTGGTACCACATGGAGGACATGATGAGGGATGCAGAGGGGCTTGTATCATACATTGTTGAGAGGGTATTGGAGGAGAGGAGGAGCGAGCTCATAGACCTAGGTAGAGACATTGAGAAGTTGAAGAAAGCACTTAACACACCATACCCTAGAGTTAAGTATGACGAGGCTATAGAGATCCTCCAGAAGAAGGGAGTAAATGTAGAGTGGGGTGACGATCTCGGTGCAGACGAGGAGAGGGTCTTAACAATGGAGTTTGACACACCCATACACTTAACACACTTCCCCAGGAACATTAAGAGCTTCTACATGAAGCTAGATAGGTCTAGACCAGAGGTTGTACTGGGATTCGATGTACTAGCACCTGAGGGTTATGGAGAGATAATTGGTGGGGGTGAGAGAGAAGACGACTACAATACACTATACCAGAGGCTAGTTGAGCAGGGCTTAAACCCCGATGAGTATAAGTGGTACCTCGACTTAAGGAGGTATGGCTCAGTACCACACAGTGGATTCGGTCTTGGAATAGAGAGAGTTGTAATGTGGATTACTGGGTTAGACCACATAAGGGAGACGATTCCGTTCCCTAGATTCAGGGAGAGGGCTTATCCATAAATCTATGGAATAGCTCTTCACCTCCCTTTTTACATGTAGCCCTTTGAACGTGTCTATATTTAATTAACGGGGCTGTTATCGGCATTGATTGGTAAGTTAATATATGAAAAGCTATCTAGTAGGTATGCATTAAACATAGAGGATTTCATTGCGCCAAGGCTTCGTGGTTTAACACTATTTGAATTCACAGTTGGTGTATTGCTAAGCCAAAATACGAGCGATGAAAATGCCTGGAGAGCCTATAGAGCACTTGTGGATGCCGTTGGCGAGTTAACGCCTAGTAGGGTGTTAGAGCTGAGTATCCAGGAAATCTCTGCTTTAATTAAACCAGCGGGTATGCAGCATCAAAGAGCATTAAAAATAGTTGAATTGGCAAGAGCCTTTATTGAGAGGGATATTGAATCCCACGTAGAGCTTATTATTAGAGAGCATGGTGTTGAGGATGCACGTAGGTTTTTAATGGAGTTGCCTGGCATTGGGCCTAAAACAGCTGATGTATTATTACTCATGTGGTTTAATGCACCAACATTCCCAGTTGACACTCACATAGCTAGGATTACTCTGAGAATGGGTTTTACATCTAGGAGGGATTACGAGGAGATCAGGGGTTTCTGGATGAGTAATACACCTATTGACTTGTACCTCCCACTCCACTTACTTTTAATAACGCATGGTAGAGAGACTTGTAGAGCTAGGGAGCCGTTGTGTAGTGTATGCGTTGTGAGGGATTATTGTAGGTATTATAGGGGTTCTTAGGGCTTGACGCGTGGAGATTTATTGAAGAGAATTGCCAGAGAAGTGCTTGGGGAGGATTATGCATCGAGGCTTTGGAGGAGGGTGGAGTTTATTGGGGATATTGCCCTTATTAGAACACCTCTCGGCATGGATCCACGGGATCTCAAACCCCTCGCAGAGGAGTTGATTAAGAGGCTGCCATATGTTAAGAGTGTTTGGGCTGCAATACCCGGGGTATTTGGAGAGTATAGACTTAGGAGGCATGTATGGCTTGCTGGAGAGGAGAGGAGTGAGACTATTTACCGCGAGCATGGTTGTCTATTCAAGGTGGATATTAATAAAGTCTATGTATCCCCCTCACTAAACTATGAGCACATTAGAGTTGCGAGGCTTATTAAGCCAGGGGAGGTAGTTGTAAATATGTTTGCTGGAGCTGGGTTGTTCAGTATTATTATAGCTAAGTACTCTAAGCCGAGGCTGGTCTACAGTATAGATATTAATCCACACGCATACAACTACATGGTTGAAAACATAGAGTTGAATAAAGTAGAGGGGGTAGTAGAGCCAATACTAGGAGATGCAAAGCGAGTAATAGAGGAGAAACTCGTAGGGGTAGCAGACCGAGTCCTCATGCCATACCCAGAGCTAGCACTAGAGTACCTACCATACGCGTTGAAAGCCCTGAGAGATACCAGAGGGTGGATACACATATACCTACACGTATACACAGGGAAAAACGAACACTGGAAAATTAAAGCAAAGAGTATAGTAGAGGACAAACTACGCGAACTAGGCGCCAAGTACAGCGTTGAAAATATAAGGAAAATAAGAAACATCGGTCCGAGAACACACCAAGTAGTAGGAGATGTCTCTATTATTAATAAGTAGAGGAGTTTGCAGAGAACTTAGCTCAAATAGTTCAATAACATATAATAATGTACATATAAATCTCCTAGCTACAATAATACAAAAATTCCCCTAAAAACAAGGGAAGATCAAGGACTCCATAGGATATCTCATAATAGAACAGAGCAATACAAAACCAATAACACATAAAAAGGTAAGAAAATACAGCACAAAGACAGGGGAGATCATCCCTGAAAAACTAGGTGTCTATATGATTGCCTCTCATGATCTTTTTTGATCAACTCCTCATGATCGCCATGCTTATAAACCCCCCTCCGCACTTATAGAGACGTGAATCCAATACAAAGAATTGAAAGCCTATACGCAGATAACATTGTCTCGCTGGTCGAGGTATAATACGCGTATAGTGCTCTCCGATAGTAGGGAACTGTAGTGTAAGTTGAAGCTGTGTAGTAGAGGGGAAGAGCGGGGAAAAAACTCTACTTGTGGAGGAGACTAGAGTAGTTTTTCAATCGGAATATAGTCTCCCTTATAGCCGATGGGCTCCAGTATGTGTCTCCACACGTCAAAGGCCTTTGGGTGCTTCCTCCACTTCTCGGATGCCGGGATCCCTACTACGGCCACCTTTAGACCCTCTTTCATGTCGGCGTTTGTTAGTGGGGTACCGTCGAGCGTGATCCAGCAAATTAAGTCGGGTACCATGGCGGCTGGCCGTCCCTCGGCTTTCCAGGCAATCATGTTCTCGTTCTTGAAGTCGACGAAGAACATCTTGCCACTGTACTGCTCTATGCCTTCGAGTGTTACGCGGCCGAAGTCGAAGCCTGCCACAGTCCTGATCTCCACTTTCTTGACTACGCCTCTGAACAGCTCATGTCCCTTGGTAACCTCCACTACTCTCTTAACGGGGTCTGCTCCAGAGGCCTTAGCCTCGCTTATAGCCCTGCCAATGCTGAGCGACTTAGCTAGGACGTTAGGCTCCAGGTAGTTCTTTATTTGCCACCCGGTCACAACCCATGTTCCAAGGCCTGATAGCATTCCAAATGCCACGGTCACATGCCTTGCAATGTTCTCCGCCATGTGGCCATCCATCGGGTTCTTTAACCAGCCCACAACAGTATTACCCTCCCTGTCAGCTACGACGAATGGTGAGTGTGCGACACCGTACAGCTGGTAAAGCGTTGTGCCAAGCTCTGGTACAGCCCTTCCACCCGTACCATCCGCGTCCACCACCACTAGCTTCTTGGCTGCAGCCACGTAAATGGGGGTTATGGAGTTAAAGCCGCCGGTTTCACCAGGCATTATGTACTTGAACTTCACGCCCACAATAGAGTACACTTTCTCAAGGCCTTCAAACGCGTATATGGCTTCCGGCCCAAAACCCTTTTCTTTCAGGGCTTTGGGGGCACCCATCCCCGCAATCATTGCAACGTACTCGTTGTCCGCCAGCTCGGCGGGCTCTACAACGGGTATTTCGCTGGCGATCTTGGCGATCTCGTTAACCAGCTGGAGCCCGTTTTCCGGTGACCCACCTCCACCACTGCCGAGGAAAGTTGCTCCAATAACGATGTCTTTGAGGTCCTGGATAGTGAATTTCTTCATGGAGATGCACCCCATTGAAACATATATATGTAGACCTGGGTATATAAGTCTTTCTTGTATGACCGTGCGCTACTTCAATACATATAAACTTTATAAACTTCGAGCGATATTAAGGTTACAGGGTGGTGGCTTGAGCTCTACTCCCTCCGCGGAGTTACTAAGAAAAGCGGCTGAGAGCGTAGTCAAGTCCTGCCTCAAGGTCAACCCCGGCGAAGTATTCCTCGTGATAACGGACACGGAGACAAGGGTTATTGGGGAAGCTATTTTCGAGAAAGGCCTCGAGGCCGGCGCGGAGACAGTAATGGTCTTGATGAGGCCGAGGAGTAGACACGGCGAAGAGCCCCCAGTACCGGTAGCCGAGATGTGGCAACACGTCGACGTGTTCGTTGCACCGACAAAGTACAGCTTAACGCACACGCAGGCACGCAAGAGAGCCACAGAGAGGGGAGCGAGGGGAGCCACAATGCCTGGCATAACAACCGAGATATTCGTTAAGGGGCTTGGCGTGGACTACAAGGAGATCAAGGAGCGAAACGAGCGCTTGCTGAGATTCCTAGAGGGTGCTAGGGAGGTGAGAGTAGAGAGCCCTGGCGGCACCAGCGTATCGTTCTCCGTTGAGGGGAGAAAGTTCATTGCAGACTCGGGTATACTACATGAGAAGGGGTCATTCGGGAACTTGCCGGCGGGGGAGGTGTTTGTGGCACCGGTTGAGGGCACAGCGAACGGAGTGATCGTGTTTGACGGTTCCGTGGCAGGCGTGGGTATCTTGAGAGAGCCCATAACTATAACTGTGAGGGACGGCTTTGCAGTAGAGTTTAAGGGAGGGCCGGAGGCGCAGAAACTGGAGACGCTACTCAAGAACGTGGGGCTTAGGGAAGCATTTAATATTGCGGAGTTTGGTATAGGTACTAATCCGGGTGCAGAAATAGTTGGTAATATACTAATGGATGAGAAGGCCTTTGGCACAGTTCACATAGCGTTAGGCGATAACAGTACAATAGGTGGAGTGGTTAAAGCCGGAATACACTTGGATGGAATAATCAAGAAGCCAACCGTGTATGTTGATGGAAAGCTCTTAATTAAGGAAGGAGTGATCTTGGCGTAGAGCGCTGGGAACGCGCTGGATTAGGCAGTAAGAGGGATGCCGTGTTGGAACCTAGCTCGAGCTTTGGAGTACTAGCCGAGGTTGTCAAGGCGCGGAGAACTATTCGCGAGTACACTGATGAACCTGTGCCGAGGGAAATCGTGGAGAAAATACTTGACCTGGCGAGGTGGAGCCCTAGTGGCAGTAACGTGCAGGACTGGAGATTCGTTGTCGTAACGGACAAGAAGCTCTTGAAGGCCATTAAGATGTTCTCCCCAGGGTGGATTGGAGGCGGAAACCCCTCTGCAATAGTCGTGTGCTCGGATAGGAAGTGGGCTTACGAGAAAGCAGGGCCGCTCGCGAGGGACGTGATGTACCTGGTTCACGCGGGGATAGTCGCGCAGACCATTGCCCTCCTCGCGTACTCCATGGGCCTCGGGACAAACATGATAATGTCTTTTTCCAAGGAAGCAGTGAAGAAAATACTCTCTCTACCCGAGAGCTGGGATCCGGTCATGATAATCCTAGTAGGGTACCCTAGGAGCATTCCAGAGCCACCTCCAAGGCTACCCCTCAGTGAGCTGGTCGTGTGGAGGTGAAATTAGATGAGTAAAGATGGGAAAATCGTGCGGATTCTCGAATTACTAGCGTACCTGGCTTCCAGTGCTAGGGGCTTACTCGACGAGCCCCGTGAGTATGGTCCCCTCAGGTGCCTAGACGCGATGAGAAGGCTCATTGAGTTCTCGCTGGAGACGGGGCTGGTAGAGGATCCTGAGGTCGCCAGGTACTTTGAGGAACTAAAGGGCAAGCTCTCAAGGGGTATTGTAACGCTAATGTATAGTGCAGAGGAGTTCAAGAAGTTCATTATAGAGATTAACACTGAGCTCGCGGGGAAAGCAACATCTATACTCGAGAAGTACTACGCGGAGAGTGGCGAATAGTACTTCTACATATTTTATTTTTCCGCTTTTCTTCAGGATGCGGAGCCTTATTTTAAAAGGTATATAAGCCACGCCCTTGAATTATCTAGGTTGGGTGACTCTCCATTGGCGAGTAGTGGAGAGAGTAAGTACGAGTGGGTAGACATTTACGGAGATTACACCTTGGTGCCAGTGCCTGAAACCGCCCTTAGGACAACCACGGCAATATTCTTCGTGTTCACGGGAGTGCTAGCCTGCATAGCTGCACTGTGGGGGGGAGCCGCTCTAGGTACTCAGTACACTCTAGCGGATATGGTGTGGGTTGCAATTATTGGATGTCTAATACAGGGTGTAATAGGCTTCCTCACAGCCTACATGGGTGCGTCGAGTAGGCTGTCAACGTACGCGTGCATGACTTGGCCATATGGCAGGTTCGGGGCATTTCTATGGGGTTTAGCGCTTGCGGGCATAACTTGTGGTCTCGGATGGTATGCTGTGGAGACGTGGCTTTTTGGAGTCATGATGCATGACTTGATGCCTAATAACCCTATCATGAGCGTGGGCGTGGCCTCTATTTGGGGAGGCTTAATGATGATGATAACAGCTGCGATTGGCATAGCAGGTATAGCGTTTCTCAGCTACTTGACCGTGCCATTTTGGATAATCCTCGCGGGGATATCGTTTGCAGCGGGAGTAATGGTGGGAGGGGGCTGGGAAAAAGTCCTAGCAGTCCAGCCAGTCCGATCAGCGCCCTGGGAAATAGGGGTTGCCCAGGTCGTCGGCCTCTACATTGCGGGTTCTACGATAACACCAGATGTCGCAAGGTTTGCCAAGAGCCGCGTAGGCGCGGGCTTAGCTTGGTTTGTTCAAGTCATAATAATAGAGGTCTACTTCCTCGTAGGTGCAGGAGTCCTAACACTCGCTATGGGTGGTGCTAGAATCACGGAGGCCTTGCTAGCGATCGGTGTAGGCCTAGGAGCATACCTGCTCGCAGTTCTTGGGCAGTGGACAACCAACGACAACAACCTGTATAGTGGTGCACTGAACTGGGCCCTCATCGTGCCGCTTAGCAGAAGGGCACTGGTAATTATACAAGGCTTGATCGGCACGGCGATAGCGGCTTACGTGGGCTTCGTGGCTGGCGCCAGCCTAGATCCCTACATAGCGTTCCTCACGATCCTCGGTAGCTTTGTGCCAGCAGTGAGTGGAACATTAATAGCTGACTTCTACGTGTATAGAGGCTTGTACAAGAAGACTCCGCTAGCTGAGGCTTATAGACTGAAAATAGGTGATAAGTTACCGGAAGTAAACCTCATTGGCTGGATATCTACAGCTATTGGAGGTGTTCTCGGGACATGGGTTATTACCGTTGGGATACCTTCATTAAACAGCTTCTTAATATCGTTCATCCTGTACTGCGTTCTAGCAATATTGCTAGACAAGGCCGGTGTAAAGTACACGATAGGTAAATTCGAAGTCACGAAGTATGGCTTGTCACCAAGCTGGGCCGTTAAGAGATGGCTTGCTAGGGCAGGGAAGGCCTCGGGGTGAGTTTCTCGTGCAGGGTATTAAGAGGCACGTATACGCATACCTATTGGTTTGTATAGTAACAGCTTTAGTGGGGTTAGTACTCGGCGTAATGGCCTGGTATGTAAGCCCGTACGCCGGGTTCCCGTGGATACTGACAGCACTACTGGCACTACTACCCTCATTAGTGGGCACTATTAGGCTTCGTGCACTCCACGAGCCATACAAATTCGGCGTGACAGCAATACAGACAATATGGTGGGCTGCATCCAGCGGGTTTGCCGGTGTACTATTCTTCCCAGCAGACTACTTTACCAAAGTGGCTGGTGCAGAGAGCACTGCAATGGCAGTAGTCTCCGCTATTTGGCTGATCTGGGGCCTGTACCTGATATACGCGGTACACAGGGAAACCAAGGCGCCATTAGCGCCTTAAACCACGCTAACTCCATTTTTTTACTTTCACTTCTACGCACTCATTCTACCGC
>Ga0272445_1002609_pt1 | contig 12212 bp, 8 predicted proteins | sample YNPCB0031_FD_194404 | JGI IMG/M metagenome (GOLD analysis project Ga0272445, IMG submission 194404) | Hot spring sediment microbial communities from Yellowstone National Park, WY, United States - YNP-CB-003-1 | ecosystem: Environmental > Aquatic > Thermal springs > Hot (42-90C) > Sediment... | reverse complement strand
TCATGTACTTCATCAACAACAACCCATTTTAATGTTGAATAATACTCTCTGAACCTTGTCGACCAGTCGAGATCTATCTCAAGACTTTCAGGAGTTATAATAAGTATATGAGGGATCTTTCTAAGTCTCCTGATCCTCTCGCTCGTAGGAGTATCTCCATGTTTTCTACTTACTATAAAACCCAGCTTCTCAGCCCACCAAGAGATTCTTTTATAAAGATCGTTTATCAACGCTCTCATAGGAGTTATATATAACAAGGCCACTCCCTTCTCTTCACAAGCTTTCTCACGTAGCATGATATTTAATATCGGGAGAAGAACTGCCTCAGTCTTTCCAGTTCCTGTGGGAGCTGTCAAAATAATGTTATAGCCTTTAGAAACATATTCAGCAGTCTTCAGCTGAGTATCTGTGAGGCCTTTCCAACCTTTTCTCTTCACAAGATCTAGAATCTTTTCATCAAAAAGACTGTGATACAGCTCAGGTCTTTCATCAATGTCTATGACGACATCTTCTCCTGAGGAATATTCTGTCTCATTCTCAGATGTCTCTGATAAAATATTTTTGTCTCTAATCAAATGTACCCAGACACACAATTCTATTACTATACTTAAAACTTTTTTCATTGATCATAAGATGAGATGTATTAGACAACATCTAAATACAAATATAGGAAGTATTATACACATAAAATGAGGGAGAGTATTTCATGAGAGATATCATACGAATCATTTTCATCTTCATATATATACTCATGATGATGACAAGCCTTATGCCTATAACAATTTTATCTCAAAACATATCTTTTGAGCTGAAAGACGTCTCATTTACAAACTCAGCCGGCTATACAGAGGTTTACCCAGGTAGCAATAATGCGCGTCTAAGGATCTATGTTTTATACACAGGCTCTGATAAAATATCCTCAGTCTCAGCATGTCTAATAAATGTTCCGAGCGGTTTTCAGCCTCTCAATAGATGCTCAGGATCTAACAATATGAACAATACTTTTCAACAGATAGTCTCTCCAGGAGACATGTTATATTTCTCGTATGTGTTAGATATATCAAAAAATGTTGCTCCAGGACCCTACTCAATGGGTCTTAACATTACATATACTGTGACATCAACAAACGCTGTAGGGTCATACATGTTATATTTCGCAGTGATGATATCACAATATCCATCTCTTAATCTATCTATTAAAGACGCTTATCTATCTCCAATCTCTTATCCAGGAACAACTTCCTCAACACTTTATATAATAGTTGAGAATGACGGAAACACAGACATATCATCTGGAGAAGCAAAGATCTTTCTTCCACAAGGTTTTGTAGCAGCTGACAACATTATTAATCTCCCATCTATTCCCAGAGGTTCTAGAGCGACTCTAATGCTTCAGAACATAGGTGTTGAGCCTTGGATAAGCCCAGGGATCTATCAGTATTATATTAACATAGATGCTTTGGCGACGACAAGTGATGGAGTATCTTACGAGGCTACTCAAATTTTGACAGGCTATGTTCAGGTAAATCCTTCTCCATCTATTAATCTAGAGATCATAAGTATGGGATGGTCTTCACCTCTTGCTCCTATAGACACTTTAAATGCTGAATATAGAATAATCCTCAGAAACAAAGATCTTTCCACAATAAATAATGTTGTCGCCATATTGAGTCTTCCCGAATGTATGAGCTCTATAAACAATAGCAGGACAGTGATTTATACTCTGACAAATCCTGTCAACCCAGGCTCTCTATTCGAGATCGACTTCAGCAACATAAAGATCTTTTCTCAATGTCTTTTGAATACATATTTCTCAAATCTGACTCTCAATATCTACGCAAATTTGAAAGGCTCAGAATTTTATACGACAGTCTCATATATGATTCCAATGGTGATCACTAATTCTAGTCTTGATATAAGAGTTGAAGACGTATACTGGTCTAAAGCTCCTGTCTATCCAGGCTCTATAAATAATCAACTTGTGATAATTGTTGACAACAGAGATTATATGGATCTGAGGTCTGTAGTCGCAAGATTATCCTCAAAAGATCTTTATCCCTCTGAGACGACCGTATTTATCCAAGGGATCAGCTCAGGATCTAGAGCTCAGATAAATATACAGGTGTCAATACCTCAGAATGTCTCGCCGGGAGATCACGTCGGGATATTGATGCTTAATTATGTGGCCTCTTATAGTTCAACAAGTTTCTTAGGCTCAAACATTCTTCAGATAACATATAGAATAGATAAAGCTCCTAAACCATTGATCGAGCTGATATATTACGGCTGGATAGACACCGAGGCTTATAATGGATCTGTTGGAAACAGACTTCGTATAATAATTAGAAACGGCGATATCTTGCCTATAAACAGTTTTATTGCAGAACTTGATGTAAGCAGCTGTTGTAAAATATATGATAGAGATAGATATGTGGTCTCAGGCAACAGATTAGATCCTGGATCAGATGTCGAGTTAATATTTGATCATATAGATATTCCCAATGAGACAGCTCCAGGAACATATTTCCTAAGACTAAACATATCTGGTCTCGCAGGTTTTCAAAACTCTGAATTCTGGTTCAACATAATCTATAACATCTCGATAGAGATCAAGAGACCGAGTCTCTATATAGAGCTTCTAGACTATGGATGGTCTAGAACTTCTGTGTATCAGAATACTAGTAGAGCGTCAATATATGTGATCTTAAGATCATATTCTAAAGACATCATCTCACAGATCATAGCTTCTCTAGAGCTTATCAACACAATCTCTTCAACAGGATCTAGATATGTCGTCTCTACAATAACTTCAAATATTAATTATGGAGACAGCGTGAGGATCAGTTTTGATAATATTGAGATCAACACGTCAGTTTTAGATGCAAAACTTCATATAAAAGCTACTTTAACATCAGGATCTGTGAGATATTTAGCTGAGAAAAATTTTGATCTTAAGATCAATACTGTGAAAGAGAAGATTCTTGAGATATCATATGTAGAGACATTGTATCAAGGAAATCCAGCTCCTCTTCTGGCGTCTGCAAGAGATGTAGTTCTTCGAATAGGTTTTGTAAATAGACTTCCAGAGCCTGTCTCATCTGTGTCGCCATCTATAGAGACTCCTGATCTTATAATTGTGAGAGGAGTGGGAGGAACATGTCTCTCAGGTGTTGGTGGAGGAGGATCTTGTTATATAGATCTTTATTTAGATGTTTCTGAGAAGATCCAGCCGAGCACTCAAAAGATCAATATATCATTAGATATATACAAGAATGTTGAGGGTAGTAGCGTCTCAATAGCTAGAGAAATGTTTACAATACCGATAGTTGTGGAGGATCCTATGAAATACTCTGGAGCGCCTGAGATAATATCTGTCTATTGGGGAACCACTTCTCCGACTCCAGTTTTTAACTATTCTAGATATGTTCCTATGACAATTAGAGTTATGAATGTGGGGAGATATCCTATCTATGGAGTATCTGTATCTGTAGAATCTGAGAATCTTGTTCCTGTGAGAAACTCTGACACTTGTTCAGCAACTCTTCAAGTAGGAGGCTATTGTTCAGCAACGTTATATTTTGATATAAATACTTCATTAAATGAGATCCTGCTTAAGATTATAATAAGATATATCTCTAACGAATATGGATCTTATGTTATTTTGTCAAAAACTTTCTATGTGACAACACGTCTAGAGAATATTTCTATCAGAGATTATATGAGAAGCTCTGTTGAATATATAACCAGCATGTGGCTCGAAGGATCTGTAGAGCCATTCTCACTAGGTGTTCATCTAATGATCATATTCAGAAACAATTTTGTTGAAAATATAAAAGGGCCTTATCTCATTCTTAGATTGCCTGATGGTTTCACAAGTTCTATTGACAACTCTTCTGTGTTGAGACTTGTTCCTACACAAATGAATATCCAACAGATCCAGGGGCTTATATCACAGAATATTCTTTCAACGGCTCAGATATCTAATATACTAGGATCATTGCCCACAGTCTCTTCTTCACAGACTTATTCAAAAGGTGATTTCATAATATTTATAGCACAGATCAATATATTTAATGTTAGCTTAGGAATTTACAAAGCTTATGGAGAACTTATATATACTGATGATCTAGGGGTTTTACGTGTAGAGCCTGTAGAGATTGTCATGCCAGTCATAGGATCTACAAAATATATAGATGTTCAAATATCATCGCCATTGATAATGAATCAGAGTCGTGGACATATGATGATTAATCTCATTAACAGAGGTTCTGCACCTATCTATAATGTGTATCTCTCTGTAGCTCCTATGGCGACTCCTCTTGTGATAGCTTCTCCCTCTGTATATTATATTGATAAGATAGATCCTGGCGTTGTTAACAGAATTATTTTTAACATAAGTTATAATCCATACACAAGTTATCAGACAGAGATCAAATATGGGACTGTGCCTCTAATGATAAGCATAATATATAGAGACCCCTCTGGATCTATAAAGACGTATAACACAACATATGCAGTCATTGTAGAACCTTTTATAGAGCTTATCCTCAGAGATGTCTCAGCAAGATATAGAGAAGGTTTTGGTGTAGAGTTCTCTGGCACATTAATTAACATGGGCTCTGTGACTGCTCAGAGAGTTGAGGTCGAGGCATGTATAGAGAATAGATGTGAGTCAACAGTTGTTGGAGACATTGATCCAGGCACTCAATCAGCTTTCAGACTAGAGATAAAGATCCCTGGGGTTAGAAACAACACTCTTTTAGCACAGATCAGATATTACGATAGTTACAACAGACTTCAGAAGATCGAGTATAACATACCTATACAGATAATAACCTTAACAGAGACAAAGACTCAGACGAAAAGCTGGATCGAGTCTTTAGACATCTATAAAATAATTATCGGAGGAATAGTCATAATTTTAGCTACAACATTTTTATACATGATCTATAGAAGCGTGTCTAGAAAAATGCAAAGCTGATCAACACGAGCTTTAATATTAATTAATATCAATATTGTTATTGGGGGCATATTCATAAACAAAAGATCAAGAGTCTTCATAGGTCTTATAAGAGATCACAAGACTAGAATCGGCAGAATCAAAGCTTTAAAAGTTGATAAAAAATGGTTGTGAGAGTAAGAGTTAGAATAACTAGAGATGATAAAGAGGTTGAGACAAGCGCTTTAGCAAATAGCGGATATGAATCTGAGACGCCACAGATTTTGGCTCCTATAAAAGTTGCTGAGTTATTATCTCTATGGCCGCCTACTAAAAATGCTGAAGAAACGATCTTTGAGACTGCTGGAGGACCTTTGAGAGTTTGGATAATATCAAAAGGTGTGAAAGTTAAGGTGATGACATCTGATGTCGATACAGAATATGTAGATGCAGATCTTGTGATCTCTCCTATTGCAGATGAAGTTCTTTTGAGTGATAAAATGATTAGTGAGTTGAAGATAGCTCTTGAAGATGTTGGAAGAGGCTTCTGGAGATTTACTTGGGAGCCTAAAGAGAGGATTAGAAGAAGTGAGCCTCCTAAATATTGGAAATTATAAAAGGTTTACAAAGATTCTTTATTCATATCTCAAGGCTGTTGCAGGAGGTATCTTGGCGGCTCTATATGCTGGAAGGATCCCTCCTAAGATCCCTATTGATATCGTTAGTAATATGACGAATAATATGTTTTCTAGAGATATTTTCGGAGGAGCGTATATCACTATTGTTGAAGACTCCATCATGCCACTTAACGTCAATCCTCTTCCTGAGAGTATGTATGCTCCTACTACTCCTAAAGAGACTCCTATTCCTGCTCCTATGAGGCTCATTAATATCGCCTCCATGATTATCAGTATCATGACTAGAGTATTTGTATATCCTATGGCCTTCATAACACCGATCTCTCTAGTTCTCTCCATAACTGACGTGATCATTGTGGCAGCAACTCCTGAGACTGCGACAGCAAATGCTGATAATGATGTTGTGAAGTTTATGAAGTCAACTACTCTGGTGACGCTTGCCACAGAGTCTGCTATTGCTGAGAAAGATATCACATCAGCATTGCCAGAGAAATAATTTCTCAATGTATTCGTCACATTTCTCACTTCATAGACATCTCTCACAAGAACTATGATCCCTGACCAGTCGTTGAAACCTAAAATCTTCTTGCCTGCGTCATAGCTTATGAACAATGTGCTGTCTGGACTGAAGAATAATGCGCCTCCATATTCCTCTAGGACAGCTGATATCATAAGATTAATATTTTTTCTCACAAGACCTTTATTATTCTGATATATACTGACTGAGACTGAGACTACATCATTTAGATCATAACATTTATCCCCATTATCATTATAAGCGATTTTGTATCCCACAAGAGATTTTGAGACCTCATTTGGCCCAGGCAAAGATCCTTTCATGATTTTCGCGTTTCTAACAACTTGAAATATAAAGTCAAGATCCATGGCGTATATATAGACCTTCTTATTCTCACCACATATTTTAGCGAAACCTTGTGTATAATAGAAAGGCTCTGCTCTCTCAACATTTGGAAGACTTCTGATATAATTAAGATCATTCTCACTCAACTTATAATTTCCCGAGGGGAATATTATGATCCCGTTCTGCCCTAATGAAGTGATCTGATTGATTATATAAGATGAATATCCAGCGATCACAGATCCCATCATGACCATTATAAAAGGTCCTATAGAGATCCCTATGATAGTTAATAAAGCTCTGACTCTTTTCTCAGTCAATGCTTTAAAAGATAATCTCATAAGATCTGATATAATCAGATATTTTATTCTAATCATCCTATAAAAATCTATATCTCATAGATTAATAGATTTTAATACAGAATACATCTGACCTCATCCCCGCCCTGAAGGGCGAGGCTTTCAGTTGTAAAAGATCTAGCAAGTTTTCTGAGACTCTTTCTTCTTCTCTTTTTCATCTAATTTTCTTAGTGTAAGACCATATACCACACATGTATACATATGTAGCTTGTACGCCTCTGGTCTGTCCCAGTATTCTCTGATGGCTTTTCTGCCGAGTTCTCTAAACTCTTCAGCCTCCTCCAAGGTGAAGTCGTTAGGATCTTTATCAAGATACTTCTTAAGCTTCTCCCACTCCTCTTTAGTAAAAGGATTTAAAGATGCTAAGAGAGACATTCTCACAGCCTCATTCTTAAGTATTGTAACTTCTTTCTCACTAACAACACCTTTCATAGATAAATACTCTATGAGAAATTCTTGATATGATGAAAATGCTCTTCCAATTCTCTCAACTCTATTGTCTATATAACTCCTAAGATCATTAAATCTATTGTCTACATAATTTTTCAACTCAATAAATCTATCATCAACATATTTTTTCAACTCATCAAATCTACTCTCTAAAAGCCTGAATCTCTCATCAACGGCTCTGAATCTCTCATCTATCTCTCCAAATTTTCTTCCTATCCAGAAGCCTAGGTAGATAATTGATGATAATATAGGAATCACTATGCTTAAGATCGATATTATTGTCTCTAGCTCCATATCTGTCCACTACTACTAATTATATCTCTACTTAAAATAAATATGCTATAGATCTAAGTTTTTTGAGATTAAAAATAAAGTTTGTATTTGATAGATGCATATTTTAGAGGCCCTTGGCTATACTAAGTATGTGTGTAGCCTGATCTAGTATCAGTTCTAATCCTGTGCTGACTGCGTCCGGAGATCCTGGTAGAACAACTATCAATTTTCTATTAATGATGCCGGCTGTTGCTCTGCTGAGCATTGCTATTCCTCCTCTCTTCTGATATGAGATCCATCTGAATATCTCTCCGAATCCCTCAAGCTCTTTCTCAAGAAGAGGTTTTACTGCCTCGATTGTCACATCTCTAGGGCTTACGCCGGTTCCGCCGGTTATTATTATCATGTCTATGTCTTCTCGAAGAACAAGAGATTCTACTAAAGATCTTATCATATGAACATCGTCATCAACTAAGGATCTTCCAACTACTACGGCTCCTCTCTCTCTAATCATTTTCTCAGCAAGATCTCCAGATATGTCCTGAGGCTTTTTGCCCTCTAGATATTCTCGATATTTTGATGTGCTTACAGTGATGATATAAGCTTTTACATCACTTATATTCATACGATCATGTTCATGTCTTAATTTAATCACCAAATTATTATATTCTCATCCTCATAATAACTTAAGATCTGTTAACAGAGAATATGTTACTGTCAGTTAACTAAGTTATTTAAGCAACAAGTTTTTCTCTTTAGAATAGGTGGTCAGCTATAAAAGGATCTTTAAAGATCTATATGTTGATCTATCTGCTCGTATTTGTATCAATGATAGATCATTCGACGATCTCTCCGATCATAGCTGAATACTCAAGATCTTTAGGAGCAACATCTTCACAGGCCGGTCTTGTCACAGCCTTATACTCTATGACAGCAATATTTTCTCTACCTATAATAGGCTTTCTATTAGATAAATTCAATAGATCAAAGATTATAACAATTATATTGCTGATAGATGTCTTCCTAGCTATCTCATATGCAAACTCAAAAGATTCTTCTCAGCTCATGATCATAAGATCATTTCATGGAGCTGTGGACTCCTCTCTATTTCCAGCAACGCTATCAGTATTCAGAGATGTTGTGATAAAGAGACTTGGACTGAGCTTCACAACATACTGGCTGGTTGCTGCGACACCAATATTGATCGGTAGTTTGATCGCTAGATATATAGTAGGTGTCTACGGCTTTTCAGCTCTCTTCTATGTTATATCAATTATATACATAATAGGATTTTTATCATCTATAGCATTCTTCAGAATATACACCTATACTGTGAGAAGAGAAAATGTCTCAGACTTCGAGATGATGAGTAGAGAGAGATTATCAAAAACTATTCTTTTTACAGCTTATATATCTGCTTTCGCGACATATAACATCATAGGATCTATAGTAAGTAGCATGGGCATATATCTTGAGAAGATATTTAACATGAGTAGACAGGCTGCCGCCTCAGAGATCGCTTCTTGGACTTTTTTATCAACTTTATCATCTATCCCAATAATAGCATCATTAACATATATTGCTGTGAAAGGCAGTAGACAGGCTGTTAGAAACATGTTGTTAGGCATGTCAGCAGGCGTTGGCTCTATGGCTATTTTAACTTTTGATATAAGCATGACCTCAAGGATCTTTTCATCAATATTATTCGGCGTAACTTTAGGAACGATCCTTCCCGCGTCCTCAAAGATCGTGTCTGACGTGCCTATGAATTTTAGAGGAAGAGCTTCAGCATTTTTATCACTCTCTTATCTACTAGGAGTAGTCTCGGGAGCTGTGATCTCAACAAGAATTTCAGAACATATTCATACAGATCTTAATATGAGCTTTGTCTATCCTCTAACAATATGTATTTTTGCACTGATATTCAATATCTATCAATTATTTAAGATAAGATCTAAGATTTTATAAGTCTCATAAATTTTTTAAGATTTGAAACTGATAAGCATATGATATGGTGATTAAAATGGCCGAGAAATCTGAAGAGAAGAAATCAGCCAAAGAAGAGTCTAAAAAGAAGAGATGTGGCAAATAAACATATGATTCATTTTTTAATCCGAATATTTATTTTTCACCCTTGATAAATATGAAGTCTCTTAGTTGTATCTGAAGCTTTTTTAGATGCTAACACCAGCTCAATATATTCTCTAAGTGTTTTTGTGAGTCTCTCATTAACATATCTCGTAGAGAATAAGAATCGATTCATTACAGGATCAGAGAATAATATATATGTTATCTTGTCATCAAATAGTATAAACGGAAGATCTATCTCAGCCTCATATAGCTCTACTCTAGAAAGGATCCTATTTATCTCGTCAGGATCTTTCTTTGAAACATCTTTGATAAGATCTTTATAATCTATATCTAAAAGCCTCTGTATCATAGAAAGATCTTCTCTACGTAATGTCATCTTGATAATCTCATTCATCATCATAAGACTTCTACTTTTTGGCGGAGCTATATATCTGAACGCTACGCCTCTCATGATCGTTTTAAAAAGAGGTTTCAAAAGATTTCTCCAATTGATCTCTATAGGAGTTCTGCTTACAACAACAATTATATAATCCTCAGATCTTTCTATATCTGAAGACAAGTTTTTTATAAAATTCTCATGACTATCAATTATTGTCACATGTGCTATATCTCTAACACTTTTCACATCATAAGATCTTGTTTTTTCAATATATGACAATATTTTTTCACTAAGCTCTTTCTTATTTTTATATTCTCTCTCAATTTTTTCTCTAAGGATCTCAGCAGGATCTTTTAATTCAACAATATAAGGTTTCTTAGAAATTATTGTCACGATCCCTTTTCTATTCAGCTCTTTAATAACTTGATAAATTTTTGTCCTAGGGATCTCGGTCTCTCTAGATAAATCAGATATTCTCATAGAGCCTTTTACAGCTAATGTGAGAAATATTCTACTTTCATATGTGTTGAGCTCTAAAACATTTTTTATCATATTTAATATATCTTCACTACTCATATTCTCGAAAGGATCATTTCTTCAGAGGTTAATAAATATATATGATGAAACAGTTTTTAAAACGATAGAAACTATTTATAGGGCATGTCTTGAGGAAAATATCTTTAAAAGAGATGTTTGTTACAGTTATCGCTCTTTATCTAATAGTGATCTTCATAAGATCTGCTAATGCATCATTTATTCTTCTCTCTACACTTAACTATAATTTCACAACTGTTGAACAAGGCCTGATCCAGGGCTCTTATTCTCTTACAGAAGCCTTGTCAGGATTTGCATCAGGATTATTATACGAGTATCTAGGGCCTAGAAAAAGTCTTTTGACAGCGTCTATAATGCTCACCGTCTCATATGGTCTATCAAATCTTATCTATTATGAGAATATAGATCCTTATCTACTGATTTTGCCACAGATATTAGGAGGATTCTCAGCCTCACTTATAATAGTCTCTTCAATAGCTTTATTAGCTGAAGAGACGATCTATATATCATATAGAAGAAGATTATTTGGCGTGGGAGGCTTAGAGGCTTCTAATCTTCTAGGTTATGGATTAGGGTTCTTTGTCGGAGGATTATTAGAAGTATTTGCTCCTCAGGCTACCAAAGGTTTTATTCTCACATTAATATTTTCTTCACTGGCTTTTCTCATGAGCATATTATTAAGAGAGAAGGTTCGTGAAGAACTTGTTTATAAGAAGTTTTATAGAGAGAGATTCTTCAATGTTGAGAGAAGATCTATGTATCTGGTCCCTATGTGGGCTGGCGTATCAATTATTCTGGGAGTGGCTTTTATAAGTCCTAGAATATTACAGAAGATATTTCATTTACAGACAGGCATGTATCATCCATCATTCTATCACAGCAGCCTAGGAATAACTTTGGTTACTGCAGTCTTATTACTCTCTATTGCTGTTCTCTTTGGAAGCTTTTTATCAGGATATTTCGGTAGAGAAAGATCTTTGTTAATAGGATCTTTATCATCTATAGCTGCCATCTCATTAATAGGCGTATTAATCTCTAGACCAGAGATCTATGTGACGAGAAGTTTTAGCGATATGTTGAAGCTGATCTTCTCAGATCCTCTCATAACTTTTTTAGTTTTTTCGCTGATATTATTTGGCGCATTGGCGTTTATGATTCCTCCGACACTTCTAACATTATTAGCAGAGTTCACTGATAAGACTAGAGTGAGAGGTCCTTCATCAGGCGTCTATGTGACTACTTTAGGAATAGGAATTTTTATTGGAAACGTGTTGGGAGGATATATATTTGATAAAGAAGGGATCTTGATCCTTTCAATTGTTCTCTCAATAATATTTGCGCCTTTAAGTCTCTTAACATATTTTCTGTTAAAATATAAGGCTGACATAGGTAGGAGGAGATAGATCATGAGGATCTCAATATTGATTCCTTTGAAAAATGAGTCTCGAGAATCTATTGAGACAACTCTTGATAGTATTGAGGCATTTGATTATTCAAAAGATTTTTTAGATGTATATCTAATTTATCCAGCAAATGATCATGTTACTAGAGAAGGTGTACAAAAGATCCTTAGAGATAAGAAATACAGTTATGATATAAAGATCTTTGAGATAGCAAATAGCAGAGGACTGAAATCCTCTGATATAAACAGAGTTCTAGATAAGACGAG
>Ga0272445_1002607_pt1 | contig 12218 bp, 6 predicted proteins | sample YNPCB0031_FD_194404 | JGI IMG/M metagenome (GOLD analysis project Ga0272445, IMG submission 194404) | Hot spring sediment microbial communities from Yellowstone National Park, WY, United States - YNP-CB-003-1 | ecosystem: Environmental > Aquatic > Thermal springs > Hot (42-90C) > Sediment... | reverse complement strand
CGCACGGGGCCGCCGCCCGCCTTCGGGGGGCGGCGGCCCCACAAAATACCACCGACCCGCACTCAAAGACTCTTTGCATCGAAAGTATTATCCCACCTATCCCACTCCGATCACCCAAGCCCTTCTCCATGGATGATAGATGCTACGGCTCACCAGCGACGGCCGCTTACCCTGCGGCTAATAGGGATTCGTTGCTACGAGAGGTGCTGGAGCCTCTTCAGAGGCGCGTAGATGGCCCCCTATCGGCCTCAAAGGGGGATTCTCATCACCTGCTACTGGACGGGATAGGCCAGAGTCGCCAGACCATAGAAGACCCAGCGGGTGGGGTATACTTTTGCGTGCGAAGCCATACCAGGGCATGGGCTGGCGGCGCATGCACCGAGGGGGTCCCAGCGAAGTCCACCCAGCAGCACAAACGGGCAAAACCCAGCAGAGACAGGCAGAGATGCGTCTGAGCTATCAAACGTAGGCATCCCCTGCGCCCGCTATGTGCAGGTAGAAGACGCAACCCATTTCCAAACGCCCGATCGGCTCTGCGCAAACCCGGATGGGATCGTGGCCCCATTTACCAGCTACCTGCCAGTAGCCTCTTACACTTCTGACCCCGATAACGAAGGAGAAATCTTAGGCTGCTGGGAGTATCTGGGACAAGCAATAGAAACAGACCTCTTTACCCTTTCAGCGAGCACACCCTGCCTCTGTCTCGTTCGGATGAAAAAGGGGCGTTTGTTCTATCGCCGGCTGGTAAAGAGGGGGGAAGAGTAAGACTTATTTTTCTGGGCTAGCCCATCCGCCGCCGCCGATCTGCAGGCGGACATAGGGCATACCAGGGCTCACCCGCGGACCGTCCGTAAGGCGGCGCCCTTCAGCTGTCTCCCAGTCTTTCCAGGAAGGCCCCGTCAGGTATCCCGCCGATAGCCCCAAGAGAAAGCCCCCGAGATTCTTCTGCACCTCTATGGCAGCACCCGTAAGCATACCGCCCGTGCTCAGAGACTGAATAGGGACAGACGTAGTAGCAACCTGCCCAAAAGAAACGGCTGTCCCATCGTCCCGGATTTGGAGGGTCAGGCCTCCTCCACCTATTATACCCACCGGCATGATGATAAAACCACCTCTCAGCGGGAAAAAGTAACCCAGCCGGGCCCAGCCAGCGCCCCCACCTACCTTACCGCCGAAGAAGTAGCCGCCTTCACCGCCGATATGGATGCGGCCCAGGTAGCCGCCTCCCCCACCACCAATGCCTGCAAACCCACTCGGCGCCGAAAAGGAAAGCCCCTGCGCTCTAAGTCCATCCACTACGGGCCCCAGACCCATAAGACCTGAATACTGCACCCAAAACCATCCCCCACCTCCATACAAACGGGTGCCCTGCGCTTGCAGAAGGCCAACAAGCACCACACTCAGAGCGGCCTTAACAGCCGCAGATATTCCAGCGAGCCTCATGAGACAAAGGTAGATAAAAAATCCAATCACGGGGGATACGTCTGGGGCAAGCCATGGGGAGCATTTATCCCCCTGTCAAACCCCACCCTCACCTATCCCACTCCGCTCACCCAAGCCCTACTCCTCGCCCACCCTACCGCTCAGAAAAGCCCCTAACCCCCTCCCCTCAAAAAATTCTCCAATACCCCATACAGACCTTAGGCGGACTGGTTTTCCCGCTGCGCAAGGAAATCCTTCAAGGGCAGCTTATTGACAAAGTATAGCATCTCGTACAAGATGGCATTGAGGGGCATGATGTATTCGTAGTTGTTTCGTCGGAGGGAGATGTAAAGGGTTTTCTTTTTTTGCCAGAGTCCCAGCTTGCTGTAAGGAGTCTGGAAGGACTCACTCTCATACAGCGAAAGGGCCAGAATGGTGAAAAGGAATAAGTTTTTCTTCTGGATGTAGAAGGTTTCTTTTTCCCAACCGGGCGCTTCTGTGGAAAAGACTTGGAGATGGGAGTGGTAAAATTGACCCCCATCTTCAACAAGCTCAAAGCGCCCTTTGACCTCCGCCGGCTTGAGCGCAATAGCCGTAGTAAGCTTATCGTTTGAAACCCTAAGCCGCTCCCGCAAAGTCTTAAACTCGCTTGAATAAATCACCATACACTCTTCTTGCACCTTCTCAGTGATATACGCTGTCGGAAACTCCGAATACTCCACAAAAATACTTTTCTTGCGGATCTCGTCGCTTCGCTCGGCATGGTGAATGGCTTGGTGGAGGGGCGAATCTTCCCATGAGCCAGCCGTAATAAAGCAAAAGCGCACCTTTTCCGAGCGGGCCTTTTCTTGGATTTCTCTCAAAAGGTAATCCTTCTCGTAATTCAGCCCCCCCGTAAGAAGGATGGTTTTGTAATACAGGTCTATGCTGGCTTTTTTCCCGGTTACCCGCAGTAGATAAATCTCATACAGAAAATGCCGCAGGGGTTTTTGCTCCTTTTCCCCCCGCTTGTAACAAAACCCCGCGGAGGGCTTCTCTAAAAAAGTATAAACCTCCATGTCTTCTGGCAGCTCAAAGCCGCTAAAATCAAATTCCAGCGCTTTGGAGTCTTTTAGAAGGCTGATGATGAGATTCTTGTAGATGCCTTGGAGTTCTCTTGCCTCTGCTGGGTCCTTACATTTAGCGATTTTTTCTATGGTGGAGCGATTGAGGGTTTGCACAGGCAGGCCAAAAAACTCATAGACAAACGAAAAATAGTCCCAAATCGCATATCCCCCATTCTCGTCTCTGATATCGGCATTTAGCAGCATAATGACCCCCGGGCTCCTGTTTTCTACTTTTCTTATGCGCCTCAGGCTCTGCACCCGACAAGCAAAGTTGAGCAAACTGAAAACTACCTCTATGGAATCCGCATGCTTTATGGGACCGGAGGGCGGGTTCTTAAGTACTTCATTGATATGGTTGAGATTGTAGATTAGCCGGTCTATGGGATGGATAGCCTCTATTTCTATCTCAATGCCTTTGAGGAATCGCCGACCCACTTCCCGATGAAGTAGCAAAAAGCCTTTTTTGAAATCCTCCAGCTGCTGCTTTAGGCTCTCTTCGTAGAAGAGATACAAGGTTATTTTCTTCTTGGGGACGAGGAAGGTGCCATAGCCTACTTGGGCTAAGGCTGGCTCTTTCTCCTTTTCTACGAATACGGCAATAGCCTTACCGGGGGCCTTTCCTTCCTCAATCTTTTTTAGAGTATTTCGCCAATCTTTTCGGAGGATTTCTAGGAAGTCTTTGTTATAAGCCTGGTAGAAAGGTCGAAGGAATTCTTCCCGTGTGTAGCCTCGCTTTTGGTACCGGTACTCCAAGTCCTCCCAGAGGCCGTCTTTTTCTTCTTGGAGGCGTTTGACGACTTCGTCGGGGGTGATTTTGCGCTCAAAGAGGCCGGCCCTGCTCAAAAGGAACGCCCCCTCAAAGTCCTTAAACTCAAAAGGCGCTATATACCCTAAAGCCCTTAGGAGATAGGGCCAGTCATTGACAAAATTATCATCTGGCAAGCCAGCCTCGCAAATCTCAATAAACCTATGGACACCATCCAAGTAATCTCGCACTTCTTGCACTTCGGTGAGGTCCCGCCAAAGCTCTACCACCCGCTTGCGAGCTTCCCAGATCTTTTGTCGCGTTACTTCGCCGGCCTCTATGCCAAGTAACCGCACAAATATGAGTCCCGATCGCCTATCCACCCCTCCTTTCCCCACTTTCCCAAACACAACAGGAAACCTCTTGCCTTCCCTATATCGCGGGAAACTCAGCTCTTTCTGCTCATAACGCCATGGATTATGCCAAAGCACCTCCTTTACATCGTAACGGGCCTCTCCTTCCAGCTTGACATGGGGTTTTTCTAAGGCCTCGGCGAACTTCTCCCGCAGCTCTTTATACCTTTCGGATTTTTTCGTATCAATAAGCTCGCGCACGATCACGGATAGGTTGTTGGCATAGGCCCTCTCTCCAAACCAAAAAAGTCCCGCATGAATAAAATCCCGCTGCGTAGGCTGAGCCAACACAAACCAAGAGAGACATTCGGGAGGGCTAAGGCCTCGTATCTCAAAGCTACTCATAAGATTCCTCCATGAGGCGTTTGACAAATTCTATGGGGTACTTGGCAAATTTACCACTTAGCACCTCTTTGTAGGGATAATCCTCGCCTAAGGGGATGCAAGCGTATTCGGTTTCGGCTGCGGCGCGGGCGCAGTGGGTGAGGGGACGATGACTCCCTAAAATGGGCCTTACGCCCCCTCGCCCCATGCGCTTATCTATCTCAAAAGTTACCTTATCTCTCTCCCCCAAAAAATGACGCGTAAGCACCCAAGAATACACAGGCACCAGCGTCGGCATAGACTTAAGAGTCATGGGCAAAGCCGTATTTATGATACTTCCCAAAAGCTCCGCCTTTTCTGGGTTATGCCTCTCCAAGAAAGTCTTTATGCCTTTGAATAAGCGCTGAATAGACTTGCGCTGTTCATTACTAAATCCAATCCGCACCGGCTGCTTTTCAAAAAGTAAGTAGGGATGATAGTAGGAAGGCTGGTTATTCAAACCTATATTGACCACATACACATAGGTCGCATTCACGAGCTTGCGGAGTAGCACTCTAATTTTTTTCCGGACTTTTTGGTCCTTTTCTAAAAGCGCCACATTCTCCAGAAATCCCAGAAGGGACTCCAAATCAGTCAAGTGATTAGGCACATAAGTAGCTCCAAACTGGCTCGGAATAGGCACGAGCATCGGCCCTTGTTGAGCGCCCCCCAAAAACCGCTTGACAATAAGGGAAATCACCTCATCCAGTTCCAATATCTGCTCAAGGGATTGTTTTTTTAGCATTTTTCTAAGAAGGGCCCTATCCAAGACCTTCCCATCAAGGTAGTACTCAATACCCTCTATCTGATTGCGTCTTACGGGGGTTATTAGATAGAGGAAATGCAGTTCTTTGGGTTCGGATTCGGTTTTTTCGTCGCCCCGAGCCCGAGAGATCGCCTGCAAAAGCTCCACCAGATTCTTCTCTATGCCCCACTCCTGCACTATCATGTAAATCTTGGACACGGGCTTCTTCGGACGAGACAAATCCACCCCCCGCGACAGAGTAGATGTAGCCAAAATAATATCTTCAGTCCCCATATTAATTTGCTCCTGGCTTCGGCGGGAATCCGCCGTGGCTAAAAGACAGGTATATCCCTCCCTTCTAAAACCCTCCATAAGATGAATAAGTCGCGCCTTATCTTGCAGAAATAAAAAAGCTGTGTGACTATCCTTATCCGTAAAGGTCTGCTTGACATAGCTGATGACAGACTCATAAAATTTCTCCTTTGTCTTCTGCCGGGGCAGTTCAAAAAACTTTTTCCTTACCCCTATCTCTGGGGCGGGATAACCGTGTTTAGCTCGGACCTCCACCCGAATGCCACCCACGTCAAAAACCTCCCGCTCCGCATAATCACACACCACCAGTGCCTCCGGCATCACCTGAAATAGCCCGTACTCCTCCAAGAGCTTCTTGAATAAGGAAGTTGAATAGCCATTCGCATCAAAAAGATACAAAGAGCCCTTGCCTCCTTTAGCATGGAGCTTCTTCAAAAATTCCATAAGGTTCATTATAACGGGGAGACCATTATTGTGGCCCAAAAACTCATCCATAATGATGTGAATATGAGCCTGCTCTACTATCCTTGGGGAGAGTAGCTTATTCAGGTGGTCTATAGTGGTTCCGTGAGGGGTTTCGGTAAGGGCCTGCTGCGTAGCTAAGGCCCAAACAATGTTCTTTTCTTCTCCATTGCCTCCGAATTCCTCACGAATCCTGTTTATCGTTCTGCGCAGGATACCCGAGGTAGCGCCATGATCTTTTTGGTAGGCATCGCCTATATTTTTTACATATCCTTGGGTGGAGGCGGGAAGACGTCGTTCGTAAATGAGTTTTACATTGGGCTTGTTTTGGAGGACGTCATATTCTCTATCCAGGAGGACTTTTCGGGTGGCGAAGTAAAGTACGATATGGGAGCCTGGCAGGTTGAGGATAGCTTCTCGGGTGGTGGTGGTTTTCCCCGAGCCGGCCGAGTGTAAAAGACACAGGACCTTCGGAGAATGCTCTTGAGCTACGAAGTTTTGGATAGCGTCCCTTACATCATCTCGGGCAATATGAATGGAGCCCGGCCTAAGGGTAACGACTTCCGTTTCCCGGTCCTCCATCTTCTCCCGAAGCTTCTTTAGCTTCTCCTCCACCTCTTTCCCCAGACGCTCCCACCGAGTCGCCGTAGAAACCTCTAACTCAGAGAAAGACCACTCCTTATCCCGCACCTTTCTATAAAGCTCCCGAACCCTCTCCCGATAACCTAAAAGCTCCTCACCCCCATAATAAAACCGCGCTACAAACGGCTCTGCTAAAGGATATAAAAGGGAAAGAGATACCTCCGATATAGAGGTCAGCTCCCCCCGTCGCCCCTCCTCATACAAGTAACATAGATAGTCCACCGCATACGAAACCACCTGCACAAATCCCTTTAGCTCAGGAGAAACCTCTTCCAGATCATAAAGTTTGTCTTCAATGTCCAATAGCCTCTTTACAAATCGCTGAAAGCTAAACTCCCCCAGCGAAATATTTACCGGCAGACCGGCCACCCGAAAAGGAATACGCGGCTTAGAACCACCCTCTAAAATAGACTCCGCTTGCCTATGGGCACCCGCCAGCTTGAAGTCTATAACATGCAGGACACTATCCGCTATAAACATCAAATCCGCATTCCAATAAACCCCCGCCAAATCCGTCTCATTCCCAAGATGGTACCTAATCAGAGAAACGTTCCGAAAAGAAGTTCCGTAATAAAGTCCCTCATAATACCCCACCAAAAAGAGAAACATCAGTAGATTCTCCTCGCTAAGCCGCCACTCCGTAGTGAAATCATCCAGATGGTCGGGCACTATTTTCTCTAAGGTTTCTAAGGCGCCCTGAAAACCCTCCATGGCCTCCACTCCATCAAGGCCCCTTAGGAACCCAAAAACCGATCCCGCTTTGAAGCTCTCATACTCCTTTTGGGGGAGTAACTTCCTGAGGAAGCCCAGTTTGAAGGCCCCCTCATAAGCGTAACCCAAAAACTGGACTTTTTGAGCAGACATAGAGGGAAAGGCAGTCCTCTCATAAAGGTACGACTAAACTTACAATGTCGCACGCCCTCAAAACTTTTCAAGTCCAGCCCTCTTACGAACGAGGGTGCCTACCTATTCACGGGTTTTGTAGCAAGTGCGAAAATATTACTATGCGAAACTGGCGCAATATCTGCAAAAGTATTACCAACTTGATGCAAAGAGTTTCTGAATGCGAATTGATGGTATTTTGTGGGGGCCGCCGCCCGCCTTCGGCGGGCGGCGGCCCCGTGCTGGGGCGGCGGCCAGCCCGTAGGGCTGGCCGCCGCCAAAAACCCCCCTCCATTCAGAAGGTTTCTGATTGCAAATGGTATAAATCCAAAGCTTGGGGAGACAATCCCATGAAAAATTCGGCAGTTTTTCTGGTTTTTATGTGTGCTTAGAAGGATGAGAGGCAGCCCAAGGGGAGCCGAGGGGGAGCCCCTTCATCTCTATCCCCGCCCCCCAGCCAAGCTAATGACTCGGCTACGCAAAAGCAGGCCTTCCCCGCCCTGAGATTTTTCCCTGCGCTTTCTTATCTTCCTGTGCAGTCCAAGGGACCACAGCATACCCTCCAAAGTGCGCTGGGACATAGGCCCCATACGCCGAGCGTTATAGCACACCCCACAAGGCCGAAATGAACCTTCGGGCTATGACGCTTGACGCCGCAAATGCTAATAAGCTCAAGTTATATCCCCCTTAAATAACGCACCCGCGCCCCTTTGTCACCCCTCCTTACCCATCTAACAAATGGAAAAGAGAGGGAACCGCTTACTTTTACTTACTTTTGTGTCTAATGTCCTCGTTTGAGGCCACGTTAAAGGAATATCTTGAGCGTCGGAAGGAGCTAGGAGAGCGAGGGGTCTCAGAAGATAGCCTCCGAGATGCATTTTTAGAGTTTTTGCGGCGGGCTTTTCCAAAGCTGACTCGGGCAGAGAGTCTGGAATTGGAAAAATACATTCCGGGCCTGCGGGTGCGGGGCGGCTTCGCAGACATCCTCTACGAAGACTTGATTTTTGAATTCAAGCGGCGCTTGGAGCCCGAAAGTCTCATCAAAGACGCCGAGCGGCAGCTGGAACGTTACCTCCGCAATCAGCCTGCTCCCGAGCGCTTTTTCGGCATGCTCACAGATGGCGTGAAGATTTGGGTTTATGCCCTGCGGGATGGAAACTTGGAACGAATAGACCAGATTACACTGGATAGCTCTTCCCCCGAAAAAGCCCGATTCTGCAAAATATGGCTGGACTCATATCTCTTTCATGAGCGGTTGGTGATTCCTACGACCGAAGACATTGTTCGGCGGTTTGGAGAGCATAGTCCTACATTTCATCAGGGGATGCGGGTGCTGAAAAGCCTTTGGGCAGAGGTGCGGAGCAGCCTCGCCGCCCAAACCAAGTTTGCCGAGTGGCAAAACCTCCTGAGCCTGGTCTATGGAAGCGATGTGGGAGAAGAAAACCTCTTCCTGCGGCATGCCTATCTAAACAAAGTCTATCGAGCAAGATATGTGGATGAACAATTTATAGCAATAAATAGAAAAGATGAGAATAATGGTAAAGGTCAAGCCGGGTGCAAGCAAAAACGAAGTCAAAAAGATAGATGAAGACCTCTATGAAGTAAGAACAACCGCAATACCAGAGAAAGGAGAGGCAAACAAAAAGGTCATTGAGCTTTTGGCTGATTTTTTTGATGTTCCAAAGAGTAAAATAAAGATAGTCAGAGGCCAAACAAGCAGAGAAAAAGAGGTGGAGGTGGGAGAGTAGCCGCCTTTTTTGATAGTTTTATTGAGAAGATCTTAGCGATAGCCGATTGCACCGGCGTAGATGCGATTCAGCTCGGTTATGGTTTTCTTTCGGAGAATGCGGCGTTTGCTCGGGCGGTAGCGGAGCGTTTGGCGGAGGGGGTAGCATTGGGCTGCCCCCCTTCGCTTTGTAGGTCCTCACTCCGAAGCCATAGTCCGCACCCAAAACCCCTCTTTTACTCACACTTACTTTTGTGTCTAATGACATTGTTTGAGGACATTTTAGGGGATTATCTTAGGCGTCGGGAGGCGCTGGGAGCACAAGGGGCCTCAGAAGATAGCCTGCGAGATGCATTTTTAGAGTTTTTGCGGCGGGCTTTTCCAAAGCTGACTCGGGCAGAGAGTCTGGAATTGGAAAAATACATTCCGGGCCTGCGGGTGCAGGGCGGCTTCGCAGACATCCTCTACGAAGACTTGATTTTTGAATTCAAGCGGCGCTTGGAGCCCGAAAGTCTCATCAAAGAGGCCGAGCGGCAGCTGGAACGTTACCTCCGCAATCAGCCTGCCCCCGAGCGCTTTTTCGGCATGCTCACAGATGGCGTGAAGATTTGGGTTTATGCCCTGCGGGATGGAAACTTGGAACGAATAGACCAGATTACACTGGATAGCTCTTCCCCCGAAAAAGCCCGATTCTGCAAAATATGGCTGGACTCGTACCTCTTTCATGAGCAGTTGGTGATTCCTACGACGGAAGACATTGTTCGGCGGTTTGGAGAGCATAGTCCTACATTTCATCAGGGGATGCGGGTGCTGAAAAGCCTTTGGGCAGAGGTGCGGAGCAGCCCCGCCGCCCAAACCAAGTTTGCCGAGTGGCAAAACCTCCTGAGCCTGGTCTATGGAAGCGATGTGGGAGAAGAAAACCTCTTCCTACGGCATACCTATTTGGCGCTTTTTGCGCGGGTGTTGGCGTTTGTGGTCCTGTTTCAAAAGGCACCCCAAGAAACCGACATAGAGCCCTTACTTTCCGGGAAAGCCTTCCAACAAAAGGGCCTAAAAAACTTCGGGCAGGCCGACTTTTTCATCTGGATGGGCGCCCCAAACCCCCTCTTCGCTGAATTTCTGCATTCGCTGGGCCTTCGGCTTACTACCACTTATGACCTTTCTCACATCACCGAAGACCTTCTCAAAGGGCTCTACCAAGAGCTGGTGGACCCTGAAACCCGCCATGACTTAGGTGAGTTTTACACGCCAGACTGGCTGGCCGAACTTACCCTGCGCCAAGCCGGCTTCTTAGAGGCCGAAAATCCTTCCCTTTTAGACCCCGCCTGCGGCTCCGGCACCTTCCTCTTTACGGCTATTCGCCTCCAAAGTCAAAAACTCCAAGGCGCCGCCCTCGTAGAATGGGCCTCCTCCCACCTCGCCGGCTTAGAAGTACACCCGCTGGCCGTGTTTATCGCCCAAACCAACTTCCTCTTAGCCCTGCGCCCCCACCTCAAACCCTATAAAAAATCCCTGCCCCTGCCCATCTACATGGCGGATGCCCTCAGCCTCCCCCACGAAAAAACCTTCTCCCTCCTCGTACCTGTCCCCGTTGAAACCCTCGCTAAAACTACCTCCAAAAACCCCCACAATCTCCCCACCGCTTTTGAGATTCCTGTAGCGCTGGCCCAAAACCCCCAGCAGTTTGATGAAGCCCTCTCCGCCCTCGTAGAATTAGCCCAACCCCACCACTCCATAGAGGCCGCCCGCACCGGCTTAGAAAACCGCCTGCGACGATTAGGCCTCTCCCCCGACCAAATCTCCACCTGGCACCGCAACCTCAGACTCATGCGCTGGCTCCTCCAAGAACCCCCCACCGACACCGTCTGGGAATTCATCCTCCGAAACGCCTACCAACCCGCCCTCCTGGCCCATCGCCAATTCAGCTTCGTCGTAGGTAATCCCCCCTGGCTCGCCTACCGCTACGTAAAAAGACCCGACTACCAAGAGCGCCTCCGCACCCTCCTCACCCAAACCTACCACCTCCTCCCCTCCCATGACACCCACCTCTTCACCCAAATGGAGCTCGCCACCCTCTTTTTCGCCGTGTGCGAAAAGCATTACCTCCGAGAGGGAGGCACCCTAGCCTTCGTCATGCCCCGCAGCATCCTCACCGGCGCTAAACAACATACCGCCTTCCAAAAACACTACCTCTCCAAAGCCCACCTCATCCTTGACTGCGAGAAAGTTACCCCCCTCTTCCATGTGCCCACCTGCGTCGTAATCTACCACAAAAACCCCTCCACCCCAGCCCCTTCCATCCCTCTCCTCCAACTCAGCGGCGAGCTCCCCCACCACAACTCCAGCTGGTCCGAAGCTCAAAAACACCTCCACATTAAAAACTCCTCCTTCTCCTTACCCCAACCCCTCGGAGAAAGCCCCTACTTAGCCAACCTGCGGCAAGGTGCCTCTCTCTCTCCACGCGTGTCCTGGTTTGTTCGTCCCCAAGAAGGGGTGGAAATCTTAGACATAGAGCGGCCGCAGATAGAGACAGACCCACGCATTCAACTGCAAGCTAAGGCCCCTTGGAAAGGCCTTTCCCTTCAAGGCGCCGTTGAAGCCGAATACCTCTACGCTACCCTCCTCTCAGATGACATGCTCCCCTTCGGATGGCGCCAGCTATCCCTCACCGTCCTCCCCTTAGAAAAACTCCAACGGCGCCTCATAAACCCCGAACAAGCCATCACTAAAGGTCACACCGGCCTCGCCGATTGGCTCCAAAGAGTCGAAAATCTCTGGAAAGAGCGAGCTAAGCCCAATAAGCAAATCAAGACTGTCTACGACCGACTGGATTTTCAAAAACTTCTCACCCTTCAAACCCCCGTGGGCCCCTACAAGCTCTTATACAACGCCAGCGGCACCTACCTCTGCGCCTGCGTCATAGAAACCCTAGCCGTGACCCAAACGCCCGTATATGGCTTGCCCGTACAGGGATTCATAGCAGATACCACAACTTACTGGTTTGAAACGGACGATCCCGAGGAGGCTTATTATTTAGCGGCCATTTTGAATAGTCCGCTCGTAGATAAGCTGATTAAGCCTTTCCAGACGAAGGGTAACTTTGGCGCAACCATTGGGAAGGGGGAGCGAGATATTCATCGGCGGCCGTTTGAGGTGGTGCCGATACCGAGGTATAGGGTTTTGGAGGAGGTTCATAAGGAGTTAGCGGAGCTGGGTCGGCGCTGTCATGAGCGGGTGGGGGCATTTCTGAGGGAGGCGGATGAGGAGGTGCTGCAGGGCCGCATCGGGCCCCTCCGGCAAAAGGTGCGAGACTATCTACGGCATGAGCTGAAAGTGATAGATGCGCTGGTTCGGCGGCTGATTCCTGAGCTTTCTGAGCGACAGGAGGCGCGTTAGGAAG
>Ga0272445_1002603_pt1 | contig 12241 bp, 10 predicted proteins | sample YNPCB0031_FD_194404 | JGI IMG/M metagenome (GOLD analysis project Ga0272445, IMG submission 194404) | Hot spring sediment microbial communities from Yellowstone National Park, WY, United States - YNP-CB-003-1 | ecosystem: Environmental > Aquatic > Thermal springs > Hot (42-90C) > Sediment... | reverse complement strand
TGTTTAATTTTTTATTGTTTTTTGTTTATGTTTTTTGTTTTTGTTTTTCTACTCTTTATATATTTTTTTGCATGTTAGGGGGTAGCCAACAATAAATTTATAAATAAGCTTATTTTAAGCTTATTTAAACTTAAAAAACAAAAATTCACCACGGAATCTCATAAAGAGAATTGAAAGATATTAATTAAGTTATGCTCAACATCAAATGATTGAGTTGTGAATCTCATAAAGAGAATTGAAAGTCCTTGCCAAAATGTTGCTGTTAACCAATTTCCTGAATCTCATAAAGAGAATTGAAAGACCACATAGTAGAATTTATCTGTTTCGTTTTCAGCTACAAGAATCTCATAAAGAGAATTGAAAGAGCAAAATAAGCAACTTACAATCTTTATTTTTCACACTATACTTTGAATCTCATAAAGAGAATTGAAAGCAGAATATCCATATTGCATCAAGTATCCAACCTATCAAACGAATCTCATAAAGAGAATTGAAAGGGTCTTCTGATAATTTGCTCAGCGGCTCCGTCAAGGTTGTTGGAATCTCATAAAGAGAATTGAAAGAAACGTTTAGGTAAATCTTTAGTGAAAAAGTTTATTGAATCTCATAAAGAGAATTGAAAGTTTAACATCGCATTCTTTACAAAATGGAGATAAGTTTTCCTTGAATCTCATAAAGAGAATTGAAAGATCCCATTACCTGAAATCCATAAATCGCTTTGTTTGTCATGGAATCTCATAAAGAGAATTGAAAGGTTGCTCCAACGTGTAATGCATCGTTCTCGACACTATTCTGAATCTCATAAAGAGAATTGAAAGTGTGAATTTGTATTTGATGTTTCTCCATTTGCATTTGTTTCAGAATCTCATAAAGAGAATTGAAAGGTTAATTCAATTTCTAAGCCTTCAGTTTTAAACTCTTCAGCTGAATCTCATAAAGAGAATTGAAAGTAAAGTGCAATACCTTAACGATGCTACCCTAATTAAAGGTAGATGGTTAAGCCTGAATCTCATAAAGAGAATTGAAAGTAAAGTGCAATTCCGAAATTCTCTGGAAACCGTCCAATAGAATCTCATAAAGAGAATTGAAAGTTTTAAAAAAGTGATTAATGACCCTAAAATTCAAGAGTTGAATCTCATAAAGAGAATTGAAAGGTATTCTCTGGGTAAAGCATCAAAACAAGTATAATTAAGAATCTCATAAAGAGAATTGAAAGTTATTTTTAATCTTCTTAACTTTACCCCAACCGTTCTCATGAATCTCATAAAGAGAATTGAAAGATTTGATTTAAAACGTATTGTAAAACCATTTCAATTGCTGAATCTCATAAAGAGAATTGAAAGCTTGCGTTAACTACTAAAATAGGATGGAGTTGTAAGGTAAATCTTAAACTTTTTCTTTATTTATTTCCTATTAATTCAAGGGAATTCAACTTTTTAGAAACATCTATATCTTCAATCTTACTACAAACAACTCTCTTCCCTCGCCTCCCTAGCCTAAGGAGTCCATTTAAATCTTCAAATTTTTTGGGATTTGTACTAAACAATGAAGCCCCGTTTTTCTAGAATTCTTAAGAATTCTGCTGTGTAAAGACGTTTTTCTACTTGTGTCTTTATTCTTCTTTCTATTTTTGATTCTTATTCCAGCTTCCTTAAGGTATGACTTGCATTTTTATGCTTTATCGTCAAACTTTGGTATTTTCCACTATCCCCTATCTTGCAATAGGATATATAAAGGGTAGCAGATTTTTTTAAATATTACCTAGAACAATTTTAATTTCATGAAATAGAATAAGATTAAGTGAATGTAAGAAATAATACCTTTATACGTTATTATTAAGTAGTATAGATATTATAAATATAATTAATTTAGTTTTTTAGATGCTACATCTATAAAAATTGAGTAAAATATATAAAGATTACTTTAATTTATTATTATATTATGTCATCAGAGAATTTATACGAATATATTACAACAAAAGTTTATGATGTTGCATCGAAAATTGGTTCTTTAGCTACAAGATATATTAGGGAAAAAACTCAAATTGCAAACATACTTTCGATTTTTGAAAGTGAAACTAATCCAGAAGAAGCTACAAAAATGACTATAACTTTTATTGCAAGACAAATGAGTAGAAGAGAAATAGATAGTAGAGTAGCAATTCCTTTAATAACTGAGCTTTCTAACCTTTATAAAAATTTTAAAGGTGAAAATCTTAGAATAGCTGTAAGAAAATTCCTTTATATTTTTAAATGGATTTATGAAAGTGAACCTCATGGCGAAATAAACAATTTTAATGATTTTGTTCAATCCGTTATAAGAGGGAGGTAAATGAGTTCTTTTAAATATGGAAATTTTGATAAATTTGAGTATAAATATATTATTGAATATGATATTAGAACTTTATCTCCTTTATCGATTAGGTCTGGTGAAAGCTTTTTTGGTCCTATAGATAATCCAATAATAAGAATTAATTTTGATAATAAAATGATTCCATACATTCCAGGATCTACATTAAAAGGGATTTTTAGAAGCGAAGCAGAAAAGTTGGTAAAATCTCTTTCAAAAGACCCATTCATAGTATGTGATATTTTAAATCCAAAAGGTGAGAATGGTGAATTAAAAAGAAAAGAATCTGCTGAAAAATCAAATTCTACATATTCACCTTGTTTAATTTGTAGAATCTTTGGTGGACCAACTTATGCCTCTCATGTTTATTTTTACAATGCTTATCCAAAAGGAGAATCTTATTCTATTGGAACAATTAAAAGAGTATCAATAAGCCGTATTACTGGTTCACAAATGCCTGGTAGATTATTTGATTGCGAATTTGTTACACCAGGTAGTTTATTTCATGGAAAAATCATTATTGAAAACCTTGATATACTTTCTCCTATAACAAATCTCCTTTCTGAAACATCTTTATTCAATATGATCTTTAGTAATTTTGTTAAAGGATTGATTTCGATAGGTGGTATGAGAAGCTCAGGATATGGTGATGTTAAAATGGAAAACATCAAAGTTAGTAAAATATACATTTTTGAAGAAAAGTTAAAAATTGAAGATGCAACGAATAAATATTTAAGCGTTATAGGTGTATGAATATGAGTTTACATTGGTATACACATGGAATAATTTATAGAGTGTTAAAGTTTGATGTAACTTATAAAAATGAGTCTCCATTAAGAATAGGATCTGGAAAAGCTACAAAGCTGACCTCACCAATAGATTTACCAGTTATAACAATAAAGGTTGGTGAACAAGAAATTCCATACATTCCAGGATCTACATTAAAAGGGATTTTTAGAAGTTCTGCAGAATACATAGCAAAATCTGAAGGTTTTAAAAATATATGTGAAAGAGGAGAAGGATGCAAAGAAAAGTATGATAAAGATTTACAATCATGGCTTAAAGCTCAAATGATACAAGAAGTAATAAAAACGCTTGAAAAATACTGTCTTATATGCAAAACTTTTGGCTCTGGAACATATGCATCTCATATAACATTTAGTGATGCTTATGCATCGTTTAAAGCAACTAGAGGTGTGAAAGTTGGAATTGCTATAGATCGTAGAAGTGGTGTTGCCAAAAGAGGCGCATTATACACAATAGAGTATGTAGATCCCGGTACTGAATTTTCTGGAAGTATAACCTTAACAAATATACCAAATTATGTTGTTGGTTTATTAGCAAAAGTAATAGATATGATTGATAAAGGAATCGTTAAAATTGGTGGAATGAAAACTAGAGGTTTTGGTAAAGCTAGTATAAAAACATCTAAGGTATCTGGTTATCAATTAGAAGATGGTACATTAAAAGAAATAAATGAAAAAACTATAATTAAATCTTTAGATGAGAAAGATAAAGATGTTGAATTAGATCCAAGTGATCCTAGAAAATATTTTATTGATTGTATGGAGATATGGGCTAATTATGTCAAAAATTATAAGAGTTAATGTTATTAAAAAATCTCCAACACCTAGAGATTATCTATTACCTGAAAGATATAATGCTATATTTCAAGTTGAAGCTCATATTCCTAAAAATTCATACATTTTCATAGGAGATATAGAATTTCAAAAAGAAGAATTTGCTAAATTTAAGAAAAATATAGATGAAGTTTTTAATAGACTCATAATATCTAGAAAAATCGATTATTCTATAACACAAAATATTCTTAGAGAATATCCATTAATAAAGAGTATAAAACAATCAAGTAGTACTGCAACGCTATTGAATAAACCCTATTTACCAGCTTCATCATTAAAAGGTGCCATTAGATCAAGGCTAGAATATAAGTTTATTCCTAAGAATGGATCGTCATACTCATGTTATATTTCAACTTCCTTAGAAGAAATTAGTGAATTATTTGCGAGAAGACATGTAAATTTTTGGGGTGAGGAGGTAAAACTCTTTAGATACCCATGTAATATTGAATTATCAAGAGATATTTGTATTGTTTGCGATATGTTTGGCACACCCAGTCTATCTTCAAGAGTTGATTTTACAAATGCTATGCCGGTTGGAGAAATAAAATTAGAAATAAAAAATGAATATGGACAAAAAATTCAAGTTATTTCATCTAATTCTCGCTTTAAATTTGAAATCTTTTGTAGAAACTTTAATCTAGAAGAGTTAGGGCTTTTGTTTACTGCAATGGAACTTTATACAAATTCTCCAATATTAATTGGAAGATTTAAATATAGATACAATCCGAAATTAGAATCATCTTTAAAATATTACTTTGGATTATTAAAATTGAACTTAATAGGATTCTCTTATGTTTATCCAAAATGGAAGTATGAAAATGTTGAAGAGCTTCTTAAAGATACAAGGAATGTAATAGAAGATTATATTTCTAAAGGTTTTCTTGATTTGAATAAAGGTTTGATACCATGAAAGAATTCGAATTATTAAATAAATTAAGAGAGCTTAAGACAAAATTAATAATTACAGTTAATAAAGATTTCTCAATAAATAAACCAAAAAAATTAGAAGAAATTAAAGAAGAAGATCTCAATTTCATTGGTTTTGGATTGTATAGTAAAGATAATACCATTAAAGAAATATTTTGGATTAAAGTTAATGATGAATATATTCTTAAAGAAGATTTTAGAGAATTACCAAATTTTTACTTACATCATGAATTTTCTTTTATTTTTAATAGAAAATTCTTAAAAGAGGTTTTAGAGTAATGGAAATTGTTAGAGGATACATAATTCCATATGTTAAAGATGATAAAATCATTTATACTGAAATTATAAATCAAAGAATGAGAGAAGATATTTTAAATTATTTTCTTAAATATATAATTGATAAAGTAAAGGAAGATTATGTTAAAGGTTATAAACATAAAATATCGACAGCAAATGATCTAAACTATTTTCTAAATCTATTAACGATATTTATAAAAAGTAGTTTATATATAGATCAAATTAGTGGAATTGTTATCGCACCAATATCAGGATTATATGAACATTACATATTAGAACATAAAAAGGACTTAAAATGTACAAAGCCATTATATACTGAAGGGGGACTTAGAGAATATGTGGATATGTTAGTAAAAAAGAAAGGAAAATTAATCAAAAAACCAGAGATAGAAATCATGGATGCGATTATTAAAATGCCAGCAGATACTCGTATTGGTCTTAATACTTCAAGTTTAATTATACATTTATTAACAACTTCTGGAATTTCCTCAGCCATTTATATTTCTAAGAGAAAAAATGTTTCCATTAAAGAATTGGCAATTTTAAGGCTTTTATCTATGTTTCATGATATAGGAAAAATTATAGAATGGAAAGCTCATGAAAAAAGATCCGCATCAATCTTAAGAGAAATATTCGATAGCAAAATTACAGAAGAAAGAAGTGAAGCTTGGGAAATAATAGAAAAAGTTGCAAATATACTCGAAGGAAAAATAAAGGAAAATATCTATTATGAAATATTCAAAGAAGCTGATAAAATTGCGAGTGGTGTGGATAGAATAAAAGAATTAGTACCAATAGTATTATCTAAAGAGAAAAAAGATATGCTTGAAAAAAAGATTGTTGCCTATTTATCAAAATTAGGGATTTCAATGAAAGGGAATTTAGAAGATGATTATAAGCAAGTTTTTGATGATTGGAACTTCTGGAATGAATTTTTAACACTAGAAGAAAGGATTAAATTAACAGAAGATTTTTGTAAAAATGTTTCAAGAATGTCTTCCAATGATGAAATTTATGAAACAATGATTTCAGAAAAAGAAAAATTAGAAGAAGTTTTAGTTGTAAAGTTTGATTTTGCTGGTATACAGCATTACATAAAGTCAAATGATTTAAGATCTTTAATGGGTGGTAGTAGAATAGTAGATATAATAGTTTATGCTTCAATACCTGATCTATTGATGAATTTAGGAATTCCATATGAATGCGTTCTAATTTTTGGCGGAGGAAATTTAACTGCTCTTATACCATCTAATAAGATTGATGAAGTAAGGGAAGAATTATCAAAGCTTGATATTCCAGGTGTTAAAATTAACATAGGAGCTTCACCATTATATAATAGTTATATTGCAGTTAATAGAGAAATTGAAAAAGATATTTTCAATACGAAAATATTGAACAACATTAAACCTAAACATAATATTACCTTAGATATTTATAAAAAATGTGAATTTTGTGGTAAAGAGAATGCAGAAGAATCAAAAGATAAAGAAAGCTTATGTAAAAAATGTCAATACAAGTATGAAATAGGTGAAAAGGAATATTTCAGATATAGAATTAATAGCTTTTTTGATTGGAAAATAAAAAATGATTATCTTCCTTTAAAGAATAAAAAGACAGATATTTTATTCTTTATTGCTGGACATACAATAAAAGAGGCAGCAAAAATCCTTCCTATAGAAGAGTATAAAAATCTTGCTATTATAAGGTTTGATGGTAATATTATAGGACAATTTATGGCATCTGCAATTTCTATAACAGATATTTTTGAAAGAAGTGTTAGAATTGATAGGGCTGTAAAGGATGCAATAAATAGATTCTATAATATATTAAAAGAGATTTCTGAAGAAGATGCATTAAGGGTTGTATTGGGCACATTATATATAGGTGGGGATGATGGATTGTTAATAGTTCCATCATGGCTTTCAATTCCTTTAAGCTTGTATCTTCTTAATCATTATTATTATTCACTTGGTGGAAAATCAACATTATCACTTTCGATTGTAGGAGCGAAACCAAAGCATCCATTGATACCATTATATGAGTGTGCAGGACATTTATTAGATAGATATGCTAAGGATAATGGTGGTAGAAAACTATGCTATGAAATTTGCCATTCTAAATCATTAGATCATGTACAGAACAATTTCAGGGGTGCTATCGCTTTTTACAATATTGATACAGGTCGTCTTTCTCCAGAATATCTCGATGAAATATTGGAAACTTTATCAAAAAGAGATAAAGTGAGTATGCAATATAGACATACTTACACTTTATCGGATATAAATGAAAAGCACTCAATTTTTAGACTTTTAAGTTTAGTCCTTCCAAGAAAGCTTGAAAATATAGACCTTCAAGAAGTCAATTTAGATAAATTGAATGAGGGCTTCATAAAGAAAATGATAAAACTACATAAAATTGAAAGCTTCATAGAAGCTATTAAACATAGGAAGAATATAATAAATGACATTATTTCAATAAATATTGAGGGAGAGAGTGATTTTTACTTAAAAGTAGCATATGTTACATCGAAATATTCATCTGAATCAGAAACTGAATTAGGAATAAATGCTCAAACAATTTTAAAGAATCTATTAGAAATATCAGAAAGTGGTTTTCAATCATTTAACTTAGCTGACTTGTTTATCTTGATTAAAATCTTAGGAAGTGGTGAAGGTGGAATTTGATGTGGATATTAAAATTAGATTTACAACTATTAAAAAACTAAACATAGGAAGTGCATATGCAGTTAAAACTCGAGCTGAAGTACCTATTCAAAAGATAATAATTAATGAAAAACAGTATGCTTACATTCCAGCATCAACCATAAAGGGAATATTAAGAACTTCATTAATGAAAGTTGCAAATTTATTAAGTCATAAAGCGGTACATTTTGTTGATCCAGAAAGATTATCATCTATAGAAGATGATGTTGTAGTGAAACTATTTGGAGCCCCTCATAATAAACCTTCGAAAGTTTTTGTCGATCCTATAAAGATCAATACTCAAACAATTGTTTTAAAACATACAACGATAAACGATAAGATAAGAATAGTAAAGGAGGGAGCATTATTCTCAGTTGAGTATATTCCTTTTGAAGCTCAATTTGAAACTTTTATTTATGGTAGAGGATTGAATTTAGAAGAAGCAAGAGCTCTTTTTGCTGCAATTTTAGAATTAAACTATGAAAGAATTGGTAAATGTGGATTAGTAGATGTAAAAATTGTTAAATCAGAAAGTAAAGTACAAAAAGAATTGCTTGAAGATGAAATTATAAAAAACATATGGGAAGGAATAGGAATATGAGTTTATATAAAATAAAAATTAAAGTTATTTCACCACTTCAAATTTCAGACTCAGCAATTGGAAATGTTTTAAAACAAAGTGAAACTTTTTATCTACAACCAAGTACTATAAAAGGTGGAATATTATCAAAAATATATAGAGAACAAAAAGTGAAAGAAGTATGTGAAGAATCTAAAGAAGTATCAATAAACTTTCATCCAGCTTATCCAGTAGATGATGGAGTAATAAGTAGGCCTCCCCACCTCTTATTACATGATTGCAAAATATGTGAAGATGGAATATTTGTTAATAAGGTATTACAAAGTAAAGAGTTGCTAAAAGAGTTTAATTTTAAAAAGTTTAATATACCATACAAATGTCCAGAGGGGCATTTGTTTGCAATTTCACCCGTAAAAAGTTTAGTTATTTTTAAAAACTCAAAATATAAAAAGTTTAGTATTAAGAAAATGCAATTGGAATCTATAGGAATGAATAGAGCTTTAGGTCAAACTGAGCTTGGAATGATATATAGTTATGTTACAATTAATCCTGGCATGATTTTCGAAGGATTAATTTATGATTCTAAAGATAAGATAGAAAAATGGTTAGGTTATAAGCCAAAAAATGAGGAGGTTAGAATGGGAAGGGGAATATCAAGAGGTATGGGAATTACTGAAGTTGAATTTAAAGAAATTGATTATAAAAAATATATTGAAGAAAGAGCAAATGAAATTAAAGAAGCGATTTCAAAAACAGATGGAATAATTTTATTAAGAGCTCTCACACCAATATTAACAATTGATAAAATAGGATTTTCATACGAGATTGATCTTAGTGAGTATGGATTACATCCTATAAAAGTATTCAATGAAGTAAATTATCTTGCTTATACTATTGAAGTATTTAAAGGATATAGTGTTTATACTAATCTACCAAAAGTAGAAGTAAAAGGGCTAAGCTCTGGTACCTTATACTTTTATAAAATTAAGGATGAAACAAAAATTGATGAAGTATCAAAATTGCTTTCTGAGTTTGAAGTTAAAGGTTTTGCTTTTCCGTTTAATGTTGGATTAAATATTATGGAAGTGTATACAGATATTGGAAAGCTATTATGATATTACGATTAAAAATAGAGCAATATTAAACTTAGTATTTGATATTGAAGAACCATTGCATATAGGAGAAAGATTAGAGGGAACTTTAAAGAAAATCGTAAAGATTAACATTAATGGAAAGCCAATTCCATTTGTTCCAGCAGAATCGATAAAAGGAGTTTTTAGAAATATAGCAACGATGATAGCTAAAAGAATATTTATAAATGAAAATGATCAAGAATTGAAAGATGCAGTAGAGTGGCATGAAAAAGACACTCACATTAAAGAAGGAACCAAAAAGTATAGGAAAGAAGCAAAAAATTGGTTAGAAAAAAGTGGAATATTCCATGTTAATAAAATAGAAGAATTATCTGAAAACGATATAATAAACTTGTATCTTTCACAAAAATGTCCAATATGTAAATTATTTGGTTCTAGAAATATTGCATCTAAGTTGATGTTTTCAGATGGGCGTTTCAAAATAGAAGAGATACCTATATCAACGTATACTTCAACTTCAATAGATAGAAGTAAAGGCATTGTAAAAGAGAAGTATCTATATTCAATAGAGTATTTATCTCCATCTAAAGAGAATAATTTTTCTTTTAAAATCATAGCAGATAATATAATACCAAAAGGTAAAGAAGCAAAATTGTTATCACAAACATTGCAATATATTTCTATTGCAGGTTTATCAATAGGTGGAAGTAAGAGTAGAGGATATGGTTTACTTAAATTGAATAAAGAACAAAGCGTTGCAGAGATATTAGAGTTTATGGAAAATCCAAAAGAAGAAAATGAAATAAAAAACAATATAAAAGTATTACTTAAGAAGGGAGAAGCGATAAAAAAAATAGGGATAAATGAATATATGTTATATTTAACTAGCTTAAAGTGATACCATGTATATGTATATATCACTTTTGGAATTCGATCAAATAAGACGTGGGTATCTTAACGGTATCGAAGTAGACATTCCTTGCAATGAAATTCTAAAAGAAAAATTAGAAGATGGCCCCTATTTTCTTAAGAATGAATTAAAGAAAAAACTTACAGAAATTATAGATTCTTACATAAATTTGTTTAAGGATTTTATTAAAAATAAAACACTCCATGAAATAGATGAACACTTTACTGAGATCACTGAAAGAGATATAATGTGCAATTTTGATGAGTATTTATTTTATATATTTAAGAAAGAATTAGAAAAACTTTTTGGGTCTAAAATTGAAATTAATATTTATAAAAGCGGAAAATACCAAGACTTTATAGAAATACTTAAAGAGTACTATGATGATCTAAATAACATATTAGAATTAAAAATTGACAATATTATTAAATTCATAGAAATGTATGTAAAGTTATTTGAAAAAGTAAAAGAAATGAAAGATTATGTCTATAAGGGCAGTAAGCATTATGCTGTAAACGCGAAAAGCACAGGAAGCATCTTTAAAAAATACGGATTTAGTGAAGATGAAATAGAATTTTTTAATGAAATGGTAAAGAAACTTTCAAAAGTTTTAATATTTAAGGATAAAATTGGTCTTAATAAACGTAAGGAAGAGTTAATGGATATCCCGAATGATAAAAATGATACAGTTAAAAATGTATATCTTCTTCCAGGACCTTTAACGAAAAACAAAGGCACGATATTTGAAGTTATATCGTATTTATATATGCGTAAAATTTTAAATCGAATTAAACCGTTGTTTTTATCTACACATAATTTGCTATTAAAGTTAGAAGGAGACGAGAAAGAAATCGATATACCTATTCTCCTTTATTATGAAGATAGATATATATTTATTCTGATAGAGTGTAAATTTAAAGATTTAAATAATAAGGATGTTCAAAGGCTTAATCAATTAAAGGAAAAATTAAATGCTATTCCAATAGAGAATGAAATATGTATTCTCACAATGAATTCTAATGAAATATCAATAAGAGAAAACGTATATGTCGTACAAATTTCAAAATTCGAAGAATGGATAAAAGAAAAATTTTTAACATCATATTAATTAACGAATTTATTATAATCGTAATTAAAAAAATAGGAATAACTATAACATTATAGTTAATTATAAAAATTTAGTAAAACTCTAACCTCACAACTAAGCATAAATTTTTTATATAATTATGATGAAATACACATACATGAAACAATATTGTTTCTTATTTTTTAATTCTCTTTATGAGATTCGAAAGAAAAACAAATCATTGATTGCGTAGCAAGTTTAGACTTTCAATTCTCTTTATGAGATTCTTTAATTTTAAGTTCTGATAAAGGTTCTGTTTTTATTTTTTGCTTTCAATTCTCTTTATGAGATTCCAGATAAAATTATAGAACCTCCTGATGTTGGAGGTTATTCTTTCAATTCTCTTTATGAGATTCTGAAATAAATGAGGCTAAAGATATAATCGATTTAGTTAACTTTCAATTCTCTTTATGAGATTCAATGGGCACAAAAGTAGCTGTATATGTTAACCATGATAAAAACTTTCAATTCTCTTTATGAGATTCGAAAGTAAAATTGGTTTGGAAAATATTGAGATTTGGAGTAGCTTTCAATTCTCTTTATGAGATTCAAAAGAAATTGTTGCAAATATGATCCAGCAGCATTTAGCCTTTCAATTCTCTTTATGAGATTCCCT
>Ga0272445_1002598_pt1 | contig 12262 bp, 15 predicted proteins | sample YNPCB0031_FD_194404 | JGI IMG/M metagenome (GOLD analysis project Ga0272445, IMG submission 194404) | Hot spring sediment microbial communities from Yellowstone National Park, WY, United States - YNP-CB-003-1 | ecosystem: Environmental > Aquatic > Thermal springs > Hot (42-90C) > Sediment... | reverse complement strand
GGTCTTCCCAAGCCTTGTTGTAGACGGCTTGAAGCTACTACCAGTATCCATCCCCCAAGGAGTGCTTAAAACACTCATAATAGAGTCCTTGATTATATGGAAACCCACAGTAATAGTTATTGACGAATTTGAGAACAGCCTCCATGAAACTGCTTCGGTTTTCATATAGGTTTATAAGAGTTGATACCAACTTTCTTATTTAGGGAGTGAAGTGCTGAGGCCTAAGGAGGTTTGTGAGAGGCTCGGCATCAGCTATACTACTTTGAGGGATTATGTTAGGAGGGGTTACATAAAGCCCGTGTTGACTCCTGGTGGTAAGTGGAGGTTTAGAGAAGAAGATGTTGAAAGGTTGATTGGCATAGTCAAGCAGAAGAGGGTGATACTCTACGCTAGAGTATCATCTAGTAGCCAAAGAGATGACTTGGAGAGGCAGGTTAGAGCACTAGAGGAGTGGGCTAGAAGCAATAATATAGTTGATTATGAGGTGGTGACAGATATTGGAAGTGGGTTAAATGAGGATAGAAAAGGATTCAAGAAGATATTAAAGCTAGCTGTTGAGAGAAAGATATCGAGGATCGTCGTAGCATACCCAGATAGATTAACGAGGTTTGGCTTCAAAACAATTGAGGAGCTGTTAAGAGCTTTCAGGGTGGAAGTAGTTGTCTTAAACCACGAAGACAAGGATCCAAGAGAGGAGCTTGTAGAAGACCTAATCACAATAATCTCCCACTTCGCGGGAAGACTCTACGGTATGAGAAGCCACAAGTACGAGAAGGTGGTTGAAGGTGCAAGAAAGCTCGTTGAAGATCCTTGAGCAAGTCAGAATGTACTCAGTACCAGTAAGTGATCCAAGGGTTAGCGAGCTGATAACATGGTATCTAAGGACTCTGCAGAGAGCAATAGACATAATCTGGGATAACATTGAGTGGAAGTATAGGCTCCCGAAAATAGAGAGGAGGAAGAGGAAACAAATAGTGATCATCCCCTATAAGTTTAAAGTTCCAGAGCTACCAAAGGACAAGTCTTTCAAGAAGAGGCTTCGTGATGATCTCCTTCAAAACTGCCCATACGCTAGGCACTGGGTTGACGCTGTCATTAGAACAGCGTACTCTATTATGGAGTCTTGGAGGAAGAGGTATCTTAAGGGGAGAGCTAGGAAGGTTAAGCCGAGAGTTAGGAGGAGGTTCGCTAGGTGTAAGATAACCCTGATGAGAGTAGACTATGGGGAGAAGAGAATTAGGATCACGGTTAAGCCAGGAGAGTATATAGAGGTCTCTTGGAGTAGTAGGTGGTTCACTAGGAGGGTTGAGGGCTGGAGGGTTGGAGAGGTTGTATTGAAGGATGACAGGATACTCATACCATTCAAGTCCGCGAGAGTCATAGAAGTGAGAGACGTTGTTGCGTGGGACTCCAATGAGCTCTCGCTCGATGGATTCTCATCGAGAATAAGCTTCATCAGTATTGACCTTAAGCCCTTGCAGAGTATGAAGATCGTGTATGAGAGGAAGAAGAGGATAGCGCAGAGCAGGGGCTTGAAGGACATCTATGAGAAGTATGTTGCTAGGGAGCGTAATAGGGAGAGGGATCTCGTAAATAAACTAGCAAGTGGGCTAACCAGGCTATTCCCAAACACTATTCATGTTTTCGAGGATTTAGAAAAAGAGGAATTGGTTAGTAGGAGAAAAACCCCGAAGAATAGGAGGAAGAGGAATGCCAGAACTCCTTGGAAGATCATTCAGAAAAAGATCTCTGAGAGAGCTGTTGTAGCAAAGGTTTCCCCGAAGAACAGCTCTCGCACCTGCCCACGATGCGGGTATGTTGTGAAGACCCGAGTGGGCAGGGTGTTCAAGTGCCCCAGGTGCGGCTTTGAGCTAGACAGGCAGAAGCTAGCATCAATAAACATATACCTAAAATACCTCAGGATGCGGGGGTTACCCCACAGCAATGACCCAGAGAAAGCAGTGAAGGGGGAGCTGTGGGTAGGGGTCACCCCGAGCGGGCGGAGCCCAGTGACATGGATCCCGATGAAAAGGGATCCTGAGGGCTGTGAAGCCAAGGGAAGAGGGCTTAATATCAAGCGATATCAAGCCCAATGAAACCCAAACCCCTTCACCCAGAGCTACAGCAGTTCCTTCTCGACGAGCTTAGGAATAGCGATGCCTACGTAATTATAGCTACACACTCAACAATACCCCTAAACTACGCCAAGAACATAAACGAGGTTGTTATACTCAAGCTTGAAAATGGTGAGACAAAGCCGTATGGAATTAGTCGAGAAGCTCTAGAGATCTTAAAAAGCAAGAAACTTACACTAAGCGAACTACTGTTATCAGGTCTCGTAAGGCTTGAGCCGAAAAGGTATTGAAAGTTGCATTACTGCGACATATACTTCATCACTGATAATACCTATGCCAAGCAGTTTATTCGAAGCCTTATCAACATGTTCAAAGAGCTCAATATCATTGATAGAAGCATAGGGGTTTCTGTAGGTAGTGCAGTAAACGTATGTGACAACACTATGGAGAGGTATATTGAAGTGGCTATAGATAGGTGTAGGTGTATCATGATTGTTGTTGATGGTGAGGGTAGGAACCCTGATGAGGTTAGGAAAACAGTTATTGATGAGCATGTAAAGAGCTTCATAACTGATTTGTCTAGGATTAGAATAGTTGTTGCTCACCCATGCTTAGAGGCATGGCTATGTAGATTAATGGATTTGCAAAGCTGTGAATCAGGCACATGCAGAGATGTTATACACGCTATTGAGAGGATTATTGAGGGTAAATACGATAAGAAGCTACTACCAGAACTAACAATGAAATGGCTGGGCAAGAGGATAAACCCCGAAAAGCCTTCCTTGAATGAGTTACCGGAGCAGTTAAGGGAGCTACTAAACACCATTATTAACTGCTCAAGCCAAAGCTCTTAGGGTAAGCAAATAAATGCCTTACCTACTCCTAATGACTATCTATGCAAATCCTTTCAAGAAACTTATTAACAGCCTTAGGAGTACATCGCATTACGTTAATCAATTCACTGCTTGCAGATTACCAGCAAGAAACATAATCAATATAACAATCCGTAGAGGAGTGGACGGACTAATCTATTCCCTTTACACTAAGAGTTGACATTTATGATTATGATTAAGTCGTTATAAATAGATAGTATGTTCATATTTTAGAAAACACTTTTGAAGCTTTATTAAGTTGCATCATAACCTAATATCTTGATCTATAACCTGAGGCGAGATCCTATTGAGTTCTCAAGGATATCTGCTGGATGCCTCAGCCCTTATAGAGCTTATACTTCGTAACGCATTCATTAATCGTTTAGGTGATAAAGTTTTACATGTGCTCGACCTAACTATATATGAGAGTTTTAATGCTCTATGGAAACTTGTAAGAAGAGGTATACTAACGATTGATGAGATGTTGATTCTAGCTAGAAGGGTGGCAGACATTATTGGCTTTATGTACATAGAGTCTATAGATCCGCTTAAAGCTTTAAATGTGCTTGAGATTGTATTGAAAGAGAACCTAACGGTTTATGACGCTTCATATCTCTACATAGCTAAAAGAATGCAATTAATCTTAGTGACTGAGGATGAGGAACTCATGGACAGAGCTAAAAAGCTTAGTATTAAAGCAATCAATGTTGATGAATTTCTCCGGAAAACCTGATCTATCTTGCTTCCCTGTCCTCCCTAATAAGCTTGGCTATATTCTTTCCACTAATCTTTTGTCTAAATTTAGTAATTATCTCGTACTCAGAAACTCTCGCATCTGTTTTCTTCAACGCTAAATCGCATAGAGAGCCCATGTCTTCGTTAACCTCACTCAAAGTTGTGCACAACTCCTTCGCTACATTACTTAAGAATTCTTTGCCGCATCTCATGGTTGCAATGTAAAAGATAATCTCTAATTTTTCAATAAATTTCTTGATTATCTCATTATTCTTCATGATGTTTGCTATGGCAGGCTGTTGTAAAATATTTGTAGTTGCCGCACCTGTACGAGTTGCTGTCTGCACTTGCTTCAGGCTCTGCACTATTCCTTCAATAGCATTTTCTATAACCTTCTCACAATTATTCGTAAGTTTCGAATTTGAAAAGCATTGAAGCAGCTCAGTATTGGAGACACCAGCGATCCAGCTCTCAGCCAGGAGCTCCAGTTCTAGCTCTGGGATGAACTTTCTTGCTCTACTTAGTAACTTCTTTATTGCATTATCTATTAAGATAGGGTTACAACCAATGTTCTTCTCCATGCAAATCTTTCTCAATGACTCGTAGAGTTTTTTACGTATTTCATCATTCCTTAAAGGATATAGCAGATCCTCCCTTTTAAGATCGATCAACTTCATATTCTCAGCTGTAGCTATATACTCGCTAACCAGGTTAATAAGTGCTGCTCGGTCTGGTCTGGCTCCTGTACGCTTTACTAAAATATGAGATGAAATAAACAATTCAATTCACTACAAGTAAATTAATAGCCTGTATCCCAGGCTCAAATAATACAGTAATTGAAGTAAGGAGAGATAGTACAACGCTAAGCACTTTTGCTGATCATTTGGTTGTTCCTTGCTATAATAAGTAAGCTGTTATCTATTTTACCCATCTCTATCGTTATCCACATATACCTGTATCAATCCTTATCGAGAAACTTCTTTACAGTCTTAAGGACTCTTTGAACTAGGTGCTCGCAATACCTACGGAGTGCTGTTAAATATAGTGCAAACTTAACAGTCTTTGCTTCGTCTTCAGCAATTTTCTCTATTGTTAGTTGAAGCTTATTATGAATCTTGACTTCATGAGTACTTCTACTGATACACAGAGCCCTGTCTGCGAGCTGGTCTCTGCAGCGACTTCAGTGCTATAGTGTCTGATATTCTACCCAAAGGTCAGGTATCTATTATGCTAGGGAGTTCAGCTGTTTCGTAGATTATGTACTCATCTTCAACTCTTAACCTGAATACTGATATACTTGCCCTGGTCTTGTTCTGGAGGTAGTCCCCTAACCCTATTGATGTAGAATGCTGAGAAAAGCAAGAGATATAGTTCAGTAGCTAAGTATAGTAGGTTTTGTGCCCAGTATGCAGAGCGATGCCAGAATCCAGCAGAGGAATTGAGCATGAGTAACTAGATAACTTGAGCAGCAACTGCAAAAAGTTTGTGTATAAAAAGCGTGTGTGCAGAGCTCTGGAAAGAATAGAGGAGTGAAAAGACTTCTATTTAACCTATCTCCTCCTAAGCATTGTGCCTATTACTACTCATATAGCTACCTCAAAGCCTGTTATACATTAGCGACACTACATCAAGCTCTTCATGTAATGTAATCATATCGCGACGTTCATAGAGAAGGAATTGATATTATATGAAGTATTATATGAAGAATATCAGTTTACAAATTATTGTAAATACATTCTCTTCTATATTGAAGTGACAAACTTTCAATTCCTTTGGGGGTTTTTATGCTGTGTTAGGAATATGTTATCAATGCCATGCTTATGTACTTTGCAACGCCTTTTTTAACTGCTTCTCTATGTAATGGCATTTGCCAAGCAACACACTTCCCAATACCAAGCCCAGGATCTTTCTCCGGTGGTGGTTGGTCTATCCATAGATCTGAGTCTCTAGATAACGATTTAATCTCTTACTTTGCATGGGAGTTCTCAACATCTCTAAGCTCTGTTAACCTTGAGGATTCTAGCTATGATGATAGTTATCGTTGTATGTTATGATATGACGTTATCAAGAATTAAAGTTAGAGAAATAGATGTTTATAGATATTTCTGCATTTGTTGCGGCTTAGCAATTATTTTCTATATAGATGAAGATAAAGTAGTAGAGCTAGAAAAGTCTTAGCATCAACAATCATGTTGTGTTTAACCATTGATAGAACCTCCTCTGGGGTCATATACACGGTCTTCAGTATTTCACCAGCTTCTGGAGATGCCCCGATGAACTTCAGTTTCCTGGCTAAGAAAATTGTCTGAATCTCATCGCTGTAACCAGGGGAGACGTAGACTATTACCATAGGTATCAGTTCTTCAGCTTCGTAACCAGTTTCTTCAACAAGTTCTCTTCTAGCAGCTTCTACAACATCTTCACTAGGTTCAACTCTTCCAGCAGGAACCTCGAGAACCCATGCATTTACAGCTGCTCTCCACTGCTTAAGTAGAACAACTCTCCCATCATCTAGTATAGGTAGGATTACAACAGCTTTACCGAATTTAACAACATCTTTCTCACTAACAACACCTTCAAACTCTACAACTCTTTTATATAGAGAAACTCTTTTACCTCTACACAAAAACTCCTCACGAACAATAACAGGGTTCTTCTCACTACCCATAGCATGATCACCTCAGGGGATACATTGACATTTAGAGAAATCGCCTAGGTATAAAAAGAGTTTTACTGCTTAGCTCAAAGCATACCCTTTCTAAAGCTTCAGAAGATGTTTATCAACCTCTACATAGCCAAGGGCTGAGATCCCAGAATTTTGAGTTTATTTACGACAAACCCTTATCTCGAGATCTATAACAACACCAACATACTTATATTGAGAACAGACCTTTCCTAACAAGCTACATTATTATCACAGTAGCTGTGAAAACCTTTGTCATTAAACCTATGCAAAAGCTTATCTTAGGAGTTACAGAAACAGATGAAATAGATGTTGTAATCTCCCAAGTTTCAAAATTCTCAAGAGTCTCAATTCATATGCAGAGTTTATGTATAGAAACCAAACCTCTATATGCTTCATAGCTAAAGCTTATAGATAGCAAGCTAAGCTCTATACTAACTCTTAGTACATGGCGAGGTAGAAGCTTGAAGAATACTCAATACATATTGAAAGTTTGTAAATAGACTTAGAGTTTCCCAACGTGATAGAGAACTTTTCTTGAGATATCTGAATGGGTTATGTAAGGGTCAACGTAATTATTGGTGATGCTGGCAAGAGGAAGGTGGAGAAAGCTCTATTCTTAGTTGATACCGAGGTTTTCTACCCTGTTATACCTCTTAATTTAGCTAAAGATCTTGGTATAGAGCCTTTACTAGAACAGAGGTTGTAATAGCAGGTGGTAGGAAAATAGGTGTTGATGTATCCTTAGCTTATTTCAGGGTCCTAGATAGGGAAGGGATATTCTCAGTAATCTTAATGAATTCATGAAATCTTTACTCGGAGTAGAGTAGTTTTAGAAGGTCTAGGAATAAAAGTTAACCCTATTACAGGAAAGCTAGAGTATTCAAGACTATATGGATTAGCATTGCTAAGTCTTTGCTTAATCATGTAATACCTTCAAGTAGTTCATCGCTATACCCATAAATAGAACTTCTAACTCTACTTAGACAACAACCTCATCTCTAGGTATATACATAAAGCTTATCTTTAAGAGTACGTAATTCAAAATTTTTTGAATTTTGAAACCTCATCTATTGAAGCTATGTAAGTAGTTTCTCAATTATTTTATAGTATATCTGAACCATTTTCTCGAACTCCGATAACGTCAGGTATTCATTAGTAGTGTGTGCTGTTCCAAGTACTCCGGGTCCGTAGGTTATTGTATCTATTCCTACTTCTGTGTAGTACCTCATATCTAGGCCTCCTAAGCATACTGTAGTTCTAGGTTCTACCCCTACAACTTCTTTACCAGCTTCTTTAGCTATTTCGACGAGTTTTGATAATATGTTTGTTAATGCTGGTGATAATCTGTTAATTATCTTTATATCTACTCTTACATCTGGTGGAAAATCTGCTGATGCTTTCTTCACAAACTCTATTACCTCTTTCTCAACATCTTCTATATTTTCATCTGGTGTAATTCTCCGATCTATTGAGAATGCGTAGTACCCTGGAACAACGTTTACCTTGACACTACCCCTAACCTCACCACCTATGGTAATAGTTGGTTTAGCCCCTCTAGGATCGTCATATTCGTAAACACTTCTCCTAGTATCAAGCATAGGTTTGTACCTATTCATCAATCTATAGGCTAGGGTTACCATGTATTCGAAAGCGTTTGCACCTAGCCAAGGTGTTGAACCGTGGGCTTGCTTACCATATACCTCTACTAGAACCCATACAGCACCTTTATGACCAATCCAAATAGTTTCAGAACCGCTAGGTTCAGCAATTATAACGTAGTCTGGTCTTATCTTCAACTCCTTAACGAGGTAGCCAGTACCTGTTTCACCACCTATCTCTTCGTCAGGTACTAGGGCAACTTCTATAGAACCTTTCAACTTTTTGCCAGACTCTATAAACATTTTTATAGCTGTTAAAAACGCTGCTATACCACCCTTCATATCGTCTGCACCTCTACCGAAGATCTTACCGTTCTCGATAACAAGTTCAAAAGGATCTCTACCCCATCCAACACCAGGTGGAACAACATCGTAATGACCGTTAAAATGGAGAACAGGTTTCTCTTCACCAAACCTACCGAGAACTATATACCTAGGATAGGAAGCATACTCTAGGTAGAACTTCCTAACGTATTCACTTGGTACATGAATAACATCAACTTTGAACCCTAGAGCCTCTAACAACTCTCTAGAGTATTTAGCGAAATCCTCATACTTTTCACCAGGCGGATTAACAGTTGGTATAGCTACCATATCCTTAAGCACCTCAACACCCCACCTGATACCTTTACCAAGTTCTTCACCCATAGATCCCACCTAACACACTTCGATAAAATACTGGTAATCTGTTTAAGAAGAGTAATGCGTGATCTAAGGTAATGATATAGAAAAGTAGTTTTGTTCTTGATTTAAATACTTACTACTTCTACGTAGTTGTAGCCTGCGCTGAAGGGGTTACTGGAGGTTTCCGTATAAGTCCTAGTATTCCACCTATAAGCCCTAGCAATGTTCCTATGAAGAATCCTGTCCCTGTGATAAGACCTATAACTGATATAATCAATACTATTATGGACCATGTCTTCACCTTTCTAGGCTCACCTTTGTTAATCTGTATATCGCCAACAATCATGAGTATCGCGAAGATTAGATGCAGCACACCTATCGCAATAACAATTCCAACAGCAGTTCCACTTAATGGCCTAGAATAGCCGCAGTAGCAGGTGCGGCAATCATTCCTCCAACAAGAATTAATAATGCTACTATTAATGTTAGTATGCCTCCAACTAGTGATAGTAGGAAAACTGTTGTAGGTTTCTCGGCCATGGATATTACTGAACTAGTAGAGGTTTGCAGGGTATATATAGAATTTCCTGATCTAGGTAATTACGTATGCTTGTCTTGTTTTCAAGAATACCTCTGCTATCCTACTGGTCTTGGTCTTGGTATCGTTTAACCCTTGAATTTCTAGATAGTTTACTCTAGTATTTGTAAACAATGTCTTGATATAGTTTACATGAGTTTTTATCGCTTTGTATACCTCATCCAGGTTCTCCACAGCCCCTATAAGGTTCTCTACATCGATTAAAGCAGCTGTTGCTCTATCAACAGGTTTCTCTATCTCCCATCTATAGATATTTATGTATACAGCTACAGGTATCAGCATAGTTTTCCTGATCTTTGAGAGGATCTTGAAATCCTCGATATCGTGGGCATAGTCTGTTAAAATAATTAACGATGTTCTTTTCTTTGCAATAGGTTTAACTATCTTCAAGATATTGCTAAGTTTTTTATCTCCACCAACATTCTTCTCTCTGCATATAGTGTTCTCAAGGATTTTCACAGCATCTCTTCCTCTAAGACCTTGGATAACCTCTACCTCTCTACCAACTATAACTAGTGTTACCTTGTCTAGCAATCTATGAGAAAGCTCTAGTATTAGAGAAGCTGTGTAGAACATAGATGAGATCTTATCCTCTATAAGCATAGAGTTTGTTAAATCTACTACAAGTATCACGTTCCTCATCTGCTCTACGTAGAAAACCTTTACGTAAAGTTTATAGCTACCAGTTGAAGGGTCTAGAGATCTCGCTGTTATCCTCCAATCTACATACCTAACATCATCCCCTTCCTGATACTCTCTAAAATCTGCATACTCAAGACCTATACCTAGAAATCTCGACCTACTTGCCCCTAGCTCCATAGACGTAGCTACACTCTGACCAAACCTAGTAGCTGCTCTAGCAATTCTACACAGATCTCTACCTAGATATAACAATATCCCCAACCTTTACAATATCGTTAAACGGAATATCTTCGAACTCTGTAGCCCCGGATTCAACCTCTATAAACTCCTGTAGGATAGCCATAACCTTATCCTTCTCCTTCAAATCTTTTAAGATCTCTTCAACATTTTTAACAACAGATATATCTAGTTTACTAAATCTGTAAGGATCTCTAAACTCTACAAGTTTTTCATAAGCATCTCTAAAACCAAGCTTCTTCACCTGAGCTACGAAACTAATCCAGTTAACAACATTCTTAAAACTTCTAACTCTGTAAACCCTGAAACCAATTTCACCAGCACCAACAACAACTTCTTTAGCAATACCTAGAACACCTCTAGACATACTCACAACAATCTTATTCAATACCTGGTCAACTCTATAGATAGGTTTTGCACTTTGGATAGGTATACCTCTAAACAAAGCTTCTCTCGGTGTTTTAAGGAGAACCATTTTAATAATTGAATCGATATCGTCTACAGATACTCTTTTAACATCTATCAACTGTATCTCTGAAACAGATACAAACCCTTTCAACCATACAAATTCTTTCTCAGCAACTTTATACGGTATATCAAGACCATCTCTTCTAGCAATAGATACTAGTAGTTCTAGAGGTTCATCACCTCTTAGACTGGCTCTTGTAGATAGTACGGATTTGAGTTTCTCAACATCTACTACAAGTTCGTTAACTTTAGAAGATATGTATATAGCTAGCTTAACATCATCTTCAACTACCTGGAAATCCTTTACATAACCGTAGATAAAGCCCTCTGAATCTACAACCATAGCATCCTTAATCTCGTCTAAACCGAAAAACTTCTTCTGCATATACCTTACCACGCTACTGTACATGTTATCGCAGGATAAAGTTTTAATACCTTGATGTTCTGGATAACCTATGTATAGAGGTGCCTTTTTGACTACTCCGAGAATAGATATAGACTCTATCAGAAGTGTTGTTCGTGAGATATTTAAGCAACTTGATAGAGCTGTTATTGGTTATGAAGCTGAGAAGAAGATTATCTTAGCATCTTTACTAGCTAACGGACATGTCTTGCTAGAAGGTGTTCCAGGGATAGCTAAGACAACTCTTGTTAAAGCTCTTGCTAGAACACTTGGTTTATCTGAGAAAAACGTTATCGATATCAAAGGTACTCCATACAAAGGTTTCTCCAGAATTCAGTTCACCCCAGATCTAATGCCATCTGATATAGTTGGTTCTCTAGTATTCAACATGGTTTCCAGGGAATTCGAGGTTAGGTTTGGACCTGTTTTTGCTTACATAGTTCTAGCTGATGAGATTAATAGAGCTGTTCCAAGAACACAATCAGCGTTGTTACAGGCTATGCAGGAGAGGGAGGTTACTATAGGTGGAGCTACATATCCTCTTGAGGTTAGAGATAAAGGGAAATTCTTCTTCGTTTTAGCAACTCAGAATCCTGTTGAACAAGAAGGTACTTATCCTCTTCCAGAAGCACAGCTAGATAGGTTCATGGTTAGAGTTGTAATGGGTTACCCGAAGAGTTTAGATGAAGAGAGAAAGATATTGGAGCTACACATGTCTAGGCTTACAGAACCTGTTGAAGATATAGAGAAAGTTGTAGACCCTACATGGGTTGTAGAGGTCCAGGAATACATAGCTAAAAATGTTAAAGTCGATAGCTCTGTACTAAACTATATAGTTTCCTTAGTTAGAGCTACAAGACCTGAGATCTTCGAATCTATATCTAAGTATTTCGAGCTAGGTGCAAGTCCTAGAGCTTCGATAGCTCTTATGAGGTTAGCGAAAACTTTAGCAGCTATGAGGGGGTCTGAAGCTGTTGCTATTGAGGATGTAGATTCAGCTGTTTTCTACGTTCTTAACCATAGAGTTATACCGAACCTAGAGACTGTTATGGAGTTGGGAGGAGGTTTTAAAGCTAGGATAGCTGTTATATCTGAAGGTCTTGAGATAGCTAAGAAGATTGCTAGAGGTGGTAGATAGTGGCGATGGTTGAGTTTAGAGAAGTTAGCAAAAGATTTTGGAAAGTAGAAGCTCTGAAAAACGTATCATTTACAATTCCTGAGAAAAGTGTTACAGCTTTCCTAGGTCCTAACGGTGCTGGTAAAA
>Ga0272445_1002597_pt1 | contig 12263 bp, 12 predicted proteins | sample YNPCB0031_FD_194404 | JGI IMG/M metagenome (GOLD analysis project Ga0272445, IMG submission 194404) | Hot spring sediment microbial communities from Yellowstone National Park, WY, United States - YNP-CB-003-1 | ecosystem: Environmental > Aquatic > Thermal springs > Hot (42-90C) > Sediment... | reverse complement strand
TTGACTTTTCCTCACATTACCTTGAGACCTGAATAGGTTAATTGTTCAACCCTCCGATTCATAAGAAGTAAGGTTTTTATAGAACTTGAGAAACACCTCTTTACGAAATAAAAATGTCTACTGTTTCGAAACCTTATCCTCCACCAGGCTTAGAATGGTGGACAAAAAAGGAGCCAGTGCTCGTTAAACTATCGGAAGTAAAATCAGTAGTCCCACCTAAACATACCAACACCTCCTCCTTCCCACTCATACGGACTGAAAACTTGGAAGTGTTTATAACAGAAATAAGACCAGGGGGTGTCGCTGAACCAGACGTTCATCCGATCTCTGAGCACGCCTTCTTCGTACTTTCAGGAAGAGGTAAATGGGTAATAGATGGGAAAGAATACATGCTAGAGCCAGGAATGTTCATATGGATGCCTCCTGGTGCTAACCACGAGACGATAACGGTCGGCGACGAAACTCTACGACTAGTTGTTCTATTCGCTCCTAGCCGAATGAAGGAGAAGAAATAACAAGATAAATTCCCCCTCATCTTATTTTTTTATAAAGAGAAATTACGGTTAAGCAGCAGACTTATATATGAGCTCTCCTAAGCTGTTTACAGTGAGGTTAGAATGAGCTTCGGAGTTATGGGTGTTGATTTTGAGGAAAGAGTCAACTATGAGCGGCTACGGAAGGAGAGATTGGAGCGAGCCAAAGCGCAGGTTAAACGTTATAATCTTGGCGCAATCCTGTGCTTTGATTTTGACAATATTCGCTACATTACCAGCACACACGTGGGTGAATGGGCTAGAAATAAGATGCAACGATACGCTATCCTGCCAGTAGATTCTGAGCCTATACTTTTTGATCCTGCTGCCCCAGCAAAAAGAAAGACAAGCCCATGGATCGCTAATAGAGTCTTCCCCGCTGTAGGTTCAATGAGGGGGTCAATACCACCAGAAGTTGGTATGATAGAGAAAGTTGCCGACAGTATAGTAGATGTTCTAAAGAAGCATAAAGTTGCCGATCTACCGTTAGGCGTAGATATTATTGATATTCCCCTTATGGAGGCTTTGAGCAAAAGAGGGGTTAAAGTCGTTGATGGGCAGCAAGCAATGCTAGATGCCAGAATCATCAAAACTAAAGACGAGATCGAGCTGCTTTCAATAGCAGCTTCCATGGTAGATGCCGCATATGCGGAGGTGGCAAGAAACCTTAAGCCGGGTGTAAGAGAGAATGAGTTAGTCGCTTTAGTTAACGATGTGTTATACAGCCTCGGCTCAGATTTGGTCGAATGTGTTAACGTTGTCTCTGGTCCAAGAGGCGCACCACATCCGCACATCTTCTCTGATCGAATAATAAGGCCTGGAGACATGGTTTACCTTGACATTATGCACTCCTACAATGGTTATCGAACATGCTATTATAGGACATTCGTCGTCGGTAAACCTACTAAAGCACAGATAGAAGCGTATGAGCAAGCTTGGACTTGGCTAAAGAACTCTATCGACGCTGTGAAACCGGGTGCAACGACGGCTGACATAGCAAGGTGTTGGCCCTCTGCTGAAGAGCTCGGCTTTAAGAACGAAGAAGAAGCATTTTTGCTTCAATTCGGTCACGGTGTTGGATTAAGTATCTGGGAAAAACCGGTCATTTCAAGGTTATTCTCGCTCGAACACCCGTTCAAAATCGAGAAAGGCATGGTTTTTGCGCTGGAAACGTGGTGTCCCTCTAAAGACGGCAGAGGTGCTGCTAGAATAGAGGAAGAAGTTGTGGTAACAGAGACAGGTAGCGAAAGGTTATTTAAGTTCCCTGCAGAAGAGCTTACCTGTTGCCCAATCTACTAAAGGTGGTTAAGCATGAGTAGCGGTGGAAAAAGGGTAATCGGTTTTGCTGGTCTTGGTCTAATGGGAGGACCTATGGCAAAGAATATTATTAAAAATGGGTATCCACTTTATGTCTGGAACCGAACCCCATCTAAAGTCGAGGAGCACGTTAAGCTAGGAGCTAAGGTTGCGAAGAGTCCGAAAGAGCTCGCCGAAAAATCTGACGTAATAATCTGCATGTTAGCCACACCTGCAGCCACAGAAGACGTAGTCTTCGGTAGAAACTGGCTACAAGGAAATGGTATCTTAGACGGTTTTAGTAGCGGTAAGATTCTAATAGATATGAGCACGAACTTACCGAGCGTTGCCAAGAAGATTGCAGAAGCTGTAAGGAAGAAGGGTGGGGAATTTGTCGACGCGCCAGTGATAGGAAGTGTGAAACCAGCTACAGAAGGAACTTTAACAATACTTGCTGCAGGTAAAAAAGAGGTCGTAGATAATGTAAAGCCGATATTAGAAACGATGGGTAAGAAGATATGGTACGTTGGCGAAACCGGCTCTGGTTGTGCAATGAAATTAACTATGAATCTACATCTGCATATAGTAACTGGTGCCTTCGCTGAAAGTATTACATTTGGGGCTAAGGCTGGTCTTGACCCTGCGCTTATAGTCGAGATACTAAATAATAGCATCTTCAAGACTTACATAAGCGAGACCAAAGGTAAGAAAGTTCTAGATGGCGACTGGACAGCGGCCTTCACACTCGAATTAGCGGCTAAAGATACCCGTCTAGCAGTTGAATTAGCTAGAGAAGTGGGTGCAGTAGTACCTCTCGGCAGCCTCGTTGAACAACTATATAACACCGCTATAGCTAACGGTATGAAAAATCTCGACTATTGTGCCTTAGCAGCAATGTACGAGCGGCTAAGTAATGTTAAGGTATCAAAAGCCGCCCCATCTTAAATCTTCTTTTTTTGACTAAACCTAATTGGGAGGAGGTTAAGAGGGGTCTAAGCATTGAAAGGAATAGCGAGGGAACAGCTAATATGGATGTATACAAAGATGGTTGAAATAAGGCGCTTTGAAGAGAAGATTAATGAAGAATACAATAAGGGTTTGGTTCCTGGTCTGGTTCATCTTTATATTGGGCAAGAAGCCGTTGCAGTAGGGGTCTGCGCAAACCTAACCAAGAATGATTATGTCGTCGGCTCTCATCGTGGGCATGGTTTAGCGATAGCGAAAGGTGTACCTTTAGATAAGCTTGCGGCTGAAATTATGGGAAAAGAGACTGGATGCTGTAAAGGTAGGGGTGGTTCGATGAGAGTGGCATATCCTGAAGTAGGTCTGCTTTATTCCTGCCCAATAGTAGGCACAGGCTTACCCTTAGCAACAGGTGCGGGATTATCGATCAAACTACGTGGAACTGATCAAGTAGCTGCTTGCTTCTTTGGCGATGGTGCGTCTAACACAGGGGATTTTCACGAATCGTTAAATCTGGCGTCTGTTTGGAAGCTGCCTGTAGTCTTTGTTTGCGAAAATAATTGTTACGCGATTTCAGTTCATATTAAAAAGTCAACATCTGTGGAAGATATCTATAAAAGGGCAGTAGCATATGGTATGCCAGGTTTAGTAGTAGATGGGAATGACGTTCTTGCGGTTTATGAAGCGGCAAAACAAGCGGTTCAAAGAGCACGGGCGAAGGAAGGTCCTACGTTAATTGAATGCAAAACTTATAGAATAGTAGGGCATGGTACGACAGACCCTGGAACTAATTACAGAAGTAAGGAAGAGGTAGAAGAATGGAAGAAGAAATGTCCGATTAAACGGTTTAGAGAATATTTGATTGCGAATGGTGTACTTTCAGAAGGAGAGCTTTTACAAATCGAAAAAGAAGTGGATACACGAGTTGAGGAAGCTATAAGGTTCGCTGAGCAAAGCCCCTATCCCCCTCCAGCTGCTCTGATGGATTATGTTTATTGAGAGGTGAGAATGTTGAGAGAAATAACCTTTGTAGAGGCTTTGAACGAAGCCTTACGTGAAGAAATGCGTCGTGATGAGCGTGTAATAATATTAGGTGAGGATGTGCAACTAGGATATTCCGGACGGGGTGGTCTCTTTTTAGTGACTGCGGACTTGATGAAGGAATTCGGCCCTGAGCGAGTTAGAGATACACCGATCTCTGAAGAGGGATTTGTTGGAGCGGCTATCGGAGCTGCACTAACTGGTTTGAGACCCGTCGTTGAAATTATGTATGCAGATTTCTTGCTTCCCTGCATGAATCAGATCGTTAATGTTGCAGCTAAATTAAGATACTCCACAGGTGGGCAGCTAAAGGTTCCTCTTGTAATTAGAACGATGATTGGGCAAGGTAGAGGTGTGGGAAGCGACCACTCTCAAGTCCTTATACCTTGGTTCATGAATGTGCCTGGCTTGAAAGTAGTCGCCCCTTCGACTCCTTATGATGCAAAGGGGCTACTAAAGAGTTGTATACGGGATGAAAGCCCTATAATGTTCTTTGAACCCTTCCTCCTCTATCGGACAAAAGGGCCTGTACCAGAGGAAGAATATCTTATCCCGTTAGGGAAGGCGGACGTTAAAAGGAGAGGAAAAGATGTTACTTTAGTCGCGATATCTACCATGGTACCTCGTGCACTTTCTGCTGCAGAAAAACTTGAGAAAGAGGGTATTAGTGTCGAAGTTATCGACCCACGCACGTTAATGCCGCTTGACAAAGAAACCATTATTGACTCTGTAAAGAGGACAAATAGGCTGGTTATAGCTGAAACTAGTGTTAAAACATGCGGGGTAGGTGCTGAAATAAGCAGCATCGTTATTGAAGAAGCCTTTGACTATCTAGATTCACCTATCAAACGTGTAGCTGCACCTCATGTGCCTGCCCCAGCCGCTCCAAGTTTAGAGAAGCTTACGATCCCAGATGAAAACGACATCATAAGGGCTGTTAAAGAGCTTGTTGAGGGGTAGGTGGTTAGGTTGAAGGTCGTTATAATGCCTAAACTCGACTTAGCTATGGATAGTGGAAGTATCGTGGAATGGTTTAAAAAAGAAGGTGAAAGTGTTAGAGAAGGTGAACCGATTCTCTCCATAATGACACAGAAAGTAACAACTGAAATAACTTCGCCCGTTAACGGTGTGTTGTACAAAATACTAGCAGGGATAAATGAAGAAGTGCCAGTAGGGGAACCTATCGCTGTGATTGTAGAAGAAGGTGACGATATCGAAGCCGTTAATAAACAAATAAAAGAGATGTTAGAAAAGAAAGCCGCTGCTAAGGTTGAGGTAAAAGAGGTGGTAGAAGAAGTTAAGGAGGAGATAAAGGAAAAGGAAATAGAATTAAAAGAGGAAGAAGAGAGGGTAAGAATATCTCCTGTTGCGCGAAAACTAGCAGAGGAATATGGTATTGATATTAAGCAAATAAAAGGCACTGGTCCACAAGGAAGAATAACTAAAGAGGATGTTCTAAGAGCGGTAGAAGAATTAAAGGCTAAGAAAGGGAAGATTATACCTATAACTGGCATTAGGAAGATAATTGCTGAAAGGATGAGTCTAAGCCATAAAATCATACCGCCTGTAACATATTGTATGGAGGTGGATGCCACAGAGATGGTTGCTGTTCGCAAAATGTTTAAAGAAAAAGAAAACATCGACTTATCCTATAACACTCTTATCATTAAGGCTGTTGCTAAAGCTCTATTAGACTATCCGATCTTTAATTCGACCGTTGAGGGCGAAAATGTAAGATTAATAGACGACATAAACATTGGGTTAGCGGTAGCTACAGATTATGGGCTTGTAGTGCCAATAATTCACAACGCAGACAAGAAAGGAGACATAAGAGAACTTAACGCAATAGTTAGAGATTTAATCGAGCGAGCTAGACAAAACAAGCTCAGCATCAATGAAGTAACAAATGGCACCTTTATAGTAACAAATCTCGGCATGTTTAAAATAGATGTATTTACGCCGATAATATTCCCGGATCAAGTGGCGATACTAGGGGTTGGTAGAATAGTTGAGAAGCCTGTGGTTGTTGACGGCCAGATTAAGATTAAACCAATCCTAACACTTTGTCTAACAGCCGATCATAGGGTCATAGATGGTGCTTTAGCCGCAACCTTCCTTAATAGAGTTACAGAATACTTGGAGAAAATCTCATCGCTAATCTAGCAAGCATACACAGCTTAATAAACCAATATTCATTTAGTGAGACGATGGAAGAGTGGAGGATCCTAAATTCAAGATCACTCAATCCATACCTGAATATGGCGATTGAAGAGGCTGTGTTGCTGGCTGTTAATGAGGCAAAAGCACCTAATACTATTCGTTTCTGGAGGAACACAGAGTCCGTAATTTTAGGTCGTTCTCAAAAGGTGGAGGAAGAAGTGAATTTAGATGAATGTGCCAAACTCCATGTGAAAATTTTAAGAAGATTTACTGGAGGCGGGACAGTGTATCACGATCTCGGTAACCTCAATTGGAGCATTATTATGGATAAAACGAGTATATTATACCCTAAGATGGTTTTGGAAATATATGAAAGAGTTTGTAAGGTGATCGTTGAAAGCTTGAAATATTTAGGAGTAGATGCTAAATTTGAAGAACCAAACAATATTATGGTTAATGGGAAAAAAGTCTCAGGCTCAGCAGCATATATAAAAAAGAATGCTGCTCTCTGCCACGGCACTCTCTTACTAAGTGCAAATTTAACAAACCTCAATAACGTATTGAGGCGACCACGCTATCTAGTAACAAATATCACAAATGAGGTAGACTTGGGAAATTCTCTTTCCACCTCCCTTCTTAAAAAGATAATACTCCTTAATTTTACTAAACTTTATGGGATTAGGTTCAAAATTGGCAAGTTAACCCGATATGAAATGAAACTAGCCTCGTTGTTTGAGAGAAAATACAGATCTGAGCTCTGGAACTTTAAAGGAATATATGAGAAATGTGTTGAAGGCTCTTCTTTTACCGAAGCATTACACTTCGGCTAAACTCCACAATGATAAGATTTTTATAGGGAACGTCTCCTCCCTTTCTTGAGAAGGATATGGGAAAGCTAGATGTTGACTCAAAATATCTACACGGTCTACTTGACCCGAAATACATCGGCAAACCCGAAGACGTTTTAAAAAAGGTAAGCGTAGAAATACTAGGTAAAGAAGTAGAGGTCTATGATCTCTCACATCCGTTCGGTCCAGGTGTCCCCCTCTGGCCTTACTTTGAAGACATTAAGATAGAAAGAATGCACTATCACGCCAAATCACGTGTATTGACGCAGGTACTTACGCACACTATGCACGTTTCCACGCACGCTGATTCTCCAATACACGTTGAGGAGGGCTTCCCTTCTACTGATCAAATACCTATAGAGAGATATATGGGAAAAGGTGTTGTAGTTTCGATACCGAAGGGCAAATGGGAAGTAATTACCGCGGAGGATCTTGAGAAAGCAGAGCCGTCTATAGAAAAAGGGGATATAGTAATCGTGAACACAGGTTGGCATCGTTACTGGGGAGATACGGTGAAATACTTCTGTTACGCACCTGGCTTCTATCTCGAAGCTGGAGAATGGTTTGTTAAGAAGGGCGTAAAGGCAGTCGGCATTGATACACAAGCCTTAGATCACCCGCTCGGCACAAGGGAGGTATGGTGTCAAGGCGAAGGAGACGAAAGGAACCGCGTCTTACCCTGGCTTGCTGATGAATATAAAAAGGAAACAGGCAGGGATGTGCGTGAAGACTTCCCATACTGGGAACCATGCCATAGACTCCTACTAACACACGGCATAATGGGTTACGAAAATGTAGGCGGGGACATAGATAAAGTCACAGGTAAAAGATGCACAATTATAGGACTACCACTAAAATGGGTCGGCGGGGACGGCTCTATAGTAAGGCTCATAGCTATAGTTGAAAAGAAGTGAGTTCCTCTTATCTTCACCACTACCCTCTTCTTTTTAGTTAAAAAAGAAAATACGAAACGCTAATGTAGTCAATCAGCTCTCTTAAAAATTTAAAAGAGAGTTAAATATAAATCGGTGTGCTCTGTAGAGTGATTGTATATGAAAAAAGTTGAACTGAAAGACGTAAAACCATATGAGGCGCCAGGGCATTTTAAGATGGTTGCTTTGAGGCTTCAGCATAAAGAAACAACGGGTGTTGAAACATTTTGGGTTGGGTTATCCTACTTCCTACCAGGCGGTGGGGCTGAGATGTCAGCGAGTGATTTTGAAAGAGTTTACTTTGTTTTAACAGGAACAATGACTGTGGTTGCGGAGGATGGAACAAAATATATTCTTAGACCAACAGACTCTCTGTACATACCTGCGGGTGAGAAGAGGTATTTAATAAATGAGACAAATGAAACAGCTAGTATGCTAGTTATTGCGGGCTACCCTAAAGGTGGTAAGTGAGTTGAGCGAAGCGTTCTCATCGCCAGAAGAGTATCAACGTGTTTTGGAAGAGCGTATAAAAAGTGGCTGCATGGGTTATAGAAAACTCTTTGACCTAACGGGTAAAGTAGCAGTCGTCACAGGTGGTGGTGGAGGGTTAGGTAGACCGACAGCACTAGCATTAGCTGACTTTGGTGCCGATGTTGTTGTCACAAGTAGAGATATGCAAAAACTTCTGAAGGTTAAAGAAGAGATTGAACGTCTTGGTAGAAGATCTCTTGCGATAAGCTGTGATGTAACCAAACCTGAGGAAGTTAAAAATATGGTGAAGCAAACGGTGGATACCTTCGGGAAGATAGACATACTTGTCACATATGCTGGGATAAATATTCCAAAACCTGCTGAAGACTACCCCTATGAAGATTGGTGTAAAGTTATAGATGTTAACGTAACTGGTGTATTCCTTACTTGTAAAGAAGTCGGTAAAGTGATGATAGCGCAGAGGAAGGGGAAGATAATCAATATCTCCTCAGTAAGAGGAATGTATGGTCTCCCCAGAAACTATGTCGCTTACTGCACAAGCAAAGGAGCAGTAATAGCGTTAACCAAGCAACTAGCTTGTGAATGGGCAAAGTTCAATATTCAGGTTAATGCGATCGCGCCTACTGTAATAGCAACCCCATTAACCGCCCATATAATGCGTGATCCTGAACTCTCTCAAACAATGAAGTCACGTATTCTCTTGGGGAGATGGGGTTACCCTGATGACATAATAGGCGCGATCATCTACTTTGCTTCAGACGCATCTAATTTTGTAACTGGGCAGATTCTATTTATAGATGGTGGAGTAACTTCGTGGGCTTAGCAAATCACTTTCCCTCTTATTTAAGAGGGGTGTTGATGTTTGGGGAAGCTTCTATGGCAACCATCCAAAGAGGTTATCGATAAAGCAAATATCACACGTTACACATATTTCGTTAACGAAAGATACGGGCTTGAAATAGACCCTTATGCACATAAAGCATACTTTAAATTATACGAATGGTCTATTACAAACATACCTAAGTTTTGGGAGTCTGTCTGGGAATTCGTGGGCATCAAAGCCTCGTGTGGCTTCAACCAAGTCGTTGACGATTTGAATAAGTTTCCTGGAGCTAAGTGGTTTGTTGGCGCTAGGCTGAACTTTGCTGAAAACCTCTTAAGGTATAGAGACGATCATACAGCCATAATTTCGATAAGAGAGGATGGTGTTACAAAGAAGATAAGCTACAATGAATTATATAATTATGTTGCACGCCTCGCTGCGTCGCTACGTGAATTAGGAGTTTCTGCCAGCGATCGGGTATGCGCTTACCTGCCAAACCTATTAGAGACCCCCATAGCCATGCTTGCCGCCACAAGTATAGGTGCTGTTTGGTCATCTTGCGGCTCCGAGCTCGGAACCCAGGCGGTTGTAGATAGGCTTGGTCAACTCGAACCCAAAGTTTTGTTTACTGCTGATGGTTATATTTATAAAGGCAAGTACTTTGATATTCTTGAAAAGGCTAAAAAAGTCGCTGAAGCAATTCCTTCTTTAAGAAAGGTTATCGTAATACCATATGTGCAAGAAAAGCCAGATATCAGTAACATCCCCAATTCAGTCTATTATGATGAGTTTCTTTCCTCAAAGAGCAGCCTAACATTCGAGCAAGTCCCCTCCGATCACCCTCTCTACATTATGTTCTCTTCTGGAACAACAGGTAAGCCGAAGTGTATGGTTCAAGGTTGTGCTGGGGTTCTTGTTAATCATCTGAAAGAGCTTATAATCCACACCGATCTAAAACGAGAAGACAAAATACTCTACATAACGTCTCCGAGCTGGATGATGTGGAACTGGTTAGTAAGTTCCTTAGCTGTAGGGGCTACGGTTGTATTATACGATGGTAACCCCAATCACCCCAATTGGGATAGAATGTGGCAGATAATTCAGGATTGGAAAGTGACGATCTTCGGCTGCAGCGCAACTTACATAGAATATTTGAGGAGTGCTGATGCTAAGCCAGGTAAACTCTACGATCTATCTTCTCTACGTGAAATCTCACAAACAGGCTCACCCCTTTCAGCCGATGGTTTTGAGTGGGTCTACAAGGCGGTCAAAGAGGATTTGCACTTTAACTCAATTTCAGGTGGAACGGACATAAACGGCTGCTTCGCTATCGGAAACCCGACCCTTCCAGTATATGCAGGAGAACTGCAGGCTCCAGGTTTAGGTATGAAGATAAAGGCATATGATATGAGTGGTGAACCCATTTGGGATGCGCAGGGAGAGCTGGTCTGTGAAGCGCCTGCACCTTCAATGCCCCTCTACTTCTGGAACGACCCCAATAATGAAAGGTATTTAGATTCATATTTCAGATTCTTCCCGAATAAAAATGTATGGAGGCATGGTGATTTCGTAATATTTCATAGTGACACTGGTGGTATAACCTTCTTAGGAAGATCTGACGCTGTACTGAAACCCTCTGGTGTACGTATAGGCACAGCAGAAATATATAATATAGTTGAGAAGATACCGGGAATTGCAGATAGTCTGGCGGTAGGTCAAAACTGGAAGGGTGACCAACGCATAATACTCTTTGTTAAACTTTCACCAGGCTACACTTTAACTGAGGAATTGAAGGATGAGATAAGAAGGGCTTTGCGTGAAAACGCCTCCCCGCGACATGTCCCCGCACTAATCTTAGAGGTTCCAGACATACCCTACACCTTTAATATGAAGAAGGTTGAGATAGCGGTAGCAAATATAATTAATGGTAAACCAGTGGTAAATAGAGATTCGCTAATCAACCCAGAGTCACTAGATTACTTTGAAAAGATCGCCCCACAGCTACAACTAGACACATAAAATATGCGAAGCCGTTAAAGAAAAATCGAATGCTGAGCCGTAATCTATTTAATACAGCGTTTTGAAGAGGTATAGTGAGGGATATGCCCACACACGGTTCACTTACTAAAGCTGGGAAGGTTAGGTCTCAGACACCTAAGATTGAAGCTAGACCGAAGACTTCACCCATCCCCAAGTATAGGAATAGGAGGACGTTTATTAAGCGGTATATACTGAAGAGGAAGCCGGGTCAAAACTGGATCCAGCCGTTTTAAAACCATTATTTTTCAACAGCTAGCATTTTTCGATCATAAAGAAAGCCAGCTAGTTGTTGAGTTACGCTCTTCTTTAAAGATGCGTTTTAAATGTGTTTATGCTCTTTGCTAGCGATTTACTCTATGACTACCATTGTTAGTGTGGATCTGACTTCCTCGAGTCCGCGTATGTTGCCAGCGATTACTTCCTTCAGCTGCTCCATCGTCTCGGCTTCAACCTCAGCTATAACATCGTAGACGCCGTACACAAAGTATGCTTGCTTGACGTGTGGCATCTTCCTCAACTTATTAACTAGGGTGGATTCTGTGCCGAGGTTTGCGTTTATGAGGACGAATGCTCTAGGCATATGGGTGCACACCGCCTTCATCTAATCCTCAAACTCTTAAATAAACCTAACTGTAGCGGCTGGGGTAATCGGCTTGCTGATGTGAGTCCTCCGTCTGCTGCTGTAGAGTTAATCGGTTAAAACGTTAATATCTTTGGTAGAGTTTGAGAGTTGGTGTTGGAGCCTCTTCTCTTAGCCGTAGTGTTAACAGCCCTCTCTGAGCTGGGTGATAAGACTCAGTTCGCATCCTTAGCGCTCATAGCGCACTTTAAGCGACCAGCAGCCGTGTTGACAGGTTGCTTTTTCGGCCTCTTGATCGTGGATGGGTTTTCAGCATATCTGGGTGAGGCGATCTACTATCTGCTCGATCAAAGGTTTATTAGATTCGCTTCGGCTGCGCTCTTCTTCGCTCTAGCCCTCTTCACAGCCCTCCAGAAGGTTGAAGGTAAACCCAGTGTTAAGGAAAGGGGTGTCTTCGCACCTGTTTTAACCTCTATGTTCACGATGATGCTTCTTGAGCTTGGGGATAAGACTCAGCTCACCACGATTCTTCTCTCGGCTAGGTTTGGTGATGCT
>Ga0272445_1002594_pt1 | contig 12276 bp, 10 predicted proteins | sample YNPCB0031_FD_194404 | JGI IMG/M metagenome (GOLD analysis project Ga0272445, IMG submission 194404) | Hot spring sediment microbial communities from Yellowstone National Park, WY, United States - YNP-CB-003-1 | ecosystem: Environmental > Aquatic > Thermal springs > Hot (42-90C) > Sediment... | reverse complement strand
TCTATGGCTCAGGAGATGGTAGCGGGTGTTATGCTTTTATCTTATGGCTCATCCGAAGAGCTATTTAAACAACAAGGAGAAAATTATAAAAACATCATTATAAATGATCTTTTGAAGAATTTTCAAGGTAAGATCACTCCAACTTGTAATAAATATTCAAAAGTCTTTTACGATAAAATTACCCAAACCATTCAGGATCAATTAACCAGAACTTTTCAAGAGAGCCTCTCTCAATATGCCGATAAAATTCAGGGTATAGAAGTTTTGCCTAAATCTGAAGAAATTAGTATTGGTCCTAATAAAGAAGATAGCATTTATATTTGCCCCAGAGAAAATTTTGATAAATACTTTAAAGATTTTTTCATGTGTGGGTTCAAAGAATATGTTCAAGAGATGACAAAACAAATCACAAAAGATATTCAATTTTTCCCTCAGAACGCAACCTCTCAGATAGTTTTCATAGAACCAGATGGAAAATTTAAAGATTGTGAGGGAAATGAGATTAAAGATCCAAATAAACTGTTAGCTTCAAATAAGCCTTTAACTTTACAATTCTTTTTTTCTGATGAAGTCACATCAGCTGAAGCTCAAATGATCTGCAATAGCGTTTCCGAAAAGTTAAAGAAGCTTGTTGATAATCTTAAAAAACCTCTGAACGAATTTGAAGAGGGAGATTTGTCAGATGTTAAAGCATATTTTAAAGATTTCCCGGACCCAACAACGCTTCCTAAATATTATTTGGAAGAAATTTTAGGGCAAAGAGAAGACCCGAAGGTTTGGAAAGATATAAAGTGAATTTTGGAGGTTTTTGAATATGTTTTTAGTTTTTTCTTTCATATTGCCGTTTTTAAGTTTTATGTGGGATTATAAAAGTCCTCGCTCTCTTGCTATGGGGGGAATTTCTGCATCTTTGCAAGATGCTCAAACTTCTTTTTTCTTCAATCCAGCGGGTATGCTCGGTACAAAAAGTCTTGATATTATCGCTCCCGAAATATATGTGTCTTATAACTTGATCTCAGATGCTGGAAAGTTCACTAAATTATCGGGGGACATATCTCAGAAACCAGAGGAAGCTTTAAAATCTGTGAGAGATTCTTATGGTAAAAACTATGTCGGTGAATTTTTCTATTTCCCTCATTTTGCTTTAAGCGTTGGTAATGTGTCTTTTGGATTAGGAGTGCTTTTAGGAGCTGGTTTGGGAACATCTCTTTCTCTACCATCAAATCTTATTTTAAAAGACACTTTTGCATTCACAAGAGGGGAGGTTGTTCTTGGAGGAGCTGTGTCTTTTCTTGATAGATCAGTAATAGCTGGTTTATCTATATCTGCTTTCAAAATCGCATACGAGGGAGATATTGTAGTTAGAGAAAATGAGATAGGTCAAGGTATAACATCTGTTTTCCCAGTTTTTGGCAAGGATATGGGAACTGTATTAGGTGATGCTGTTTCGGGCAAATGTGAGTATCCTTTTAGGTGTGCAATTGGTTTTGGAGGCTTTAATGTTGGTGTAATATGGGAACCTATGAAAAAGGGTGTGAGGTTAGGCTTTGATTTAAGAGATATTCTTGACCCTATGAGATCTACAACAGGGGATCTCGGAGTTTCATATTATGACGAATTGAAAATTTTCAGTTATGTTGTCGGTGCAGATTTCCAAGATATTTTCTTTGTGAGCGGTGATTCAAGCCTTCTGAAAAGGTTTCATATAGGAGCTGAGGTTTCTCTTGATAAACCTTTCAAAAGATTTTTATCTTTTATGTTTGGAGTTGGTCAGCTTTATCCCTCTTTTGGTCTTGAACTTAACTTGAAAGTTTTATCTTTTACTTTGGGAACTTACGCTCGGGAATTTGGAAAAGAGGTTGGAGGACAACCCGTAAGATTTTATTTCTTCAAGCTTGCAATCTGATCTAATATGTATTTTATTGTGTATTTTGAAGCTTTCTCTCCATTTATTATTTCTATATGAGATAATTCGTCTTGCAAATTCACATAAGAGAAAATTGTATATGAGTATTTTACTCCGAATTGTTCAGAAAATTTTACAAATTCCGCTATATTCCACCAATAAACTGCTCTATCACCTGTGCTTATTATGTAAAAAATTCGGTTTGAGATTGGGAACCATATTTCCGGCAAAATCGTAAGTTTATCTACTGGACTCTCAAATTTTGATACGAGCTCTTTTGATTTTTCTCCAAATATTTTTTCTAATATTTTCTCACCTATTTTACCGCCAGTTTGAATGTATAGTCTATAAAATGAGGAGATATCTGAAAATGGCGTAGATATCAAAAAAACTGCGTCAAAGCAACCTCGTGCTAAATTCATAGCTACAACCCCGGAGAAACCGTGAAAAACACCTATGTTAAGGTCTGATGTGAAAGATATGCAAAATTCTTCAACAGCTTTCAACACATCTTTATATGACAAAATTTTTTCTGGGTACATGTAAGATATTTTTTTTGATTTCAGGTTATCTTCAAATGTTTCCCATACTTTACCATCTATTCCGAAATCTTGGATCAGAACGAATGAATATTTAGATTTTCTTGAATAGAATTTTTTGAAATTTGTTCTTATATCTTGATTTTTTTGCTCCTCCTTTGTTATTTCTTCTTTTGTTTTTTCTTTTTCTTCTTCTGCTGATTTAGTTTTTGAGATTTTTGTAGAAATATCATCTGTTGCATGTTTTTTATCGTTTTCTCTCTTATCATATTTCTCACCTGATGTTTTTTCATTTTTATTTGAGTCGTTTTTTTCTATAAAATTCAAAACTAATGAGAAAATTTCTTCTGTTGCTAATTTGCTTGCTGTAATATCAACATGTCCGTAGTCAGCCTGAAACCCTTCACCAACTCCTGCGAGTATGAACTTTTTGTTTTCTGATGATGCCTTTGAGTAAGCTAATTTAACTGTTGGAGGCGTTGCAAGATAATCTTTTGTTCCAACTATAAACAAAGACGGAACTTTAAATTTTTCAAATGAAAAGTTGAAATCTTCATAACCAAGTCCAACTTTTGTGAATCTTTCAATAACGCGAGTAGATACCGGACCTGTGGCATATCTCATAGCTCTTTTCCTTATGTCTCGTGGGACATTATCTAAATTCCAAACGAAGTTTTCAAGATATATCAGCTTTGTTATTTTCAGTATCGGATAAATTATGTCTCCGAATATTGAAAATGAATATGAAAAGGTGCTGAAAGGTATAGAATCTACTTTTTTGAAAAATTGAGATAAGTTTTCATAGTTGCTTTGTGTAATCTTCCAGAACTCAAAGGGTGCCCATATTGTGTATGGAGATGATATAGCAGTAAAGCTTTTGAGCTTTTTTTGTATTTGGGGATTTCGTGATGCGGAAAGGTAAATTACCATGCCTCCCATAGAGTGCCCGACCCAGTGAGCTTTATCTACACCTTCTATTTGTAAAACTTTTTCTAATATTGCTTCTACATCGTATATGTAATCTTCAAATGAGAAATCGTACGGACCCCCTGTTTTTCCGACACCTCGTAAATCCGGTACGAATACATTAAATCCTTCATCGTTCAGTTTTTTGGGCCAGCTTAGTTCATCATCAAAATACCAGTATCTTCCCTGCGCTCCGAGACCGTGACATAGAATTACAGGGAAATTTCTATTCTCTTTTTCTTTCCCTTTGAAGAACATAATGTGTATTTTTCTTCCGTCTTTGGTTTCGGTCCAAAGACTCTCACCTTCTGCATAAGAGTTTGAGACTTTTAGTGCGAAGAATACGAAAACAGCAAGGAATGTAAGAACAATTTTTGTTTTTTTCATTTTTTTGTTTTATTTTTTCATTTTTGTTTTGGTCTTTTCCTTATGAGGACTTCTCTTTCTATTTCTACTACTATTTCGCCTTTTTGATTTATTCCTGTTATTTTAAATTTGACTATTCCTGCGTCTTCCCTCTCTGAATCTCTTTTCTCTAAAACCTCTGATCTTGCATATAGTGTATCGCCATGAAATACGGGAGCAGAGTGTCTTGCGTTATAATATCCTAAATCGCAAATAGCGTTTTCACTTATATCTTCTGATGTAAGTCCTATTACTATTGAGGAAACCAAGCCTCCATATACAACTCTTTCTGGGAATATTCCCTTTCCTTTTTTCATCATATCTTCGTTAAAGTGAATTGATGCTGTGTTCATAGTAAGTAGTGTGAACATAACATTATCCATTTCAGTAACAGTTCTACCTCGTGAGTGCTCTATTACATCGCCTACATTAAAGTCCTCAAAGTAATTTGATTTCCCTGTGACCGAAGAGAATATTTTTTCCATTTCTTCTTTTGATATCTTCATATCAAGACATTTTTTCAATCGTATGCTGTTTTTTTTAAATTTCAGAAAATTTACAATTTTATTGGAGTTTCCATAAAAATTAATAAAATCTAAATTTCTTCGCCATATTTTGGAGGTTCTGATATATGAGAGCGAGAAAAAATCATAATGATAACAATAATAATATCTCTGGTGGAAAAAGAAAGGGAGAGAAAATAAAAGTTGCAATAGCAGGTGTTGGGAACTGTGCAAGCTCTTTGGTTCAAGGAATATCTTATTATTCAAAGAATAAAAATGGGTTAGGGCTGATCCACAAAGATATAAAGGGATATACACCAGCAGATATAGAAATAGTTGCGGCATTTGATATAGACAAGAGAAAAGTAGGAAAACCTCTCAGAGAAGCTATATTCCAAAAGCCAAATTGCACACTTATTTTTGAAAGAGAAATAATCAACGGCGATGTTGAGGTAATGATGGGACCAATTCTTGATGGTATTGCAGAACATATGAAAAATTATCCGGAGGATAGAAGATTTATTCCAGCAGATAAAAAACCCGTTGATGTTGCAAAAGTTCTCAAAGAAACAGGAGCTGAAATCCTTGTAAATTTTGTACCGGTGGGAGCAGAAAATGCCGCGAGGTTTTATGCCGAAGAGTGTTTGAAAGCGGGTGTTTCTTTCGTAAATTGTATGCCTGTTTTTATTGTTTCTGACCCGAAATTTGCTGAAAGGTTCAAAAAGGAAGGAATCCCAGTTGCTGGTGATGATATAAAATCTCAACTTGGTGCCACAATATTACATAGAGCAATAGTAAATCTTTTTAGAATGAGGGGAATGTTTTTAGAGCAAACATATCAGCTAAATTTTGGAGGAAATACGGATTTTCTGAATATGTTAGATAGGCAGAGGTTGAAAACAAAGAAGATTTCTAAAACCCAAGCCGTTGCTTCAATTTCAGGGCAGGAAATACCAGAAGACAAAATACACATAGGTCCATCTGATTATGTCCCGTTTTTGAACGATACAAAAATATGCTATATTAGAGTAGAGGGTAAGGGTTTTGGAGGGGCTCCGATTTTGATAGATGTCAAACTTCAAGTTGAAGATTCCCCAAATTCTGCCGGTGTAGTTACAGATGTTATAAGGTTAATAAAAGTTGCAAGGGAGGAAGGAATTGGCGGACCTATTTACTCTGTTTCTGCTTTTACGATGAAGCATCCTCCGATGCAGATGACAGATGAGGAAGCATATAAGATAATACAGGATTACCTTGAAGGAAAAGGGAAACTGTGGTAATTTAGAATTTTTTCCTGGCAGCTTAAATTTTTTGAATATTCCGCTTTTTATGTTTCTGAAATTATTCTGATTTCTCCTGTGATGTAACTATTATTGTATCTCCGTAAAATATATTTTCGTATCCACCATCTTGTTTTTGGATAACCATAGAACCATCTGGATTTATACCAACGCATGTTCCTGTGAATTCTTTTTCTCCTTGCATAACTTTAACTTTTCCTCTCCACATATTTATTTCTATTTCCGTTTTGAGTTCAAGCCATTTGCCTTTTAGAAATTCTTCGTATGTTTGTTTGAATATACTTATGAATCTTTTGGTGAAATCAGTAAGTAAGTTATGTTTCTCTCCTACGAGTTCTTTAAGACATATTGCTATGTCAAGTGGTGAGTTATTTATATTCACCCCGATTCCACATATTGTGAAGTCTATTTTTTCTGACTCACCGAATGATTCTGCAAGAACTCCTGCAAGTTTTTTTGCACTATTTTCACTTATTACAAATATATCGTTTGGCCATTTTATTTTTATGCTCTTTGTTATTTCATATGATTTTACTGTTCTCAATACTGCAAGACCACCTATGAGAGAAATTTTTACGGTCTCTTTCAGTGGTAGGTCAGGTTTTAAAAATACGGAACCATAAAAATTTCCTTGTGGTGATTCCCATATTCTTCCCATTCTTCCCCTTCCACTTTTTTGTTTTTCTGCTATCACCCATGTGCCGTGAGATATTTTGCCTTTTATAGCCAGCTCCTTTGCTTTTTCTTGTGTGCTATCTACCTCTTTGAAGAAAATTACATTTTTGCCTTCTTCTCCTATTTCCCATGGGAAAGGGACATCTGGTTTTTCTATTAGCTTATATTTTTTTTTACTTACCTCAAATTTATATCCAAGTTTTTCAAGGTTCTTCACTATTTTAGATATTGCAGATCTTGAAACTTTGAGTTTCTCAGATATTGCTTGCCCGGATATCCCTTCTGGATTTTCTGATAGGATTTCCAAGATACTTTTTATGTTCTCATTATATAGTATAGCTCTTTTCATTTTAGTTTGAGCCATAATTACTTATCTTTGATATTTTTTTGTCTTTTTTTCTTTTTTTTTGAATTTTTTCATTTTACCAGTTCTTGTTTGCTTTAAGTTGTTTTTTATATTTACCTATTTATTTTTTTTCTTCTTTTGGTCTGTTTTCTTGAGATTTATTTTCTTGTTGTTGTGGCTGTGGTTGAGTTTCTACAAATGGACCCTGAATTGCCTCTTTTAGAACTTTTATTTTTACATCCTTTGAGATTTCAAGAACAATAGTTCTTGGTTGTACTTCTATTACTTTACCTATTATTCCGCTTGAAAGGATAACTATTTCACCTTTTTTAAGATTGTTTATAAACTCTTTTCTTTTTGATTCAGCCTTTGTTTGTGGTCTTATAACTATAAAATAGAATATCAGGAAGATAAATAATATCGGGAAGACTGATAGAAGGAAATCCATGTTTTTCAATTTTGCTTTTTTATTTTGTTTTTATATTTTTACAACTTTCTATTTCTTGTTTGCTGTTTTTTTTTGTTTATTTATTTTTCTTGGCATTTATTAAGGTTATTTTTATTTATATATAACTTTATTTTTATAGTTGTCCTTGAGATAATTTTTCTATGAGCTTTTCAATTCCTTCTGTTCTTATTACTGAGCTGAAAGGTGAAATATCCAGAGCAAATTTTTCTCCTTTTCTTTCAACTTTTATAATGAAAAACTGTTCATATCCATATTCTGAAATCAGAGTTTCAATTAAAATTTTATCCTTCCCTTCTAATATGTCAAAAAATTTAACGAATATGCCTTCTTCTATTTTGAATACCTTATTTTCTAAATCCTCTTTTTTATAGGTGAATTTTTCTATTTTCCTTTCAAGGAACATTTTTATTTTAGGTAGTTTTTCATCAAAATTATAATATTTTTTGTTTTCGGGAGCGAATAAGTTTTTAGATTTTTCAAGCAAAACCGAATATATTTTTCGTCCTTGTAGAAGCCATTTTCTCATGTATTTTGTCGTTATTGGGAAATCTTTTCTTTCCTCTATTTTTACCTTGAAAATTCCATCTGCTTGGTCTATTGTATAATCTACAAAATTTTTGCTATCTGTTAGGATTTCTATCTTACCTTCTGGTTTGAGCTTCGTATAAAGTAGTATTAGTTTTTTTCTCGTTGTTATTCTTCTTTTTTCGTGTTTTCTTTTAGGCCACGGGTCGGGGAAGTTTATGAATATTTTATCAATAGAAGAATCAGAAAAGCAGAAATGTAGTCCCCAGAAACCATCTTCTCTTATGCATAAGACATTTTTTAGGTTTTCTTTCATCACTCTCGACCTTAATTTTTCTATACCTATTCCTGAAATTTCAAAACCTATGAACACACTTGATTTTTCCCTTTTTGCCATTTCTACTAAAAATTCGCCGTTACCAAATCCTATCTCTACATATATTATGGGATTTTCTATACCTACGATTTCAGATAAGTCCTTTATGTCAATTGGTAGCTCACTTCTTTTGAAATCTATTTGATTGGTACTGGGAGGGATTTTGATTCTCATTTCGCAAGGTTTTATATTTTGCTTATGTTTTGCTTTTTTGTTTATTTAATTTGTTCTTCTTTGATTATTTGTTCTACCCAATTTTTTATTGTTTCGTATTTTTGAGCTCCAACTAATACATATTTGCTGTTTGCTACAAGGGTTGGAACCCCGGTTATTCCATATTGATAAGCTCTTTCAAGGTCAGAAATTATCATATCAAGTGTTTTTCTGTCTATGAAAGCTTTATACCATGAATCTATGTCTATTCTTATATCTCTTGCGCATTCTAAAAGGACATCAAATTCTACGATGTTTTTGCATTCTGTAAGATGAGCTTTCTGAACTCTATCAAACATATCCCAGTGAGCTTCTTGCCCACCAACAGCTTCTGCTGCTTTGCAAGCAAGGAGTCCGGGTAAGGAGTATGGATAGTCAAATTCTCTTTTTTCCATAAGTTCTGCATTTATTCTGTGTTCATCATCATTTAGATTTGCAGATCGCCAGTGGTTTAGTATCTCTTTTTTGCCCTTTTCTTTTGAGCCAAAAATTTCAATTATTGATTCTGGGGTAGGAGCCAGGGCAAAGCTCCTGTGAATTACTTCAAGCGGATACTCTTTTGCAATCTTTCTTACTCTTGGAGATATAGCATAACACCATGCGCAAAGAACATCGTGAAAGAACTCTATTTTGATTTTATTTTCTTGTTTTTCCTTTCCCACGATTTAATTTTAAATTTTCTTGATTTTGATTTTGCTGTTTGTATGCTTTTTTTCTTTTTTTTATTGTATTATGAATTTTGGATTTTTGATTTTGTCTGTTTTGATTCATAATTGAGTTTGCGTTTTCTATATTATTTATATCTGTAATTTCTCCTTTTTTCAGTTCAATTTGTTTTAGTGATTGGACATGTTCTTTTACTTTTTCCTTGAACTTCTCAAATTCTTCAAGGTACTTTTTGGTCATTTCTGCGAGTGATTGCCTCCAAAATTTTTCTCCTCTTGATATTGTATCCAGTTCCTCTTCCATTTTTGCTGTGAATTCAGGTGAGCATATCTTCGGGAAGTATTTTTCTAGCGTTTCATCTTGGAATAATCCATCTTCTGTGGGGATGAGTTTGCCGTTTTCCTCAAATATATACCCTCTTGATTTCAATGTTTTTATTATCGTTGAATATGTTGAAGGTCTTCCTATACCCAATCTTTCAAGCTCTTTTATAAGTGAAGCTTCGGTATAAAGTGGTGGTGGATTTGTGAATTCTTTTCTATAAGATATTTTGGGATAATTTTTAGCAGGTGAAACTAAAATTTTGTTTTGGAGTTCAAAAGAAAGAAGGAAAGAGAAAGCATCTTCTCCTTCATATTCGTCTTCTTTTTCATCCTTTATCTCGTTGTTCCATATTTTAAGGAAACCTTCTTCTTTTAGTTTTTTAGCTTTGACTTTGAAGAAAAATTTTTCTGGTAGTTGAGGAGATTTGAAAATAACTTCTATTGTATCAAATACTGCGTTTTTTGATTGAGAAGCTAAAAATCTGAAAGAAATCAGCATTAGGAGTTTATCATAGGGAGATAGATTGGATTGTCTTATTGCTTTTATTGATTTTATATTATAGAATAGTTTTTCAAATACTTTGATTCCTTCCTCTGTTGGTCTTATAGCTTCATGTGCTTCCTGAGCATTAGCTACTCTCGTTTTCCATTTTCTTCCCGCATTTTCTATATCTTGAAAATATCTTGAAAGGAATTCTCTTGCTATTTTTTCTCCTTCTTCTGACAGAGAAACGGAATCTGTTCTATGATATGTAATAAGACCTCTTTCAAAGAGTTCTTGTGCTAGTTTCATCGTAAAATCAGAAGAAAAACCAAGAATGTTTTTTGAATCTTGAAGTAAGGATGAAGTAATATATGGCGGGAAAGGATATTTTGGCTCTTTACTCCTTCTAAATGATGAGACTATTAATTCATTTACCCTTTCACAAATTTCTTTTGCTTCTTGTTCTGAAAGGAAGTGTTTTACTCTTGATTTAGTTATTCCGTTATCTTCGTAATTTTCGTATAAGAGAGCATTTACTTTACCAAAATCAGCAAATACAATAAAATAAGGTTTTCTTACAAAGTCTTTTACTTCTTTCCATCTTTTAGATATTAGGTGAAGTGCAGCTGATTGAACTCTGCCTGCGGACGAATTTTTTCTTATTGAAAAAAAAACAGGGGATAAGGTGTATCCTACGATCCTATCTATTAATCTTCTTGTTATTTGAGCAGATACGAGGTTCATATCTATTTTTCTTGGGGAGTTCAGAGCAGAAAGAACTGCTTTTTTTGTTATCTCGTAAAATACAGCTCTCTTTGCATCTTTAATACCTAAAATTGAAGCTACATGCCAGGCTATTGCTTCTCCTTCTCTATCGGGGTCTGTTGCTATTATGATCTCGCTTGAATTCTTTGCTTCTTTTTTCAAGAAATTTACAACTTTCCACTTCATTATCTCCCAATTTATCTTTAATTCCCCAGATATTACATCTTTTAGCGAAAATCCCATATGTTTTTGTGGCAGGTCCCTTATATGTCCAAAAGTAGCAAGCACTTTATAATCTTTGCCCAGTATTGATGATATTTTTCTGCTTTTTGTTGGAGATTCAACTATTAGTATCTTTTTCCCGTTGTTTGATGATGAATTTTTTGTATAGTTTTTTTCTCCCATCTTTTCTTTCCCTTTTTCTATTTCTTTTTATTTATTAGTAATTTTGTTTTGCTGTAATCGTATTATTTGATAATTTTAAAAATCAAAAATACTTTCTTGCGTTGAAGATAAATAATTTTCGCCCTATATACTTTTAAGTAATCTATCTATTAGTATTCCGTAGGTAAATCTCTTTTCATCAGATTAGGTTGTATTATGAATTCCAATTATGTTTTGCCACAAATAATTAAAATTCTAATTTGAAACAAAAATGAAAAAACAAGTTAGTATGAAAAATGAAAGAACAGGAAAGAAAAAAGAAGATAAAAATAAATGAGGCAAAAAGAAGGAAGAAATCTGGATACAAGAAAGAGCTAAAAAGGTTTGATCCGATTTTGAAAGAAATTTTCTCAAAAGCTGCCGGAAAAATTATATCCCTAGCTACTGGCGAGAAAGTTGAAGAAAAACTTGAAGATATAACATCTGAAATAGAATTTGTTAAATCTCTTCGCCCAGATTTACTATTCAGAACAAAAGAAAAAATTTTTCATATTGAAATACAGGTTCAACATGATAAAGATTTACCCGAAAGGATGCTGGTATATTCTCTGGCAATTAAGGAAAAATTTGGTCAAAAACCCATGCAGATAGTTTTATTCGTAGGTAAAGGAAATCCTCCGCCCTCCTTTTTCAGGGACGAATTCACTTCACACAGATTCATCGTTTTAGATATGAAAAAAATTGACCCTGATGAGTTTTTAAAAAGTAAAAAGCCAGAAGAAGTTATAATAGGAATTTTAGCTGGCAAATTCAAAGATAAACCCAAAATAATAGAAAAAGTCAAGGAAAGAATTGTAGAAATTGTGAAAAATGAAGAAAGAATGATAAAATATATAGATAGCATAAGCTTTTTAGCAGGATTATTTGATGTTAGAATAAAGGTAAAACCTATGCCGATTGAGGTTGACATAAGGAAAACTTTCCTTTACAGATGGGGTAAGGAGGAGGGAAAAAAGGAAGGAAAAAAGGAAGGATTGAAAGAAGGAGAACAGAGAGGAATTGTAAAGGGTCTGAAAGAGGGACTTATAAAGGCAATTCTGTCGGGTATAGAATTGAAGTTTGGATCATCAAAGGCAAGGCAAGTTAGAAGCCTTTTAGTTAAGATAAATGATATGAACCAACTGGAGAAGATAAATAGAGAAGTAATAAAGGCTAAAACCTGGGATGATTTTGTCAAAGTTTTCAGAAACCGTAGATAAGGTAAAATTTCAACCTATGCCGATACCGGTTGATACAAGAAGAACTCTTTTTAGCTTCTAATTTTTGTTTTGAGCTGGAAAAGAGAAAATTCTTTATTGGAAAGAAAATTCATTATTATCAATAAAGAATTATGCCTACTGTTACTGGAACAGATGATATTTTTGGTGAAG
>Ga0272445_1002592_pt1 | contig 12280 bp, 10 predicted proteins | sample YNPCB0031_FD_194404 | JGI IMG/M metagenome (GOLD analysis project Ga0272445, IMG submission 194404) | Hot spring sediment microbial communities from Yellowstone National Park, WY, United States - YNP-CB-003-1 | ecosystem: Environmental > Aquatic > Thermal springs > Hot (42-90C) > Sediment... | reverse complement strand
CCTTGCCCTCTTTGTCTTCCCAAAATCCGGAAAGTTTAACAGAGCAATTTTTAGATACAGAATTAGCATATTGAAGAGCGGATGTTATGTCGTTGCCAAAACTTTGACAATCAAAAGAAAACTGACAATTACCAGAACCTAATCTAACATCTGAAATATAAATTTTACAAGCTTGACCAAGATACCTACCACCTCCAAAATTTCTATCACAAAATCTGATTTGAAGAACATCTCCTTTTAATCCCGCTCCTTCTGGATTGAAAATAATAGCTTTGTTTTCTACCTCTATTCTTACCTGATTCGTTCCCCATGAACAGGTTCCCCCTCCGATCTTCCGTGAACTTTCTGAATAAGTAAGAGTACAATGGGAACCTATATTGTTTACAACATAGTAAAACGAGTTTATATCGCTATTTTGTTCTCTTCCGCCACAACTTAGGTTTTGAAATAATTGACTTCCCACAGGACAACTATAATCTTTAAAATCACAAGAGCCCTGAGAATCGCAGTATGTCACATTCACAAAACCTGATTCGTCTATAAATACAGAAGTTGCAGGTTGGCTGGACCAATTATTTCCCAAATAATATGAATATGATACTGAGAACTTTCCATTATGGTCAAAATCACTTATGGTGCAACCAAAACCATCTGGATACCAGAAAGACATGCCTTCAAAAATACATCTCTGCAAAGCCTGCGATGTAAGTTGGTTAAAATATTGAAAAGCATCCTGAGATGTATTTATTCCATTACAACTCAGAGTAATTTCGCTACAATTTACAAGCCATGCCGAAAATCCCTCTTTGCCTTCGTTGGAACTACCAGATATATTCAGTGTTCCATTATCCACAGAAAACCATAACTGAATTAAGCTTCCCTGCTCATCTTGAAAATGAAGATAAATCCCTTTTTCTTGTTCAGAACATACATCTGTGTTAGCCTTTGATTTTATTCTGCTACCAGCCTTTTTTGATGAAGAACTTCCACCGACTTTTGGAGATTGAGATAATTTCAACTGAGGAGCTCGCGCAGTTATCATTCTTCCTGTTATCATGGATTGCTGAACATTATCTTTAGCTTTCATAGAGGAAACCGATTTTGCAACAGCTGAACTAACTTTCACCGCTGAACCCACACCTTGGAGAGAATAGCTTACAGATTCATCAGATGTTATAGGCTTTTTCTCCTCAGCAGGTTTCGTTGCCTCTTTTTTTGCACAAGAATTTAAAATAAGACCAAAAAAAACAAAAAACGAAAGAAAAACTTTCTTAACCATTTTTGTTTCACCTCCTTTATATTTTTTACAGACCACAAAAAGTGTAGTGTTCATAAAACTGGATTGAACCACACTTCTTGTAGCTGCACCTATAATTTTAAGAAAAGAAATTTAACCCCCATGATTTTCTATTATTTTTAATTATTTAAAAAAAATATTATATAGAAAAAACTATCTTTTAAAAATATATTCAGTCTATACAAGACAACTCAATATCAAGGTATTTTTAAATAAGTCCCCAAACATTTGTAAAATTATGTATAGTAAAAATGAAAAGACTGAACTTAATAAAAAAACTCTCTTTTATCGCAATTGTTATTTTTTTTGTGATACCTTTTTTCGAAGGTATAAGTTTTGGGGCTACCAATCCAACTCGTCCTGAACCACCTACACCACCAATACCTCCTATAAATATCCAAGTCGGAGAAGGTAGAGAAGGATTCCTCAACGCAATAAGAATAGTTTTAATTTTAACCATACTAACACTTGCTCCATCTTTACTTATGCTCATTACTTCATTCACGAGAATAGTTATAGTCCTTTTTCTTTTAAGGCAAGCAATAGGAGTTGTACAGGTGCCACCAAATCAGGTCCTTATAGGACTTGCTTTATTTTTATCTATCTATATAATGAGACCTGCATTAGAGCAAAGTTATAATTCAGCCTACAAACCTTACGCTGAGGGGAAAATAGATGAAATAGTCTTCATAAAACAAGCTTTTGAACCTTTCAGAAAATTTATGTTAAATCAAGTTGGAGAAAAAGAACTTGATGTTTTTTTGAAGATTGCAGGAAAATCAAGACCATCAAATCCATCAGAAATAGGAGCAGATGTTCTTATACCAGCATTCATAATATCAGAAATAAAAAAAGGATTTGAAATAGGGTTCCTGATTTACATACCATTCATAATAATAGATATAGTAATAGCCTCAATACTTATGGCTATGGGGATGATAATGGTTCCACCAATAATTTTGTCCGTTCCGTTCAAACTTATAGCTTTCGTCTTAGCTGATGGATGGACTTTACTTGTAAATTCCCTTGTAGTAAGTTTTAATGTAAAATGAAAAAACCTTCAAATAAGTTAAGCTTCAATCTAAATGAACAAATCCAAAATTTCAAAGCTTCCATATACAGATTTATCTACTATAAAGCAAGATTTAGTTTTACCTCCAAATCTACAAATTACAAGAACATTACTATCAGATACAGGGTGAGGTAAAATTTGAAAATTACCATCGTCTACAAAAACAGAAAGCTCGATTCCTAAAAAACTTTCACAAACTTCAATCTTAAAATCTTCAATTCTTGAAATAACTTCTCTTATAGGAATTGGAATTTTACCGCTTAAGATAAAACTGATTTTTTCATCACGGGTAATAAAATTTGAAAAAAATGCATCATATCTTTTGAGTGGAATGTTTTTGAAAACCCCGTCTTCATCGTAAATGAAGGCTTTCTTTACTTTAAATTTTTTCATTTATGCACTACGAACCCTTTGGAATCAGAAAAGGTAAGTAAATCTGAGTTGAGCTTTAAATGTGTTTTTCTTTTCAGGCAAGGCATCAGAAAGAGCCTTTCCCAAAATGAGATATCCAAGCTGTGTTCCAAACTCAAAGTTTTCTGTGCCTATCCTGAGCCCCCAATCTATTTCAACTCCCAGTAACCCCTTTTTAGATTCTCTTCCAAACAGAGGATTACCGGATAGAGGATCCATCAAAGTATTTTGATTTGAGAAAGCCAGAAGAACACTCAAATAAGTTCCGACAGCCTCAAACGGGAACAAACCAAATGTTGGCATCAAAAACCATGCTCCGGATACTCCTCCCTTTGTTCCAAAAAATTCTCCACCTCTCCCATATATATTATTAATTCTCGCTGCCATACCCTGCCCCGTATATCTTGCGATAATATCCTCAAAGAGTATGAAACCTGCGTTGTAATCCGGATGAAAACTCCAGCTTTTGATTTTATTGTCTTTTGGATTATCGTCTCCGCTTGCCCATCCACCATCTAACATCAATTTCAAAAGTCCAGTCTCATATCTTATTCTTCCTGCAAGGTTCAAAGCAAAAATACTATATCTTCCGAAAGAATCAAGAGTTGGGATCAAGTCTTTTCCTATATTCCCTGATATAATGTTTGTCTCAAATTCAAATGAAAAACCGGTCCAAGGACTCAAAGAAATGTAAGGAAGTAAAAAGTAATACTCTGTCTGTTTTGACGATGAGTAAACTGCTCCTCCATACAAAGATGCTGAAAACTTATCCGACACAAAAGAAGGGACTAAAAATGGATTTACTAAATTTTCTCCCGAATAACCGAGCTCAGATAAAAGGAAATCAAAACCTGTATCTAATTTAAAATTATCTGATAATTTTACTCCGAGTTTTAATCTATCTTGTGTTGAACCAAAGTGAGCATCTCCCCACAAGTTTCTGAACCAGTTTCCATCGTTGTAAAAGATTCCTAAGCCATAATGAACGGGTTGTCTTCCTATACTTATGCTCAAAGGCAAAGTTAAAATTGAATCTATCTCACCCCAGAACCTTTTTATTGCAAATATACGAGGAATACCCTTACACTCAGAAAAATTATTTCCTCCGTTGTAATACTCACATAATATCTCCCCTGGGGTAAAACCTTTAACTCCTTCTCCCCAAACTATATCATCAAAAACATCAACCTGACCTATCAGCCTTAATGTTGGAGAGATATTAAAATAAGGGTCAAGTCTTAATCTTGACTGAACATAGAATGGGTTTTTATATTTTAGTTCTAAATTTTGAACTTCTGGTATTCCAGAGTAGAAGAAAAATCTTGACCTAAAATATCCTTTTAGAGTAAGAAGTTCTGGCTTTTCTTCTTCCTGCGCAAACCCATAAGGCAAAGATGGTTCTTCCTCTATTATGGTTTCAAGTTCCTCTTCTCCTTCTTCATTTTCACCTTCTTCATTATTTTCTTGTGATCGACCTCCTTCCTCCGACCGCTCTGATATTAACTTTCTTGTATATTTATCTTTCCTTTTCTCTTGCTGAACGATTATTTTAGAATCCGCTTCCCCTTGATAATCGGATATAAAGCTTGAATTCCCTAATGCTAATATATTGAAAGAAAAAATAAGTTCCGTTATCATATTTTTAACCTCCGCTTTTAAATGATATATTTTCCCTTATTGTTATCTTTTTTTATTATATTATCTTTTTTCTATTTTCCTTCAATTTTACTTTTTTCCTTAATTTTACCTTTTTCACTCATTTTTTTGTTGGTTCTATTTTTAGAGAGTTTTTTACCGTCTTCCAAATTATTCTAAAATTCAGAAAGAAAAAAATCCAATATAAAGCCTGTTCAAAAATCAAAATTCAAAAGAACATTTTTGGAATAACTTATGCAATAAACTTAATGAATAGAATTTGTTCTATGTTTGAGGAAATAGTAGAGGGTTTCATAAGAGGGGAAAAAAGCGCCCTATCACGGGCTATAAGTTTTGTGGAGAGAAATCCAGAAAAAAGTTACCTCTTAATATCTGAAATATCAAAGAGAACTGGGAGAAATTTACTATCAGAAGATGTTCATATAATAGGCATTACCGGACCAGCTGGAATAGGGAAAAGTACAATAATATCACAACTTATAAAGAAAACAAAAGGAGGAGTTCTTTTATGCGACCCATCATCAGTAAGAGTAGAAGGCGGCGCAATTTTAGGAGATAGAATAAGGATTCATGCTGAAAGCTCAACTGAATCAAATGGCGTATTCATAAGAAGTGTTGGTACAAGAGGAGAATTTGGAGGAATTTCCTCAAATACAGGCGATATAATAAATCTTTTCATGCTCTTTGGAATGAAAAATATAATAGTAGAGACAGCAGGAGCAGGGCAAACTGAAACCGAAATTCACAAAATCGCAGATACAGTTGTACTTGTCGTTTCACCTGAAAGTGGAGATGAAATACAGTTTATGAAAAGCGGAATTCTTGAAATTGCAGATATTATAGTTCTCAACAAAGCAGATAGACCAGATGCAGACAAACTTTTTAACGAAATAAGAGTAGCAGTAGATACATCCCATATGGTTCTTTTAGGAATAGGTCAAAATATAAAATGGAAACCTCCAATAATAAAAACAATAGCGAAAGAAGGAAAGGGAATAGATGAACTTATAGAAAAAATAGAGGAACATAAAAAATTCTTAAAAGAGAATAACCTAATATTACAAAAGAGAAAAAGTAGATTAGAAAGAGATTTTTTAAGCATATTATCAAAGAGCATAATTTACAAACTAAAAGGAACAAAAATATACAAAGATGAACTTGAAAAAATATTAAACGGAGAAAAAGACCCATATACATCAGCAAAAGAAATATCAGATATAATAAGAAAAAATATTATAGATATATGAAATTAAATTTATCTGATAGAAAATTTATGTAAAAGATAAATTTACGAAAACAATGAAAACGGGTAGTTTTATTCACAACCCTAAAATGAGAAACTTCTTACTAAAATTTTTTGGACAAAAAAATTTCTTCTGGAAACTCATTACACCTTTATTAAAATTACAAAAAAACATGAAAACTGATTGCATATTTTGTAAGATAGTAAGGGGAGAAATAAGCTCAAAAAAAGTATATGAGAACGAAAAGGTCGTTGCTTTCCACGATATAAATCCACAAGCACCAGTACATATTCTGGTTGTTCCCAAAAAACATATAGAAAAAATAACAGATTTAGAAGATTCGGAAGAAGATAAAGAAATATTGTACGATATAATCAAAACTTGCAAAATCATAGCAAATCAAATGAAAATTGCAGAAAGAGGTTTCAGAATAGTAGTAAATACAAATCCAGAAGGCGGTCAAACAGTTTATCATTTACATTTCCATATTATCGGCGGAAGACAGATGAGATGGCCACCAGGATAAAAATACTAACTGAAAGTTAAATTAAAAATAACAACCAATTAAATAAAAATAATAACCAAAAAATAAATCCATCACAAACTGATAATCTCTCCCTCCTGAGGAATTGATATTTCTAAATTTAACTTTTCTGCTATTTGGTCTATTTCTTTTTTCACTTCATCATAAAATGTAGGTTTTATATGCACAACAAATATTTTCACTTTCCTTTTTAGTTTTTTTAGCTCATCTTCAAACACATCTGTTGATAGATGTTTTGCTTTTTCTCCTAAATCATGAAGCCGGGCAGGATACGATACATCTACGAAAATAGCTTTAACTTGCTCATCATCATTAGCAAGCTTCCATATGTTTTGCTGGACATAAGTATCACCAGAAAATATTACAGATTTTCCTCGGAAAGTTATCTTAAATCCGAGGGTTGGTATAATATGATTTGACTTGAAAGGCAAAATCACATATTCATCAATCTGTAGAACTTGACCGGATCTCACTTCATAGTATTGCAACGAAAAGCTCCCATTTTTTCTTAGTTTCAACGCAGAAAAATCTGGCCATATCTTACTATTCATAATAAACTTCTTCATAGCTCTTATTGTATGCGAGCTTGCAAATATACGCAGAGGTTTTAATCTTGAAGGAAAAGATTCAGATATAAGAAAAGGAATCTCCGTAATATGATCAAGATGGTGATGGGTAAGCAAAATATTTTCTATATCAAAAGCTTTATCACCAAGCGGATTTAAGATATTCCCCGCATCTACCAAAATCTTATCATCAACAAGAAAAGATACCATATTTTTATCTTTGAATTTTGAACCAAATGCACCAAGAACATGTATCCGCATTCTTTTATTTTATTACTTTTTTTTATTTTTTTCTTTCTTTTATATATATTAAAAGCCTTCTAACAAAGCTACTTACCTATGCAAAAGTTAGAGAAAATTTTATTTATAACTTCTTCTGAACTTCCGACACCAAAAACTTCATCAATTTTTCCGAGAGCGTCTTTTAGAGAATATGAAGCTCCTATATACTCTGAATTTTTCATAAAATCTAACGCACGCTCCGCGTCAGCAGATATTCCATCTAATAATATTTTCTGCCTCGTACTTATCACTGATAAATCGTCTGACCTGAAAGTATTCAAAAAACCTCTTATCTCTGCTCTTAACTTTTCAATACTTTCTTTATAATTTACAGATGTTGCAATTGTAGATATATCTTTCTTATCTTCTGGGTCAGATGCACGGGAAACAAAATCAGAAATCTTTTCTCTCACAAGGTTTTCCCACTTTCTCAAATCACCTATATCTATTTTGTTAATTACAAATATTAACTTGGAAGCTTCCGAAAACAAAGTGTATTCTAATGCGTCTTTATCATCGTCTTGAAAATCAGATGAAGAATCAAAAACACATATTGCAATATCAGCAGATTTTAAAACTTCTTTTGTCCTCTTTATACCTTCCTCTTCTATCGGATCAGGGGTTCTTCTTATACCAGCTGTATCTACTACCGTAGCTATAACACCTCCTATATCTATTTTCGCATCTATAAAATCACGAGTTGTACCAGGTATAGGAGAAACAATAGCACGAGATTGCCCCAAAATAGCATTAAATATTGATGATTTCCCAACATTAGGTTTCCCAACTATAACGCATTTTGGACCATCTATAAGGACTTTTGTGGATTTCCATCTCTGAGCAATTTCTTTTACTTTTTTTGAAACTTCTAAAACTTCCTGATACAATTTTGCGTAAGGGAGCTCCCAATCAACATCTTCTGGAAAATCAATTGATGCCTCAATCTTTGATAAAACATCTACGATTTCATCTTTTATTTCTTTTAGTAAGACCTCAAATTCTCCTCTCAAAACTCTGAGAGAACTTTTAACACCTTCCAGAGTTGAAGCCCTTATGATAGAATTTATAGCTTCCGCTTTCTCTAATGTTATCTTGCCGTTAAGATAAGCTCTTTTCGTAAATTCTCCCTCTCCGGCAAACCGAGCACCATATCTTATACACAGATTGACAACATAATCAACCAGCAGAGGATTTCCATGAAGATATATTTCTGCCATATCCTCACCAGTATAAGATTTCGGTCCCTTAAAAAAAATAGCCATACCCTCATCTATAACTTCTTTGCCATCCTGATCATATATTCTCACAAACTTGATTTTATTTGGAACTTCAAAATCTGAATTTGTAAGTCTTTTCAAAATAGAAAGAGTATCTTTTCCTGAAATTCTAATTATCGCTATCGCAGATGGAAATGGAGGAGTCGCAGGAGCAACAATAGTATCGTTAACTCTTACCATAATCTAACCTTATGTATTTAATTGTAAAAAGCTGATATTCGTATTATTGAGCATCCTCAAAGCCTTTCGTACTATTCCATCAAATCGTAAAAATGCTATAATTTTATCTTAATGAAGATGAAAAGACAAAAAAGATTGAGCAGAATAGATAAAATAGAACAAATAATTCAGAGACTTTCTGAAAGGATTGAAAGATTCTCCAAAGAAAACGAAAAAGGGTTTAGGGAGCTTAGGGAAACCATCGCTAAACTATCTGAAAGGGTAGACAGAGCATATGAGCTATCAGAGAAAGCTTTTGCAGCAGCGGATAGAGCTTTTGCAGCAGCGGATAGAGCCTCGCAAGAAGTAGCAAAAGCATCGGAAGAAGTTGCAAAAACATCCGAAGAGATAAAAAAACTAAAAACAGAGATAAGTCGCCTTACAGGAAGCTGGGGAGAATTCGTTGAAGGTATGATTGAACCTTCCGCTATAAAGTTTATGGAAGAGAAAGGCTTTAAGGTAGTTGGAATATATCCAGAGGCAAAAGTTTCACGAGATGGTGAGAACGCAGAATATGATTTATATTTGGTCTGTGAGAAATCAAATAATAACAAAAGTAAAGGCAATAATAACAGAAAAAAAGAGAAAGTAATTTTGTTGGTATCTGCAAAAACAAAAGTTTCTTCCCGAGATGTGGATGAGCTTTTAGAAGACATGAGAAAATTTTTCTTTTTCCTTGAACAATACAAAGGTTTTAAATTAATAGGGGCTATTGCTGGGATAAGATTTGGTAAAGGAGCAGATTTATACGCTTTAAGATCGGGACTGATTACTATGAAACCAGCGGGAGAGGTTATGGAAATTCACGAACCGAAAAAACTCAAAATTATTGTATAAAAAATGGAAAGTAGAAAAACTCCGTTTTTTGAACTTGAAAAAAAAGAAGGGGCTTTTTTTACTGAATTTGCAGGATGGTATCTTCCCTTGCACTTTGGTTCAGCTATCGAAGAAGTTCTATCTGTAAGACAAAACGCAGGGTTCTTTGATATATCTCACATGGGCAGAATAAAAATATTTGGTAAAGATTCAGAAAAACTTATAAGTAAAGTTTTCACAAGAAAGTTAGACCAAGAAAAAAAAGGATTGTATGGATTTTTCGTATCAGAAGACGCAAAAATAATAGATGATGTTGTAGTCTTCAAAAAAAAAGAAGATGAGTTTTTTTTAGTAGTAAATGCGAGCAGAAAAGAAAAAGATATAGCTTTACTTGAATACGAAAAACAAAAAAATTCTTTCCAAGCTAAAATAGAAGACATATCAGATAAAACAGTTTTCGTAGCTATACAGGGTCCAAAATCTCTTGAAAAAACCGTGAAAATAATGAGTAAATTCTCTCCTGATTTATCTCAAAAAATCTCCGAACTTAAAAGATTCCAATTTGAGGAAGATGGGGAAATATTCATTTCAAGAACGGGGTACACAGGAGAAGATGGTTTTGAAATCGTTATGCCAAAAGAAAAAGCTTATGAGCTGTGGAATGAAATAAAAAAAGAGGTAAGACCATGTGGGCTCGCAGCAAGAGATATTTTAAGACTTGAAGCTGGACTTATTCTTTTTGGGATGGATTTGACAGAAGAAACTCCTCCTCCATTTCATTCACATCTTGAAAGGTTCATTTCGGAAAAAGCAGAAAGATTTGAGATTCTGAAAAAAAGATTTGAGGAAAATCCTTTATACTTCAAAGGTATTATATTTGATAGCTTACCTGTACCAAATCCCGGTGCTAAAACTGAACCAGAAGGAGTAATTTCATCCTCTGTGTTCTCCGCAGTCTTGAAAAAACCCATAGCTTTCGGATGGTTCAAAGAAAACCTAAAAGATGGAACAAAAATAAAAGTTTTCATAAGAAACAGAATATCAGAAGGTACAATATCTAAAACTCCTTTTTTCAAAAATTAAAAACAACTTAAAAACTAACGAAAGAAAGTTAGCAAAATAAACAAAAATACTAAAAAAATAAAAAAAGGATTAAATTATAAATTTATAAGATTAGCAAAATATTAAATACGAGGTAGAAAAATGGCGTGGGAAAAAACAAGAATTTACATTTCATCCAAGATTTCAAAAAAAAACCCAAAGAAATTTTTGAACGAACTTTCAAATTTTGTAGAAATTGAAATATCAAAATCAAAGAAAAACTCAGATATAATTGTTATCTCCGAAAAAGAACTGAAAAATCAATTGAGAGCAATAAAGGAAGAAAAAGAAGAAGGAAAAGCTTTTATTATACTGTGCGATAACATAAAAAAAATTCTCAAATTTGACACTTTGCTTGATGAATTAGGAAGCAGCAATTTGGTAGATGTTATACCAGAAAAAGGATGGGAAAAGATTATACCTCTATTGATTTTGAAGCTTTTAAAATTGAAAGATAAACGGAAAAAAGAAGGCAGAAGCTTTTTTATTTCAGAAATAAAAAATAAAATAGAAAACATTCAAAAAACTTATTTCATATTAGGTTTAGTTCAAATAACCAATTTTGATTTCATATCAGCATACTTTGGAGACAAATTAGCTCTTGAAATATCAGAACATATATTTCACAAGTTAAAAGAGGTAGTTTTAGAAAATAACACAAATGGAGGATATATTGAAAGCAGAAGGGAAGATAAAGAAGGCGGAATTTATAGGATTTCAGACAGGAAATTTGGTTTTATCGTAAAAACATCAGCAAAAAATGGAAATGAAGCATATGAAAAAGCAAAAAGGTTAATAAAAAAGTTAAAAAGTGAATTAAACTATCATCTGAAAGTTGATGGTAGAAAAATTTATGTATCATCAAATGGAGGAGTATATATTTATTTTTCATCAGAACATCAAAATGGGCAAAATATTCTGGATATTCTTGACATATTAGAAACAACTTTATATGAATCAACAAAATTAGGGAGCGGAGAATATTTGCTAGCAAATGAAATTATGGAAGGCATTCCTAAAAAACTTGAAGTTATAAGAAACATATCAAAAGCAATAGAAGAAAAGAGAATCGGAGTTGTATTCCAGCCAATTTATGATTTAAAAGATATGAAAATAAAAATGTTTGAAGTACTTTTGAGATGGAAAGAACAAGATATAAACCCAGAAGATATAATAGATATAGCAGATGCATCAGGAACGCAATCTGATTTGATAGATTTTATACTTGAAAATACAGTAGATATTATGAAAAGCTTGAGAAAATACAAATTTGCAATAAACCTTACAGCAAAAGCAATAACAGAAAAAAGAGCTTATAGAATACTTCAAATTCTATCATATAACAGCATTCCTCCAACTGATTTGTGTTTGGAAATAAGTGAAAAATCAAATTACGAGGAAATAAAAGCAGTAAAGAAGAATATAGAGCTTCTTCACAAAGCAGGAGTAGATATAGCAATTGATGATTTTGGATCGGCTTTCTCTGAAATTGGACATCTATATGAGCTCCCAATAAAATTCATAAAAATTGACGGTTCAGTAATTAAAAGTTTGAAAGAAGGAGATGAAAAACAAAACATAATAGCAGAAGCAGTAATTTACATGGCTACAAATTTAGCAAAAAGAGTAGGTGCAGAAACAATAGCAGAAAAAATAGAAACAAAAGAAGAACTTGAAATAATAAAAAGATTAGGAATAGACTACGCTCAAGGTTTCTTTTTATCTTATCCTCTTACCCAAGAAGAACTGCTACAAATCTGAAAAGTTTCAAAGAATAATTTCAGGCAACAGAATC
>Ga0272445_1002590_pt1 | contig 12285 bp, 6 predicted proteins | sample YNPCB0031_FD_194404 | JGI IMG/M metagenome (GOLD analysis project Ga0272445, IMG submission 194404) | Hot spring sediment microbial communities from Yellowstone National Park, WY, United States - YNP-CB-003-1 | ecosystem: Environmental > Aquatic > Thermal springs > Hot (42-90C) > Sediment... | reverse complement strand
TAGATCGCTTTACGTATCAGAAACGAATGAACTGAAAGCCATTCACTTCGTGGAATCTCCTCTATTGTACAAAAGTAAGTATCAGAAACGAATGAACTGAAAGACCACCTGACTATGAAAAGTTCCTCTTCTTCCCAACTATATCGTATCAGAAACGAATGAACTGAAAGTGTAAATCGGCTAGTGAGTTAACAGGTATTCTTAACGGAGTATCAGAAACGAATGAACTGAAAGGCTTTACTTTTATAACCTAAACTATGTAAATATCTTATTAGTATCAGAAACGAATGAACTGAAAGACACCTTTCACTACATTTTTCTTGACTTTATGCACTTTCAGTATCAGAAACGAATGAACTGAAAGTATTATATCACTCCTATGCTTGTATTCCTATCGTGTATGGTATCAGAAACGAATGAACTGAAAGAAATGTGGATTTCAATTAGCGGTATTTATGCATGAAAAACTGGTATCAGAAACGAATGAACTGAAAGTATTCTACTATTTTTAAAACGTTTAATCTTGACATTGTGGTATCAGAAACGAATGAACTGAAAGAACCAATTATAATCTATATTTACATTAATTGTATTATCACGTATCAGAAACGAATGAACTGAAAGCGATGGATGGAAGCCCAGGAAAAACAATAACACTATTCGGGGTATCAGAAACGAATGAACTGAAAGCTTAAATCACTAGGAGTAACTTTTTCCTTTTCAATATCTGTATCAGAAACGAATGAACTGAAAGACTCCTCTATGTGGATTTGTTCTTAATCTTGGTAAATCGTATCAGAAACGAATGAACTGAAAGTTCATAATACTTTTCGATAGTATATTCGTCCCATCGCTGTGTATCAGAAACAAATGAACTGAAAGCTTAAGTTGCCAGGTCTCAAAAGAGGATCGTAAAACTTTTATAAAATCTCATTTATAGTAAAATGATGACTATGAGAAAGATATTTTTGTTCACAATCTTGCTTTTGTTAGTTTTTACTTTTATAAATCCTGTTTATGCCGAGGGACCAGAAAAAGAGAAAACACCCTTTGATAAATATCCCTTTATTATCCCTGCAACAATCATTATTATAATTTTTATAATAGGTTCTTGGCTGTTGATAAAATTCCATCAAAAAGGGAAATTTACGATAATAATAGTTACCACCATTATTCTTTCAATTTTCTCAATACTTTCTGGAGCAAGCGGTTTCTGGCTTCTATTCTTCAAAGAAATCAAAATAAATTTTTTAGGATATGATGTAAAATATTGGCACGTCTTGACCTCTTATTTCATGGCATTTTTCGCAATCATTCACTTCATCCCAACTCGCAGTCCCTTAATCTATCATACAAAAAAGATGATAAAAGACTTTTCCAATAAATTCAAAACTAACAAAAATATACCAAAATAATATAAACCATGCAACCAAAAAGTTCTTCATTATAAGTATTCAAGAGCCATGGCTACAAATGATCAAAAAGAAGCATGAAGAGAAAACGAAAAAATTAAGTGAAGGTCAAAAAATAGAGATGGTTACACCACGATTCCAATTTCATGAGCTTCTTAATAACACAATGTAAAGATAATGATTAATGTTGATAGATTATCTCCAAAGAGCATCGGAAGCATGTTCCAACTATTATTAGCTATTACTCACTAATTCTAAATTATACTTAAAGACTAAGTTAAGATAAGTTTATGATTTTGGATATATTCCCAAAGATATCGAAAAGAATAAATAAGGCTTCTGCTTCCAAAATAATAAGTTCAGGGGGATTTCATATACTATGAGTGAGTTTTGCCCTGCATGTAATAAGTTGGTAGAGCTAGTTAATGTGGAGAAGTCTAAGAATGTTACTGTAAATACATATTCATGTGGACACAAACATATACATATTATTATCAATGAAAAAATTTTTATAAAAGAATCATCTCTCGGCATTAAAGTCAAAGACAAAAAAGGGAAAGTGTTAGTAGAATCAAAAATCGAAGGCCCAATCGAGAAAAGAATTTCTAGAAAACCATCCAAAGCAATACAATTAGTTTTTAAAGAGGGTAAAATCGTGCACATTCATTGTAAATCTGCAGAATGTCAAAATGAGTGGAAAATAGGGGATGAAGATCCATTAGATCAGAAATTCAGCATTGCACAAAATCAAGAAGGCATATGGATAATCACTTGTAAAAAATGTGGAAGAGAATATTCTAGTGGGTAATGAAAATTAAAGCTGGGGTAAACTAAGGTTTCAACCATAAAACAGGCTGATAAAGATTTTATTCAGACTATTCAGTACAACCTCTAAAATACAAGGAGGAAAGCACACTTTTTTAAATTTGCCACTTGGCAATCATATTTGCCCAATATTAGGATAAGAAATCATAATTTTATGATAGATTGTGAGATCGATAAAGAGGGCTTTTCAACGAAATAAAAAGTGATAATCCATATTGGTCTGATATACCTGCTTTGCCGAAGTCTCCAAACACATAATCCATGAAATAATTAACAAAGCCAAGAAAATCAACACAAACTTCATAATCACATACTACATTCCATGGAACTATAAAGAAAACATTAATAGCGAAACTAAAGAAGCATTAGACTTAATCATCAATACCTTCTTAAGAGGTGATCATTTTTAAAGCTTAGATGAAGTAAAAATAACTTTTCAGGTCAGTTAAGAATAGTGCTACTAAAAAGAATAGAAAAACTTTACGTGTCTACTAGAAACCAATCTATTCACGTCAATTCAGCGAGAGGATTTTAGAATACTTTAATGTAAACGTAATTGCAATCTATTAAACTTTATAAAGCTTTAAATCCTAAGTAGAATTATGTCAAGATCTCCTGATTTGATTGAAAAGATAATAAGATTTTTGAAGAAAAACTCTGGGCAAGTACAAAATCTAGCAAAGGAGCTTAAAGTGAATAGGACTCTTTTAGTAGACTATCTCCTGGCTTTAGAAAATGAGAAAAAAGTTAAGTCAAAGAGGATAAACTCATTAAAGTTTATTTTAAGGTGATGTAAATGGAAGATAAAAATTTAAAAGAGGGGAATATCATAGAAGGGCCATTCTGGCCTGAACGAATTAGAGTTATTTCTTATAGAAAGATTGGTGCTTCTATTGAAGTATATGGTGTTGGTTTAAATACAGGACGTTTTTATTCTCGCATACTAACGAGTTCTGATCTTGATAAAATAAAATGGGTTGAAGCAAAGAAGAGGGATTTTTCAGGTGATGCTGAATCTTTCTTTTTAGTAATTGAAGGAAGAAGAATTCGGTTAGCTCATCAATTCGATCCTCTGTATGCAGTCAATGTTTCCCAAATAGATCCATTACCCCATCAAATAGATGGTGTGTACTTTCATATCTTAAGACATCCTAGGATTAGGTTTCTTTTAGCGGATGATCCAGGTGCTGGAAAAACTATTATGGCTGGTCTTTTACTCAAAGAGTTAAAACAAAGAGGACTCGTTAACAGAATTTTAATCGTTGTTCCAGGCCATTTAAAAGACCAGTGGATTAGGGAAATGAAAGAAAAGTTTAGCGAAACTTTTAAAGTTATAGATAGAGCTGTAATTGAAGCATCTTGGGGTAGAAATGTATGGCTTGAAGAAAATCAGGCCATAACATCTATGGACTTTGCCAAACAAGAAGATGTAATGTTGAGTTTGGCTGAGGCTACATGGGATTTAGTTATAGTTGATGAAGCTCATAAACTCGCAGCCTACGAGTATGGAGCAGGAAAAATAACAAAAACACAAAGATATAAGCTTGGAGAACTCCTATCTAGGAACTCAAATTTTCTCTTGTTTCTTACGGCAACTCCTCATAGGGGTGATCCAAGCAACTTTCGACTCTTCCTAGACCTACTTGAACCAGGCTTTTTTGCAACTAATGAAATACTTATGGAATCAATAAGAAATAGAGAAAACCCAATCTTTTTGAGAAGATTGAAGGAGGATTTAAAAACATTTGATGGTACACCAATATTTCCCCCAAGAAAAGTTAAAACAGTTAAATATAGGCTGAGCCCTGACGAAAAAAGATTATACAATGCCGTAACAGAATATGTGGAAAAATACTATAACAAAGCTTTAGAAATAGAGGAAGAAAAAAGAAGGAGAAATATTACCTTTGCTTTGTTAATTCTTCAAAGACGTTTGGCTTCAAGCGTTAGGGCTGTTAGAAAGTCTTTAGAAAGAAGAAAGGGTAAACTCGAAGAATTATTAAAACAAGGTGAACTTATACAAGAAGTCGGCTATATAAGTGAAGAAGTTCTCGAAGACATGCCAGAAAAAGAAAGATGGGAAAAGGAAGAGGAGCTTTTAGGAAAACTGACTTCCTCAAAAACACTTGAAGAATTAAAAGAGGAGATAGATAAGCTTGGTGAACTCATACAATTAGCTAAAGAAATCGAAAAGAAAGAGATAGAAACTAAACTCAGCGAGTTAAAAAGAGTTATGGAGATAGAGAAACTTAAGGAAAAGAAAGAAAAATTATTAGTATTTACAGAGTCTAAAGATACACTTGACTACCTTGTTGAAAAGATCCGTGAATGGGGATTTAGTGTAACTTACATACATGGTGGAATGGACTTAGATAAGAGAATACAGGCGGAACATGAATTTAGAGAAAAAGCGCAAATAATGGTTTCTACGGAGGCTGGTGGAGAAGGAGTAAACCTTCAATTCTGCTGGCTTATGGTCAACTACGATATTCCTTGGAATCCAAACAGGCTTGAACAAAGAATGGGTAGAATACATAGATACGGGCAACAATACGAAGTACATATTTACAACCTAGTAGCTATAGATACGAAAGAAGGCAAGATTCTTGAGAAACTCTTAACTAAGCTTGAAATTATTGGAGAACAAATGGGCAAAGTTTTCGATGTGATTGGTGATATAGTTTCTGCCTATCTACCTGCTGGAAAAACTCTCCAAGACCTTATAATTGAAGCTATCACTAATAAAAGATCCCTTGATGAAATACTGCAAGATTTTGAGAGGGTACCTGATGAAGAAGCTATAAAGAGGGCTAAAGAAGCTGCCTTAGAAGGCTTAGCAACAAGATACATAGATTTCAGTCGTATTTTAGGTGAAATGAGAACTGCTAAAGAAAATAGGTTAGTGCCAGAATATATAGAAAAATTTTTCTTGAAAGCTGCCGAAAAACTTGAAGTTAAAATTGAAAGGAGAAAAGATGGATTTTGGAAAATAACCAACGTACCATATGAACTTAGAGATTTACCTTATCATTTCAAGATAAAGTATGGGAGCGTTTTCAAAGAATATGGGAAATTCTCTTTTGATAAGGAAAAAGCTTTCAAGGAACAGGCTGAGTTTATAGCCCCAGGACATCCTCTCCTCGAAGCTATTATAGAAAAAATCTTTGAAAAATATAGTGGAGAAGTTGAAAAAGGAGCTACATTCATTGATCCATCTGGAATGATGAATGGATTTATCTGGTTTTTAGAAGGACAAATAAATGACGGAAACGATCAGGTTGCTGGGAGAAGAATATTCGCGTTATATCAAGATAATCAAAACAACATTAAACAAGTATCGCCATCAATACTCTGGGATTTAAAACCAGCTAACCCCAATTCATTCAACATTACTAATACCACTATAGTTAATGAAGATGCTGTGATAGCATTTGCCGTAGAAAATGTATTAACAAAATATCTTAACGAAATAAAAGTACAAAGAGAACATGACGCTGAAATAAAGAAAAAGTACGGTTTAAGGTCGCTTCAAGAACTTATGTTACGTTCTGAAGAGAAACTAATCGAATATGAAACAAAAAGAGCTAAAGGTAAAGAAATTCCAGAAGCTGTTATACAAGCAGAGAGAAGAAAGAAGGAAGATTTTGAGAGAAAGAAAGCCGAACTTGAAAAGAGAATACAAGCTGAAACAAATCTCCTGCTTTCACCTCCGAAAATCCTCGGAGTGGCTAGGGTAGTTCCTCAACTACCAGTAGAAGATGAGTTGAAGGAAGATTTAGAAATTGAAAAGATAGGAATGCAAATAGCAATGAATTTTGAAATCTCTCACGAAAGAGATCCTGAGGATGTTTCATCTCAAAACCTTGGGTTTGATATAAGATCAAGAACCCCAGATGGAAGTTATAGGTATATTGAAGTTAAAACAAGGGCAAGAGAGGGCAAAATAGCTTTAACACCGAATGAGTGGTTGATGGCCCATAGATTAGGCGATGAGTACTGGCTTTATGTGATTGTTAATGTAGCGACTAAACCAGAACTTTATACAATCCAAAATCCTGCATCTAAGCTTAAGCCGAATGAGATGGTAGAAATTGTTCGCTACATAATCGATAAGGATGATTGGAAAAATGTTGCAAAAAGAGAATTTAAATATTAAGTTTAATATTAAATATACAATTATATATCTCGTATAAATAGGTGGTAATATGAGCACATTCGATAGTAATAAGAGGTTTATTGAGGTTGATTTTCCATTGAAAGAAGTAAGCGAAGAATCTGTCAGGGAAAAGAACATTAGACATGGTCATATCTCTACACTTCATATTTGGTGGGCAAGACGCCCATTAGCCGCATCAAGGGCAACAACCTATGCTGCATTAGTCCCTGCGCCGAGAGATGAAAAAGAATTAAAGGAGAAACTCAAATTCATTGCTGAACTTTCTAAATGGGAGAACTCTTTAAATGAGAATCTAATTGAAAAGGCAAGAAAAGACATTAGAGAATTCTTCGGTGGTAGAGCTCCTAAGGTTTTGGATTGCTTTGCTGGTGGTGGCTCTATCCCTTTAGAGGCTTTAAGGCTTGGATGTGAAACATATGCTTTGGAGTATAATCCTGTTGCAGTTCTAATTCTCAAAGCTATTTTAGAATATCCACAAAAATATGGAAAGAAGCTTCTTAAAGATGTTGAAAAGTGGGGCCAATGGGTATATGAAGAAGCAAAAAAGGAGATTGAAAAATTCTATTCAGAGGAAACAAACTCAACGCAAAAAGCATTATCTGATGTAGGCAGAGAGAAATATGTTCCTGTAGGCTATATTTGGGCGAGAACAATTAGATGTCCGAATCCATCATGTCAAGCAGAGATACCGTTGATGAGACAGTTTTGGCTTGCGAGAAAGAAGGACAGAAAAGTAGCATTAAAAATAATCGTTAATAAAGAAAAGAAAAAAATAGATTTTAAGATAATCCAAGAAAAGGACATAGATTTTGATCCTTCAAAAGGAACTGTAAGGAAAGCAACGGTTCTTTGTCCAATATGTAATACTGGGATAGATGACGAAACCATTAAGAGATATGCAAGAGAAGGCAAAATATCTCATAGGTTAGTGGCATTAGTTTTGCGAAGGCATGAAGGAAAAGGTAAGACTTATGCTCTTCCAACACAGAAAGATATTGCCCTTATTCAAATAGCTGATAACGAAATAGAAAAAGAAGGTATTAACGCTATTCTACCAAATGAAGAGATACCTTACATACTTGCAAATAGTAGTTTAAGATTTAGACATTATAATTATGAGACATGGGATAAACTTTTTAACTCTCGAGAAAAGCTCGCTTTAGCAACGTTTCTCAAAAATATATTGAAAATTAAAAAAATATCAACTTTAGATCAGGATGAACTGAAGCCCGTAATAACTTATCTTAGTCTTTTATTCGATAACATGCTTACATCCTGTAATACGATATGCAGATGGGAAAGTACAAGGGAATTAATTGCTGATCCTTTCTCACGACATGCTTTACAAATGACATGGGATTACGTAGAGTCAAATCCCTTTAGTTCTTCTTCCGGAAGTTGGTTAAGTTATCTTGAATATGTCTTAAAAGTTATTGATCATTGTTCTAAAATTAATGCAAATAAAAATATTGCTCAATGCTATTTTGGTACAGCTACGAGATTGCCCTTTCCTAATGAGTTCTTCGATGCTGTGATTACAGATCCCCCTTACTATGATAATGTTAACTATGGTGAACTTTCAGACTTCTTTTATGTATGGCTTAAAAGAATATTAGATAATTTTTATCCAGAATTGTTTTCAACACCTTTGACTCCTAAGTCGCAAGAAATCGTCATGAATCCTATAATCCATGAAAATAAGGAAAAAGCAAGAAAATTCTTCGAAGAAATGATTACCCAATCCTTTAGTGAAATTTATAGAGTTTTAAAACCTGAAGGCATTGCTGTGATAGTATTTGCCTATAAATCAACAGACGCATGGGAAAGTATTATTCATGGGCTTCTAAAATCTGGACTTATTCTTACAGCCTCTTGGCCTATTCATACTGAAATGAAGGAAAGATTAAGAGCTCAAGAAAGCGCTGCTTTAGCTTCTTCTGTTTACATGGTTTGTAGAAAGCGAGCTAAAGAAGGAGTTGCCTACTTTAATGAAATAAAGGAGAAAATTGAACAAAGAGTTAAGGAAAAACTTACACAATTCGAAAAACAAGGGATAAAAGGTGCTGATTTTTTTGTTAGCGCTATTGGTCCTGCTGTTGAAGTTTTTGGTCAATACTCAAAAGTAGAAAAGCTTTCTGGCGAAGAAGTTTCTGTCAAAGAGCTTTTAGAGTATGTTAGAAAGGTTGTTAGCGAATTTGCACTTGAAAGAGTGCTGAAAAGGGCTGATCTGGGAGGAGTTGATGCTCAAACAAGATTTTATCTTTTATGGAGATGGACTTTTGGAAATGCCAAAGTGCATTTTGATGATGCAATAAAGCTTTCGAGACCTTTAGGGGTTGAGTTAACAGAACTATGGGATAAAGGAGGATTAGTGAAGAAAGAAAAAGAGTTTGTCAGAGTGCTTAATCCAAAGGATAGGGCTCAAGATCAAGCATTTCTAAAGAAGACAAAGTTTACATCAATGATTGATGTTCTACACTATGTTTTAATTTTATGGGAGAGAGGTGAAAGGGAGAAGATAAAAGAAATTCTGAGCGAAACTGGTTATGCACAAAATGAGATATTTTGGCAAACAGCTCAAGCTTTATCAGAAATACTACCAGAAGGAGATAAGGAAAAGCAATTAATTCAGGGATTTTTATATGGAAAAGAGGAATATATTAAAGAGATGCATCAAGGAAAAACGTTGTTAGAATTTATGGGTGATAAATCATGAAGCCTTGGTGGCAAGTTGCTGTTCCGCATAGAGACATTAGAGAGGGAAGGATAGGTGATTTTGCCGCTGACTTAAGAAGTATCTTAAGGGGTGAAGCATCGGTAGAATACATTGATCCTGAGACTTTCTTTAGAAGAACACATGTCACAAAAGGACTTGAGAATATAGTTAGTGATGTTCTTATTACATTAACAAAAGAGGGGGAGAAGGGAAAAGTTATTCAAATCCAGACACCATTTGGTGGTGGGAAAACTCATACATTAGTTTATCTTTATCACCTTTTCAGAGATGGTGAAAGATTTCAGCATATTCCAGACATAAAAAAGATTTTAGATAAGATTGGCTTAAAAAGTGTGCCTAAAGTTAAGGTTGCTGTGTTTGTAGGAACTGTACCGGACCCCTTAAAGGGTAAGACTCCTTGGGGAGAAATAGCTGAACAACTAGGTGCTTATGAGCTGGTTAAAGAGCATGATGAAAAAAGAATAGCCCCAGGAAGAGAGATTATTGAAAAAATATTAAGAGATAATAGGCCAGTCTTACTTTTAATTGATGAGCTAACTGAGTATATTGTGAAAGCAAAAGAGTTTGAAGACCAGGTTTTTGCTTTTTCGCAAGAGTTAACGGAAGCTGTGTCTAAATCATTAACTCAATGTGTACTTGTGTGCACATTGCCCTCTAGTGCTCCCTATGGAGAAAGAGGAGAGAGAGTTCTAAGTCAACTTCAAAGAATTTTCGGAAGGATGCAAGTAATATATACTCCTGTTGAAGGAGAGGAAATATATGAAATTATAAGAAAGCGTTTATTTGAAGATTTGGGAGATGTAAAAGAACACGAAATAGTAGCTTCTGAGTATTTTGATCTTTATCATAGGCTTGGAGAAGAAGTTCCATCTGAGTTTCGTGAAATTCGATATAAGGAAAAGATTAAGAAGGCTTATCCATTTCATCCTGAAATCATAGATGTTCTCTTTGAAAGATGGGGAGCGCTATCAACTTTTCAGAGAACTAGAGGTGTGCTAAGACTTTTGGCAGAGATTGTTTATGATACTTTTACTCGGCAGGATCCTTCACCACTTATACAACCTGCAAACATAAATCTCTCTAATCCTCGTATAAGGAGAATGTTTATAGAGCATATAGGTGAAGTATTTGAATCTGTTCTAGGTTCAGATATAGTTAGTGATAATGCAAGGGCTGTAAAAATTGATAAACAAATGGGAAGTGAGTATGCAAAATTTAAAGTTGCGAGCAGTTTGGCTACATGTATTTTCTTTTATTCTCCTCCTATTAGTGAGCGTAAAGGAATTAGCATTCAAAGGCTTAGGGTTGCGTTTTTAAGAGAGGGAATTCCTCCAGCGATTGTTGGGGATGCTCTTAAAAAGCTTGAGGATATAGATGGCCCACTTTATCTTCATTTCGAAAAGGGTCTCTACTATTTTAGTGGTCAAGTTGGTCTAAATAGGATAATTCTTGATAAAGAGGAGGCAATAAAGGAACAGGAAATTGAGGATGAGATTAAAAGAAGGATAGAAAAGATTGCTGGGAAAGATTTTGAAGTATATGTTTGGCCCAAATCTAATAATGATATTCCGGATAATAAGAGGCTAAAGTTGGTTATCTTACCATTAGAATTCATGATAAATGATCCAAATACTGAGAAATTCATTCAAGATATACTTACAAATTACTCAACTGGTTATAGAACTTATAAAAATACGCTCATATTTTTAGTTTTAGATCCAAACGAATACGATGGTTTAAAGAAAAATGTTCGTCGCTTTTTAGCTTTAAAAACAATAACCTCAGATAAAGAAGTCTGGAAAACATTAACAGAAGCAGATAAGGATAGAGCAAATCAATGGCTTAAAGATAAAGATTTGGATGTATGGTTCAAAATAATCTCTGCATATAGATATTTAATCAAAGGTTCCAAGGATGGGCTTAAAAAGTTTGACTTGGGTATTCCTACTGTTGGTGAGATGCCAAGTCTTTCAATGAGGGTAAAGCATTATCTTAAAGATCAAGAATTTTTATTAGATAAATTGTCACCTAAAGTTTTAATAGAAAAAACATTTTCGAAAGATGATGAACGCAAAAGCTTATCTGAAATATGGGAAGCTTTTCTGAAGTATTATGATCTACCGATGCTTGAAAATGAGACTGTCCTTAAGAACACGATTGCAGAAGGTGTTAAGGATGGAATCTTTGGTCTTTTAATTGATAATAAAGTTTGGTATCAAGAAAGCACTTCACTTCTAGAAATAAGTGATGAAGCTGTTATATTAAGGAAGGAAATAGCAGCTAAAATGAAAGGGGAAACAAAAAAGATTGAGGAAGGGGTACCTACAACAAAGATAGAGGGAGTCACTGCTCCTGCAGAAGAAGCTGTTAGAGAGACTTTACAAAGAATAATGATTGAGGCTGAGATTCCTTGGGATAGACTTTCTGATTTAGTGCGTGGTGTGTTTATGCCATTAAATTATGAGGGAGCTAAGATTTCATTAAAAATAAAGATTGAGGCATTGTCAGAAAAAGGAATAAGTAAAGATACCTTTGAGTTAAAAGTAAGAGAGACTTTACGTCAAATCGGAGCAAAAATAATCAAGGAAGAAACTAAATAATTAAAATTCATTATGACAAATTTTGTTAGAACGTAAAATCGTCAGTAAATTATGCGAGTTAATTCTTAAGTAAAAAGAATAGGTAAATATGATCTACACCATAATATTCACTTGTAAAGTCAAGTCTTTTTAAAAGAAAAGTATTTCTTAACTTTTTGTGAGATTTTTGCACTCTTAATAACCCCATCACAACACGTAAAAACTCCATCAAGTAGCATACGCTACACATCATGTTCTTGCATGAATAAGTGGTTATTTTTCCAACTATCATGTATGAGTAACAGTAGTTTTTATTCTTCTTATGGGGAGCAACATGCATATTTAAAACGGTATTTTGCTATTATATATGTGGTGAATATGAGTATTAATGATTTTGAGGAAAGAATTAAAGCATTAAAAGCTAAAGCAGAGGAAATTTCACTAAAATTTATAGAAGAATTGAAGAATGAAAGCAAAAATATTTCTACCAAACTTGATGAACTAAAAAGCAAGAAGGGCCGTACAGTTTATGAAGAGCTCAGAAACTTTTTATAC
>Ga0272445_1002588_pt1 | contig 12287 bp, 10 predicted proteins | sample YNPCB0031_FD_194404 | JGI IMG/M metagenome (GOLD analysis project Ga0272445, IMG submission 194404) | Hot spring sediment microbial communities from Yellowstone National Park, WY, United States - YNP-CB-003-1 | ecosystem: Environmental > Aquatic > Thermal springs > Hot (42-90C) > Sediment... | reverse complement strand
CTTCTTGCCAGATCCCGTGTTCACCTCCACCCTCACGGGAACCCAGTACTCCGGGAGCGAGTAATCGCCCTGCGTCTGCCTGAACCTAAGCTTCAGCGTGCCCGTACCCTCGTCGTACTCCTCCTCGACCGATATCACGGGATGGCCTGCGTTGTAGAGGTACTGCTCGAAGAAGAGCTCGAGGTTCCTGCCGCTGACCTCTTCCATTACCTTCCTGAAGTCCTCGGTGTCGGCCGTCCTGTAGGCGAACCTCCTGAGGAACTCGCTGAGGCCCCTCCTGAAGACCTCGTCGCCCAGCAGGGACCTGAGGGCGTTCAGCACCAGCGCTCCCTTCGGATAGGCGTGGGAGTCGAAGAGCTCGGCGGCGTACCTGTAGACCCTCGTCACGATAGGCCTCGCGTACCTTTCCCTGTACTCGCTCAGGTACGAGTCGAGGTCCCTCACCATCTCGTAGACGAACTCCTCCTCACCCTTGTCGTGGAGGACGAAGAGGTTCTCGAGGTAGGTGGCGAAGCTCTCGTTCAGCCATATGTGGGGCCAGTCCCTGCACGTCACCAGGTCCCCGAACCACTGGTGCACAAGCTCGTGGGCCACCAGAGGGTCGCTCGAGAACTCCTCGTGGGCGAGCTCGTCGTGAAGCGTCAGGTCCGTCAGCGTCGTCGCTGTGGTGTTCTCCATCCCTCCGAAGATGAACTCGTGGACCACGACCTGCGCGTACTTCCTGTATGGATAGGGATGGTTCAGGTAGGAGCTCAGGAAGTCGATCACCTTCGGCGTCTTCGAGAAGCTCAAGTGAGCCTTATCCCTCCAGCCCCTCGGGATGTAGTACTGAAGCTGGATGCCGTTGTGGCGCTCCTCGATCAGCTCGAACTCTCCGGCCGCGACGCTGATGAGGTAAGGCGAGTGGGGCCTGTCCATGAGCCAGTGCCAGACCTCTTCGTCCCCTACTACCTCGTGCCTCACCAGGTCTCCGTTCGAGACGGCTACGAAGCCCTTCGGGACGTGGACTATCAGCTCTGAGGTGTGCTTGACTGAGGGGTGGTCGAGGAGGACCATCCAGTACCTGTTGTACTCGGTCTCGCCCTGGCTCCAGCACTGCAACCCCCTTCCCGGGTTGGCCCTGTCCGGTCCCACGAAGTGCAGGCCCTTCCTCGGAGATGCCCTGTACTCCACCGCGACGACCGGTTCCGTACCCCTCACCTTCACAGACAGGAGCTGGCCGTCGTAGTGCCAATCTGTTGGAGCGCCGTCCGATGTGACCTTCACGATCTCCAGCTCGCAGGCGTCGAGCTTCACCCAACCTTCACCACCGTCGGACCTGCTGAGCCTGAGCTCCTCGATCCCCCTGATCCGCCTCGAACCGAAGTCGATCCAAAGCTCGAGCCTCAGGTGCTTAACCGAGAAGCCCCTGTCAGGAGGGTAAACCGCACCGTACTCGGGATAGGCGAAGTCCCTGCCAGGGCGTAGGTACGGGTGGACCTTCATCGATCCCCTGCTGTCCTGGTCGCTAATTACGTATCCTCTGGAGCCGCAGGAGGTATCGGTCTAGAACCCTCGTCAGCACCATCAGCCTGTACATCCTCAGCAAGACCTCCCTGTCGAGTCCGAGCTCCTCCGGGTCCGGGGGCCTTCTCTTACCGAGGACCGTGATGAATGTCCACACCCCTCGTTCTCTCCAAGACACGTTCCCAGTCATAAGGTTGTTGGGCGAGGGCGGAGAACTCCTTGCCAGCTGTATCGGGGATAACAGTTGAGACGAAACCGGATCTACTGTATCGTGAACAGGAACCACACGGTGAGGGACGTGGAGGAAGCCACCCGCGATTTGAGGCAGAGGGTCCTTCAAGGTATTTACTCGAAGACCTCCTTACCGTTGATCTTATAAGTATGGAGAACAACTGACGTAGTTACTCCCTTCACTCCATGCATCTTCATCAGCCTTTCAGAGATAAGAGACCTGAGTTTTTGTAGGTCATTTGCCTTTGCCGTGGCTATCAGGTCATACTCTCCTGTGACCTCATAGACATCGATGATCTCAGGTATCCTCGCTAATGCCTCTCTAACATCCTCTAACTTTCCCTGCTCCACGAAGACATGTAGGATAGCCCTTACGGTCAAAACCTTTTAAAAGTATCTGGAGGCTATTATTGCCGTGAATCCGATGATTATCATCAACTTCGTCTTCCTTATCTCATTCCTGACTCTATCCATCCCCTGCATCAGCTTCTCCAACCTCTCCTCAAACCGTTCTAACTCTTCCTCAATAACCTCCAAAGCTATCGCCTTCATGACTCCTCCCCTCACGCTACTGCGCATGCCGACCACCCACATTCAAGGCATGTGGTGCACCCTCCCTGACGGGCTAACAATCTTGCTACCGCACTCAGGACACTCTTCTGGGGGTCCTCGGGGGAAGGCCGATGGGCCTGCGGGGACGCCTCCTCTCAGGGGGGTGGCCTTCGAGGACGCGGCCGGATGCCCGGCCTGCCTCTCTCCTTCTCTCCCCCGGGGAGACGGGGTGAAGAAGAAATGAGGAAGAAGGTCAACGAAGAAGCGATGCTTGAGCAGAGGGCTAAGGAGGAAGCTCTGAAGAACGAGGCATTAGACTTCTACCGACAGCTGAGAGAACGCGGTCTCAAACCGTTTGACGGTGCGTCGATCGACTTCCACAGAAAGAGAGATCCAGTAGTCTTCATTCCAGGGGAGAACCCGATACTTACTGCTGTAAAGAAAGAGGAACTAATGGACTTCTTGAAGGTAAACGACGTCAATAGAGTGCTTGTCGATGCATTGTTTCCAAGCCGAGTGCCAATACTTCAATCATTGCTGGAACACGGTATAGAGGTCTATGTTTTAAGGAGACCTTCGGCGCTTGCAGGATTCAAAGCGATGCTGGAAAGGAGGTATAACAAGAAAAAGGACAAGCAAGAGAAAGACGGCAATAACAACGACAATAACGGCATCAAAATACCGCGAAAGAACGACTTCGTAGATGCAGTGGCGCTGGCATTCACATGGCCGAAGTTCCACCTGAAGGTCGACATTCCTTACCTCATTTGCTGGAGGGCAATGAATAAGTGGAGGCGGACATACGCAATCTACCACAAAGTCCAGCAGATGGTTGAGGATTTGGAGAGTGACGAAACACCAGTAACTCTACATGAGGACAGAGTGATTGAGAAGGCAAGGGAATTCGTCGATACGGTTGAAAGGCACTTTCCAGGCATCAAACGAGTGTTTGAGGAGGTGAGAATACCACCAGATGACGTCATAGCTCAGGCGCTGTGTTGCGAGGTCGTCTTAGAAACCTATCACATACCGAAGAAATCGGATGTCATGAAGAAGGCGGGGATAAGTGTTCTACCATTACCAAAGAGGAGGAAGAAGGAAGCAAATAAGAGTGAGATAAAGAATGAACAGGAGAACGGGCGGAAGAGTGGGAAGAAGGCATTCCAACACGACGGAAAGCTACTCTTTGCGCTGAATCAGTTGACCATAAAGCTCTACCATCTAGACCCATGGAGAAACAGACAAAAGATCATGTGGAAGGCACCAAAACTGCTGAAGAGGATCTGGAGATACTCTAGAGAACTTCAGATGACGGAAGAGAGCGGCCGGGTGGGGGAAGCCTTGGAGGTGTCCGGGCCCTCTCGAAAAGAGAGGGTTTCGCTAATTGATACCCGCTTTGCTGGGGGCCCTGCTTCCGCAGGGAATTAATGTAAGATACGGCGCCTTCCAAGGCCCCAGACACCCGGCCGTACCGATAACACTACAGCCATCTACTAACCCACCCCTTTTACCCCCTGATACTCACCATTTACCGCGTCTATGGGCTCCATACCATTAAACATGGCCACGGTCTCGTTCTGGTCATCGGGCGCTGGCTTACAGAGTTCAATTACATTAAGTTAGCCGTTACGTGTGATCGGCGTTGGGCGTCCGCGGAGAGAGGCAGGTGGCAGTGGTCGGGTCTCTCCACGTGGACCTCGTCCTGAGGGCTGAGAGGCTCCCTTCTACCGGAGAGACGGTGATGGGCAAGGAGATGGTCACGGCACCGGGCGGTAAGGGCCTGAACCAGGCGGTGGGCCTCGCGAGGCTGGGCTGCAGGTCTTTCATGATCGGCATGGTGGGCGACGACTTCTTCGGTCGTTGGCTTATCGAGCGGGGAAGGGAGAGGGGCGTCTCGATGGACGGGGTCGGGACCGCTCAGGGCACTCCTACAGGGACCGCGCTGATCGTCGTCGACTCTAAGGGCAGGAACATCATAGCCGTCCATCCGGGTGCTGACGAGAAGTTGGACGCCGGTCACGTCAGGTCCTTCGCCGACGCGATTAGGTCCTCTACGGCCCTTCTGGTCCAGTTCGAGGTTCCGAGGGACGCGGTCGAGGAGGCGCTGAGGATAGCGAGGGGTAGCGGCGTAATGACGGTCCTCAACCCAGCTCCCTTCAGGAGGACCCACGCGGACCTGCTCTCCGAGGCGGACTACGTCGTTCCCAACGAGGTGGAGGCATCCCAGCTCACAGGTATGAGGATCAGGTCGATCGGCGACGCTGTCAGGGCAGGAAGGGCCATCGTCAGATCGGGTGCGAGGGCGGCCGTCATCACGCTCGGCAGGAGGGGTTCGCTCCTCGTCAACGAGACGGGCTCCTTCCACGTCAGGGCCTTCAGGGTCAAAGCGGTCGACACGACAGGTGCCGGTGACGCCTTCTGCGCAGCCCTCGCCTTCGCCCTCATCTCAGGCATCCCTAAGGTGGAGGCCCTCACATTCGCCAACGCGGCCGCCGCGATCACGACGACCCGTCTCGGAGCGCAGGAGGCCATGCCGACGCTCGAGGAGGTCCTTGAGCTCGCGGGGAGGAGGGCCAACGGAGCGAGGCTGAGGGATCTCCTCTCGAAGACTCCTGGAGGCCATAGCGGGGCACTATCAGGGGAAGGTGGCCTCTCTGCAGATTTATGATGGGACCTCGTAGGAAGAATGGGTTGCTCGACGGGCTGGTGACGGTCAGGGTTAGGTTCACGACCGACGTCCAGAGGCTCTCCTTCGGAGGCAGGAGGTTAGAGGGGATCAGGGCGGGTTCGGTGATGGAGGTCCCGGCGTGGGTGGCGGACGTCTTGAGGGAGTCGAGGGTTGCGGAGGTTCTGGAGGATTTGGGGCTCCAGCAGCTCTACCAGCTCCTCGTCAGGGAGAAGAGGGGACAGGAACCCGTTCAGCTTCCTGAGGGCTTCTACCCGAAGGCCAGAAGGGTCCTCTCGTCGGCACCGAAAGAGGAGCGGCAGCGGATCGAGAACGTCCTCAGGGACGTCGTCAACCTCAGGCTCAGCAAGCTCCTTCCCGCGGCGCTGAAGTCCGCAGACCCGGAGTGGATCAGGAACCTCACGCCTGAGGAGAGGGCCCTCCTCGAGGACCTGAGGGGGAGGATCAGGGAGTTCTACGCTTCGGTGCTGGAGGTGGGGTGATTGGGAGAGCTCCCGATAGAGGAGAGGCTTGCCGAGTTCTTCAAGCAGGAGAAGTACAGGGACCTGATAGCGAGGGCGGTCCTGAGCAACCGAAGGTCTGTGCCCGTCGACTTCGGTGACCTGCTGGTCTTCGACAGCGAGTTCGCCGGCTCCGTCCTCGAGTCGCCCGACAAAACCCTTCCGATATTGAACGCGGCGCTGAACGAGCAGGTCAGGATAGAGTTCCCGGACCAGACCTCGAGGAGGTACGTGGCCCGCGTCAGGAACCTTCCCGAGACGCTCAGCATCAGGTCGATCAGGGCCCAGCACCTCAGGAAGCTCGTCTCGGTCGACGGGATCGTCGTCAGGGCTTCAACCGTGAGGCCGATGCTGGTCAGGGCGACCTACAGGTGCAGGTACTGCGGCAAGCTCTACACGGTCGACAGGGCGAGGCCCCCTGCGAGGTGCGAGAGCCCGAGGTGTTCTGATAAGAAGCCGAGCTTCGAGTTCGTCGAGGAGGACTCCGAGTACGTCGACTTCCAGCTGATCGGCCTCCAGGAGAAGCCAGAGGAGCTCCCGCCGGGACAGCTGCCTAGGACGATCGAGGTCTCCCTCACCGAGGACCTCGTAGACACTGTCGCTCCGGGAGACAGGGTCACCGTCTGCGGCATAGTCAGGGCGATCTCCGACACTAGGGAGCAGTCCTCAGGGCCCCTCAGGCTGAGGATAGAGGGGGTATCGGTGGAGACGAGGGGGAAGGAGATGGAGTCGCTCGCGATCACGCCGCAGGAGGAGAAGGAGTTCCTGAGGATGGCCTCTCAGCCCGGCTTCTACGAGACCCTGATCGAGTCGATAGCCCCTTCAATACAGGGCCACACCCACATCAAGGAGGCGATCTTGCTGGCCCTCGTCGGAAGCCGACAGAAGGTCTTCCCCGACGGCGTGAGGGTTAGGGGCGACATACACCTGCTCCTGGTAGGTGACCCTGGAACGGCCAAGTCGACGCTGCTCCTCTATGCGGCCCAGATTGCACCCAGGGGCGTCTACACGACCGGAAGGGGATCGACCGCTGCGGGCCTTACAGCGGCCGTCATCAGGGAGCAGGGAGGAGGCATGGTGCTCGAGGCTGGGGCCACCGTTCTGGCCGACATGGGGGTGTGCGTGGTCGACGAGATCGACAAGATGAGACCTGAGGACAGGGTAGCGATGCACGAGGTCATGGCCAACCAGACCGTGAGCATAGCCAAGGGAGGGATAGTGGCGACGCTGAACGCCCGCTGCAGCATCCTCGCAGCCGCCAACCCAGAGCTCGGCCGCTACGACCCCTACAGGCCCTTCAACGAGAACGTCAACCTCCCCGTCACGCTCCTTAGCAGGTTCGACCTGATCTTCGTCCTCCGCGACGAGCCGAACCCTGAAATGGACAGGAGGATCTCAACCCACATGCTCGAGCTCCACATGCACGGCAGGGCTCCGGAGAGCGGGGCGCTTCCGCCTGAGACGCTGAAGAAGTACATCGCCTTCGCGAAGAGGTTCACGCCTGTGCTGAGCAGGGAGGCTGCTGAGGAGCTGCAGCGCTTCTACCTCCAGATGAGGTCGGTCTACGAGAGGACCTCGACGGTCGCCATAACAGCCAGGCAGCTCGAGTCGCTCGTGAGGCTCGCAGAGGCCAGGGCTAGGGCCCTCCTGAGGGAGGTGGTGACGAAGGAGGACGCCGAGGTAGCGATCAGGCTGATGAAGCGCAGCCTCTCCGAGGTCGGAATAGACGTCGAGACGGGGAAGCCGGACATCGACGTGATAATGTCGGGGAAGCCGAAGAGCGTGAGGGAGAAGCTGACGCTCGTGATCGACACGATAAAGAAGCTCGAGCAGGCGCACGGTTACGCCGACGACGCGGCCCTCAGGCAGGAGCTCGAGAGCAAGGGCCTCACCAAAGCAGAAATCGACAGGATCCTGAACCGCATGATCTCAGAGGGCAGGATCTACACGCCGAAGCCCGGAGCGTACCGGGTCACCTGAGATGATCAGGGTCGAGGACCTCGACGTCCCCGAGGGGCTGAAGGCCGCGCTCCGAAGAGAAGGCGTCCAGATCCTCTATCCCCATCAGGAGGAGGCGATCAGGAGAGGCCTACTGGAAGGGAGGAACATGGTGGTGACGGCGCCTACGGCCTCCGGAAAGACGCTCCTGGCGATCCTCGCAGCCTACAGGGCCATCTCCCTCGGCAAGAAGGCCCTCTACCTCACGCCCCTCAGGGCTCTCACCTCCGAGAAGCTGGCAGAGTTCGTCAGGGTCTTCGGCGAGTCGGGGCTGAACTTCAAGGTGAGGGCCGTCTCGGGAGACTACGACGATCCCGGCGAGTGGCTTGCCGATTACGACCTGATCGTCTCGACCTACGAGAAGGCCGACAGCCTCGTCAGGCACGGCGCCAGCTGGCTCGGCAAGGTCGGTCTCGTTGTGGTCGACGAGGTCCACATGGTAGGCGACAGGGACAGGGGGCCGACGCTCGAGATGACGGTGGCCAAGCTCCAGGAGGTCTGCGGCGATCCGAGCTTCCTCTGCCTCAGCGCGACCGTAAGGAACGGTGAGGAGCTGGCTGGTTGGCTCGAAGCCGAGCTGATCAAGTCCGACTTCAGGCCCGTCCCGCTGATCGAGGGCGTCCTGGCAGGAGGGAGGCTCATGCTCTCCGACGGCACCTCGAAGACCTTCGAGGGTTCGGATCCGCTGATGGAGGTCGTCGCCGATTCGCTCAAGGACGGAGGTCAGGTCCTCGTCTTCGCGATGACCAGAAAGAGGGCCGAGGAATACGCCGCTAAGATTGCAGGGTCCCTTCTCGAGCTCGGAGACGACGGAAGGCTGGAGGAGTACGCGAGGGAGGTGATGGAGGAGAGGGAGTCGCCCTTCAGCGAGAGGCTGGCCTCCCTGATCAGGAGGGGCGTCGCCTTCCACCACGCAGGCCTGAGCTACCACCACAGGAGGACCGTAGAGGACGCCTTCAGGTCGAGGGCGCTGAGGGTCCTCTGCTCGACGACGACGCTCGCAGCTGGCGTCAACCTTCCTGCCAGGACCGTGATAATCCCGGAGTACAGGAAGTTCAGGGGACCGGGTTACGTCGAGGAGCTGACGGTGATGGAGTACAAGCAGCTCTCGGGGAGGGCTGGAAGGCCCCAGTTCGACAGGGTAGGTTACGCCATCCTGATCGCGAGGCACGTCACGGACCTCCACTACCTCTTCGAGAAGTACGTCAAGGGCCTGCCCGAGAGGATAGTATCCTCCCTCGCCAGCGAAAGGCACCTCAGGTCCCACGTCCTCTCGCTCATAGCCTCCGGCATAGCGAGGACCGAGACGGCCCTCTTCAGGGTCCTCTCCCGGACCTTCTTCGCCTACCAGTTCGGCACCAGGGTCCTGTCGGCGAAGACCGAGCCTGTCCTGGATTTCCTCGAGTCGCACGGGATGATAACGAGGTCAGAGGGGCTCGAAGTCACACCGCTCGGCAAGAGGGTCTCGGAGCTCTACATCGACCCTCTCACGGCCGTCAGGTTGCTCGAGGTGGTCCCGGAAGAGGCTGGGCTGACGGAGATGGGAGCGCTCCTAGCGGTCTGCCTGACGCCCGACATGAGGGACGTGAGCTACCCCGCGATCCAAAGGTCGAGGGTCGAGTCGCTGCTCGACGATCGTGCGGACCAGTTGCCCGTTCAGCCTCCAGATCCCTACGACGACCCTGAAGGCTACGAGCTCTTCCTTGACTCCTTCGCGCTCTCGCTGCTCCTCCTAGACTGGATCAACGAGGTCCCAGAGAGGGAGATCTACGAGCGGTACCGCATCGAGCCGGGCGACTTCGCAGCGCTCAGGGAGAGGGCCGAGTGGATAGCCTATGCCGCTGGTCAGGTCATGCGTGTGGTGGGTAGAAGGGGGCTCGCGGGGGTCTTCGCGACGTTGAGCGAAAGGATCAGGCACGGCGTTAAGCCGGAGCTGCTCGATCTGGTCTCGCTGCCTGAGATAGGTAGGGTGAGGGCTAGAGCCCTCTGGAACAACGGCATAAGGTCGATCGAAGACGTTGCCGAGGCACCGGTTGAGAGGCTCGTCTCGGTTCCCGGAATAGGTCAGAGGATCGCGGAGAAGATCAAGGAGCACTCCCTCCGCGCCCTCGGCCGCCAACCGCGTCCCTGAGCATTTCGACCTCGCGCTCCAGTGCCCGTACCCTCAGCACCAGGAGCGCCACGAGGGCCTTCAGGTCTATCCCTCCCTCCACCTTGACAAGGTCCGGAGCGGAGTCGAGGTCGAAGCCGACCTCCTCCCTCGGCCTGCCCGACTTCCTCCTGTAGCGGATCACGGCCGGGAGGTTCATTCTCTTCGCCTCGCTTTCCGGGACCGGCCTGACGCCTTCCTTGTCCTCCGGCCGGGAGGGGATCATGATGTTGGCGGTGATAACCTCGTGCACGTAGCTCTCCGGCGTCCCGATCCTGAGGACGTTCGGCTCGACGGGCCTCAGCTCGCCCTCGGCCGTTATCTCCGCGACCGGCCCCTCGGCGGGAGCGATCTGGACCCTGCTCCCGTTCTCGTCCGCGACCCTCCTGACTCCTGTCCATGCGGTAACCTTCTCCTCTAAAGCTCGGAGCTCCTCCTCGCCCAGGCCGGTCCTCGCATCTACAATTTTCATCCGCGGCGTCATCACTCGAACACCAGCGCCCTCAGCCTGACGGCACCGGAGAGGACCTGAGCCTTCCACCACAGTATCGGCGGGTCGAAGGTTATCGACGTCCCTCCCGCCCCGCTGAACTCCTGCTCGTAGCTGTCGTTGAGCCTCACCGAGCTCGTGGTCGTGCTCGCGCCGAGGAAGTCTATCCTCTGGAGGTATGCCTCGCTCGCGTAGAACATGTCGACCGTGACCGGATTGATGTCGTAACGCCATATGAACGACGCGGTATCGGTCTGCGTGAAGCCCGCCACGTCGGCCGTGGTGTAGAACCTTATCCAATGTGTGTAAGCGTCTGTGAATCTTATCTCGGTCCCGGCAGCCGGATTCGTGACGCCGTTGATGATGTCCTGCCACAGGTTGAAGCCCGAGGGCAGCGTCGTCTTGCTGACCCATCCGTTGAAGTAGCTCCTGAAGGCCTCGCTCGATTTTGCGACCGGGATTGTGACTTCGGAGGACTCATAATAGAAGGCGATGGCGGCCGAAGCGTAGTTGATCGTGCTCCAAGCACTTTGCCAATCATACTGAGAAGCGCCCGTAATGAAGGTCCACGTCGTCCCGCCGTTAGTTGTGTATCCAATCTTTCTCGGAGGGAGCGGATCTGCACTCGTCGTCGTCACAGCTTCCGCGGTGGCTTTGTTGTTCGCATCGGCCACGGTGGGCACGAGGACTATCGCATATTTCGTGCTCCAGTCGAGTTCATAGCCCGAGAACGCGCTGGGAGGGTTTCCCCAGTCAACGTAGACTGTTCTATAGCCGGAGCCGTGGTCATAGACTGACGGCGTAAAACTCGTGATGTATTGCCCTGGCGTGTCATCGGGATTCGCGTAGTGCAGGTCTATCCGGAACTGGGGGTTTCCCGTCCATGATTTGAGTGTGAAGCCGGTCCTGTAGAGCCTCGGCCTGCTGATGTTTTTCACGCCCGCGACCGAAGGCTGGGGAGGCGTTCCGAATACCCGGAATATCCTCTTCGCGGGCGAGTCGAGTGTGAAATTTGAAACAAGCGTGCTGCTGGTGACTTGTCTCTCGCGCACCGACTGCGGGATGCTGCCATAGGTCCTTGAGAAGGTCAGGTTGAAGGTTATTTGCCTATTATATTCCCACACGAGCGGGAGAGCTCGGTTCAGACTCAGGATCAGGTATTCCGTCATCTCGTGGCCACCTCCTCGTATGTTATGCTGACGCTCGATATTTTTGGCGATTCGGCGGTCGGCGAGGGTCTTGACAGCTCGAAGCGCACGACAAGCTGGCCCCGGAGATACTGGTGGAATAGGTAATCAGCATCGAAGAGGATCGGGCCGTCGGAGGCTACTCCGATCCGCGTGACATTGCCGAGGCTCGGGTTGCCTATCCTGCTGAGGGTCGAGACGTCGAGCACGTATTCCTTCCAGACGTCTGGTTCCGTTATGGTGACGGTCCCCTCATAGTAGTTGCCCGGGTCGGTGTAGAGCCTCAGCTTCACGGTCGTGTTGGGAGAGAAGGCGTGGAGGAAGAAAGTCGCGAACCGGACCCAGCTGAAGTCGGTCGGTGGGAGCTGGTAGACCATCTCTCCCATTCCCGGTCCCGAGGGACGCATGCCGATGCACGAGCCGGAGACGATGCCTCCGCTCGACGCGAAGACCTCGGCGCTTATCCCTATCCACAGCCTGTTCGCGGGCCTCCGCGTTATCTCCTGGGCGCGGCCCGGCCACCTTCTGAGCCGGAGCCTCTTGGCCAAATGCCATCCGGCAAAGCCGGGGTCGCTCTTCTGCGCCAGCACGTTTCCTTGCGGGTCCATCACCTTGACCGCGATCGACCCGTCTCCCGGATAGCTGATCCACTCGATATAGCCCCAGCGCCTGAAGGCCTCCGTCGGAGGGAGGAACTTGACGATTGCGAAACCTGATGTGAAGCCCGAGGCGAGCTCCACCATACCAGTCACGGGATTTATCGTGACGTTTTGCCCTCCGTGGAGCGTGATTGGTCTCTTGTTCCAATACGTGACGAAGCGGTAGGATGATGCAGTGACCACCTTCTGCGCGAGGAAGAGGGTGCTCCTCAGATCCGCTATCTCGCCGATGACGGAGGGGCGCGGGCCGAAGCGCGACGCGACGTCGCCTCCGAGGGCCTCGCTCAGGTAGTCCTCGAAGAGCTCGAGGCGTCCTCCTAGGGTCAGTC
>Ga0272445_1002587_pt1 | contig 12292 bp, 22 predicted proteins | sample YNPCB0031_FD_194404 | JGI IMG/M metagenome (GOLD analysis project Ga0272445, IMG submission 194404) | Hot spring sediment microbial communities from Yellowstone National Park, WY, United States - YNP-CB-003-1 | ecosystem: Environmental > Aquatic > Thermal springs > Hot (42-90C) > Sediment... | reverse complement strand
TTACATCTATTTTCGCAAATAGACTGGCAAACCATTGCTCCATTATCTTTTCTGCAAATTTAATTTTTATTCCTGTTTTCTCCGCTGTCACTTCTATCCCTTGATTTTTGAAACCAATATAACCTTCAATTTCCCCCCATTCCGGTAAACGTTGCACCTTCATTGCTAAATTATGGTTTTGTTTTTGATAAACTAATTATAGGTAGTTGTGTGTTTTCCTCTTCTGAGTGATTTTCCCGCAAAACCTCAAATATATCAGTTTCAAATCCAAGAAGCTCCCTGTCAAATTTTAAAGCAGATTTTCTGCCATATCCTCCCCAAAATGACTGGACAATTTCAAAACCCAATTCAGCATAATCATTGTAAAAAGATTTTTTGTTTTCAGCTGTTATCTCAACCCAAAATCCTTTTCTCGTGTCCTTCTCACCCATAAACACAATATGCATTTCTACCCCTTTTATTATACAAGCATATGACGCCATTGCATTGCGTGGTTGGAAATTAATCTTCATAATAACCTCCATATTTTAGTTTGTAATTAACTATGAACATAACAACCATTTCTTTCCAATTTATCAATAACCTCACAAAATTAAAATGTCCAATTGTTTGTCTATATATTCGTCAATGTACTCTCACCCAAAGTTTCATCAGTTTCAACAAGCATACCCTGAAATGCTTCATCGTTCCATTCAATTCCCACAAGCCCATTAATTATTACTCTTCCTACAAGATTGAAAAAAGTCCCATCGCTCAAGCAAAATTCTATTTTCCACTTTTTAATAGCTATTTCAAGCAACTCGTGAGGGGAAAACTGAGAATGACGAAACCCCTCATCCGGTGATAAATAGACCTTCATTTTGTTCCTCCTCGTTTTCTTCTAAAATTGAAGAAAAAGCAGAGATAACATCAACAGGATTACCCACATAATCATCATCTTCGCTAATAGCTCCCATCGCCGCTTTGCCCTTGCTTTTTACAAGTGCCCCGAACCGTTTGTAATAGCCGTAACTTTTTACATCTTCAACCGAGAAATTCATCACTAAAAACATTGGCGCAAGAATTATATCCACATAACCTTTATCTTCGCAGTCGAGAGTTTTTTCTGTTTTGAGAAAGTTGGTGTATTTGCGTATTTTCATTTTGAACACACCTTTGTTTTTAAGTTTTAACTTGCACGCGCTTGCAAGTAAGGGGTGCCGCAAGGCACCCCATTTTTAATTACCGTCTTACCTTACCTTTCTTTTTAACATCTATTTTCTTCAAATTTTCATCGAAATAAATCACCGCCCGCCCATACTTTTCAATCTCTCTTAACCTTGCTAAATCATCACCAAAAAACTCATAATCGGTTATCAATACGATGATATCCCATCTCTTGCCCATTCTTTTCATAAGGTCAAGGGCGGAGCCGTAATTTGTTCCACAACTTGCACCGTAGAACCTAACATCATCACCCGCTACAAACTTCGCCCCATCGCTAAAGAATATCCTATCAATCTGATAATTCAATTGACAATACCTAACCGCCGACGCCACTTCGTGAATCACACTATCCATCGAACCAGACACATCAATCACAAACAAAATCGAAAGCGTTGGAATATCAATCTCTCGTGGCAGCTCATCCAATCTACCCTCCCTATGATAACTCCTTTGAAGGATTGTATTCAAATCTTCCTCAGCTTCCATCGCGTTCGCAAGCTTCAGAATTTCGTCTAACACCCTATTGTGCGTTGGCTCAACTTCAATAACATAGCCCTCAAATTCACTGTCTCGTCTTCCAACGTGGCGTGGACCCTTTGCTAACTGTTCAAACCTTTGCAATAATTCCTTCTTTATCGTCTCCTTGAGATCGGGGGGCATATCCCCATCGTTGAGCAAATCTTTAATAATCTCCCTCTTGACTCTTTCCCATTCCTTTCTAGCTTGTTCATCGTTCTCGTTCAATTGCTGATAGCAATTAAATCCCAACTTCCCCCGCCCTTTTTGACCTTTTTGTTTCAGTAACCACTCATATATCGGCCCTGCTCCGTTCTTCCAACTAATTTCGGGCGGCAGAATAGAACTGTCAAAAAGCTTAAGCACAAATTTCTCGCCCGTCTCCTTTTCAATCTCTTCTATTATCTTTTTAAGCTCGTCTTCTGGGATACCCAAATAAACAAATTCGGGATTTCCTGTCAGCTCAGTTGTTCTCGGGTCTCTTGTTAAACCACATATTTCGTTAATAACTACATCGCTTGCCGCATTCCACAATTCCAGTATTCTGTCTCTAACAAAGAAATCGCCCCTCAAAATATGAAGCACTTCGTGCTCCAACACTGGTCCAATCGCAGCATTGGGATTGACATGAATCTCAAACCTACCCTTAAACGTTGTAAATGCTATCCCGAAAGGCAAATCCTCATAAACCAAAATCCCCTTCCTTGCAAGATATTGTTTCAGCTCTCGATATTTACCATCGGGGACGGCGTAGCTAACTTTCTTGTAACTTTGCGGTAGTTGGAATTGAATAATCGCCATTTTTACTTCCTCCTTTATTTTTGGTTCTAGTTTTGGTTTTTAATTAGAGCAAACCCGCGGCCAAAGCCGCGGGCAGTGAATTACTTACCAGACCAGCTGTTCTTTATTGCATTATACTTTTCCTCAAATTTCTTAAGTGTCCTGGGGAATTTAGCCTTGATTCTCTTGAACAACTCATCCTTATCTTTTTTATCCTCAATCAAATATGCAACCGCAATCAAGAAGGCCCTCGCAACATCAATCACCTCACTCTTTGTAAACTCCCCAGCCGCCGCCACAGCTTGATATATTTCCTCCATAACACGCTGTTTCTCATCCTGAGAAATAACCTCGAAGAGTGCGGTAAACACCGCAAAGAAGCTTATTGCATCTAATTCAACAGCGGCATGGGGAAGAACTAACAGCGCTTCAGCCGGACCCATCTTTATTTTCTCATTGATCGCAACTATTTTCTCCTCGTGGCTTACCGTCTCATACTTGCTAATCAATTGCTTGACCAACGCATCGAAGGGCAGGTCATAGTAATAGAAAATCTGAGAAACGATATCAATCACTTTGTTCACCTTATCTTCCATTTTGTCAGCATCGACCATTTTCTCCCCGCCATATAACAAATAACTTATAAAGTTACCGATATACTCAAGGACACGAGGAGAAGGCACATTCTTCATCTTGAACTCAATCAATTCCTTGTCACGCGGGGAGATGAATTTAAGGTCCCAGCCAAACTTGTTGTTAACATATATATAAGCTTCCTCGCTAAAGACAGGAACGATCACGCAGCGCTGGCTAAAAGCCCAATATGTATCGTTATTCGGGTCGTCAAGATAACTCAATACAGAAGGCTGACCACCGATAATTATAATCTTGTCGCTCAAATCATAGCCATGAAGCATTCTCTCAGAGATTATAGACAAAATCGGCGCAATCTTAGCTTTCGTAGCCTTATCAATTTCATCAAAGAAGATAACCTTGCTCTCAATCCATTCCGGAAGATAGAACTTTGTAATACCCTTATTCGCTTCAACCCTTGGTAAACCACCGATATCCTCCGGTAATAACTGAGAGAGAATTAAAATTCTTGCCTCACCGTTAAACATTTTCACAATCCTCGTTGATTTACCAACTCCGCTGTCACCAATAAGCAAGGGCACCAAAGTTTGATACCCCTGCTTCCTGATATACTCATTGGCTCTGATAATTAATCCGAGCTTGTCTTCAACCTTGAGGGTGAAATTGGCCATGGTTGAACCTCCTTTTTTGGTTTATACCCCCAACTTTATCTACGGGCGTGGGGGCTTAGCCCTTAACTAAAAATACTAACCCGCATAAAGAATTTTTGGTTCCTAAATGAATGTTTATCACCTCCTCTTTAGCTTGTTGTTTTCTTTTTTTCTCGCAAAAGATTTAAAATCGAGTCTAAATCTTTAAAACGGCAATAAACTATTGTCGTGCCAATATAAGCCACAAAAGATTCCTTAGTTTCAAAATGTAAACCAAGTAAAGTTAGGCCTACTATTAACCTTTCCTTCTGCGAATTCCTTGTGAAACCAGATGGAACACTGTTAAAGTCAATTCTCATTTTTGCCTCCTAATATTGGATTTTTCATCTTCACTCAAAAAATCAAATATACTGTCAAAATCGGGGCATCTACGTATCATTTCCTCTCTTAGATAATTAAGCTCAAGTTCAATCCCTATATATTTGGGGCTTAATATTATTCCATAACCCTCATAGTCGTACCCATTCTTTCTAACCTCATACAAATCCATCGCTACCTCGTTCTTTTCTGTATCTTTATAAATAAACAATCCAAAATCACTACCCGTCTTTTTCAGTTTGACATTAAATATATCAACAATGTTGTTGATTGAATCAATAAAAACTTTCATTTCCCTGCTTCCTCCCTTTCTTTCTTTAATTCCACCTTTTCTAATATTTTCTCAATCTCATCCTCACCATAGGGAAGCAACTCATCGCAATTTAGACAGTAAAACTCAACTTCTTCAAAATTTTCGTAATAATCGACGTAATCATAAGACAGCTCTCCATTTCTATAAAACACATCATATACAACAACCGCGGGAACTTCTGCTCTGAGATTGTCTTCTGTAATAGGGGTGTGACAATTGGGACAAACCGGAATTTTCTTCAAGGTTTATATCTCCCTTTTTGTTCGTTTTTCTCACTTAAAAGCTTAGTTAACTTATCAACCAACTCCCCCGCATAAACTTTAGTTTTATACCAATACGGCGTCTTGTTACGATATTTAACCAGGATAGAAAATATTCCATCGGGCAAATCGGAAAGATTTATTTCAACTTGCCCCTCCGCGTCTTGATTCCGGTCTCTTATCTTAAAAGCAATTCTTGGTTTTCTATAATCCGGAATCTCCAATATAGCAAATTCAATACCTGATTTTTTGATTGGCACGCAGACTTTGTCGTCAATTTTTACTTTCATGTCTTACTCCTCATTTTCTTTTAGAAATTCTATCATTCCTTTGAAAATTCGGCTTCCAATTTTCTCGTCAAATTCTATAGCATCGGAATTTAAAAACCCTTGAAGCACGGAAACAACGCCATTTTTGAGCCCATTGTCCTTATAGTAGATTTCAAATTGGGCATTATCAATACTTATTCCAATTCCTGCTTTTTTGTTAGGCTCAAGACCGGAAACAAAATAATCAATTTCAAGAGAATTACACAAAACCCCAAATTCATTTTTCAACTTCATTGGTTCCTCCTTTTTTGTTTTTGATAGTATTTTACAAAATCAGGCTTTCTCACCAGTTTCACCTATTTCATTCTCTGTTTGTTTTTCGTTTTCAAACAACTGATCGTGAAAATCCGCGGGAATAGCCCCCAAGTCTTTAAGCATTACATCAATTTTCCATTTAGAAATTTCTACTTGTCCCGTCGCACACTCCAAGCTAACACGAGTACTATTTCCCCTCATTTTCTTCCAAAAGTAAAATCCTTCTCTCCCGATATTTAATCGGTAAGTCTTGCCGTTTCGTTCCAAATCCTCACCAATCAAAATAAAGGGATAAGTATTAGTTATTTTCATGTTTTCTCCATTTTTTGTTTTTAAAGTGGAAAAGGGGGCTACTGCCCCCTGCGAAATTAATCTCCATTTGCTTTACCCTTAACATCTATTTTCTCAAGATTCTCATCATAATAAAAGGTATATTTCCCATATTTTTCAATTTCCCTTATTCTCACCAAGTCATCTGCTGCAAACCTATAATCAGTAACCAAAACAATGACATCCCATCTTTTACCAAGCTTAGACATTATTTCAAGTGCCGCAGCATAATTGGTGCCATTACCGCTATCATAGAACCTTATATCGTCTGAACTGGCAAATTTCGCACCGTCACTGAAAAATATCCTATCCACGCTATAGTGGAGTTGGCAAAATCTAATCGCAGACGCGATTTCCGGAACATTATCATGCATAGAACCTGACACATCCACGATAAAGAGAATACTGGCGCTCGGTATGTCGATCTCACGTGGCAAATCCTCGACGCGACCTTCTCTGTGATAGCTCCTCACAAGCACAACGTTATCGCTGCTGTCAGGTTCAATTGAATTGACAATCGGCAAAATATCCTCCAAAATTCTGTTCCTCTTCGGATTCACTGTCAAAACATAGCCCTCAAATTCACTATCTCGCTTAGAAACCCCTCTATAGGTTTTTTGATTTTCAAATCTCTTGAGGATATCATCTCTGACATCCTTACCTAAATTCTCGGGTATCTTGCCGTCAAGCAAATCCTTGATTATTTCTTTCTTCAATCTCTCCCACTCCCGTTTCACAGTTTCATCATTTTCATCAAGCGGGGTAAAACAAGTTGCTCCCTTTTCAGATTTTTCAGAATCACCCATTTGATTGCCGCCAATTGGGACTCCAGGCTCTTGCCTATCTTTTTGCCTCATCAACCACTCATAAATTGGACTTGCCCCCTGTTTCCAATCAAGCTCCGGCGGTATAAGAGAACTATCCCAAAGGATTATCTTACCGCCCGTTTTCTTCATTTCCTCAACTACTTTATCAGGTAAATCCAGATAAACATATTCCGGGTGTTCACACAAAAACTTGGTTCTCTCATCTTTTGTCAACCCACAAATTTCATTGATAACTACATCGGAAGCTTTATTCCACGTTTCAATATCCTTCCCTTTGACAAAGAAATCACCTCGCAAAATATGCAAAACTTCATGTCTCAAAACGTCATCATACTGAGCGTTTGGGTTGACATGAATAATGAAGCGACCGTTAAAACCAGTCATAGCGAACCCGTGCGGCAAATCCTCGCGGACAATGATTCCTTTTTCCTCCAAGTATTTTTTCAACTTTTTATAGTTTTCATCCGGTTCAATTGAAGCCTTACGATAGTTTTGCGGTAATTCAAATTTAAACATGATAGGACCTCCCTTTAGTTTGTTTTCCTTTTTTAAGATAGCCCGCGGGGAAACCGCGGGCACTTATTATCTTACTGATTGCCCCAAGCGTCAATGATTTCATTGTATATCTTTTCAAATTGTTTCAACGTTCTCGGGAACTTAGATTTAATTCTCTTAAATAACTCCTCTTTATCTTTTTCATCTTCAATAAGATGAGCAACTGCAATTAAGAAAGCCCTTGCAACATCAATCACCTCGCTCTTAGTAAACTCTCCCGCCGAAGCTACTTCATTATATATCCCCTCCATTACCCTCTGTTTCTCGTCCTGAGATATCCTTTCGAATACCGCTGTAAACGCAGCGAAAAACGGAACAGCTTCAAGTGTAGTAGCCGCCTGCGGGAGAACCATCATTGCTTCCACGGGTCCAGCTTTTATTTTTTCGTTTATAGCTACAAGTTTTTCCTCATAACTAACCGCCTCGTATTTACTTACCTTTTGCCTTACCATTGCTTCAAACGGTAACTGATAATAATAAAACACCTCGCTCACAATTTCAGTAACACGGGCAATCCTTTCCTCCATGTTTTTCACTTCACCTATCAATGGGTCACCGTGGTAGAGAAGGTATTCCATAAAATAACCAATATAGCTCAACACCCTTGGGGAAGGGGGATTCACCATTTTAAATTCAGATATTTCCTTATCTCTGGGAGATACTATTTTCAAATCCCAACCATGCTCTTTATTCACATACTCATAAGCCTCCTCACTCATAACTGGAATTATAACGCATCTCTGACTGAATGCCCAATATGTATCATTCTGCGGATCATCGATATAAGCAAGAATAGAAGGCTGAGCCGCGAAAACAAACACTTTGTCTTTCAATGAATATCCATGAATTTTCCTCTCCGTTATTGCGGACAACACAGTGGCAATTTTAGATTTAGATGCTTTATCAATTTCATCGAAGAAGATAGATTGATGCTTAATCCACTCAGGTAAATAAAATCTCATTATCATTTCTGTGTCATCGGGTCTTGGATACCCCCCAACATCCTCAGGGAGAAGAAGGCTGAGAATTACAATTCTGAGGTTATCTTCCCCAAGCGCCTCAATCACCCGAGTGGACTTCCCAACGCCACTATCACCTACAAGAAGTGGGATAAGGGGCTGCAGCTTTCGCCCCGTTTTCCTGGCTATTTCTTCAATATAAGCATTAACACGGAAAATCAGTGAAAGTTTATCTTCGGGTTTGATTCTAAACATTTTGACCTCCTTTTTTGTTTTTAGATTTTATTTTTACTGAATTAACTTCACTGTCAATGCTATTCTTTTTCTCCAAGCACCTTAAAAATCGTTTCAATAAATTGGGGCTTGAATTTAACATTCCCCACATATTTAACTACATGTTTAACTTCATTTATCCATCTTGTGTTATAACCACCAAGTGCAACTATGTTGTAAATACCCATATCAGGCAAAGTAATTTCAAAAAGATTCGAAAATTTACCTGGCCTGCCAATTTCAATACCAATAGATAAACGATCCGGAAGACGATAATCTACCAACAACTCACCGTTTGGCTTTTTCCGCAATTTCATTGGCACCCCTCCTTTTTTTTAAGAACCAATAAAACAAGAACGAACATTTCGCATTAGTCTTGTTCTTGTTCCCTCAGACTTTCTAAAATCTGGTCAATAAACTCAGGCTTAACCTTAACATCCCTCTGATATTTGACCACATGCTTGTGTTTCCCCGTTGCTTTGATATTGTAACAACCCAACGCAATCACATGATAAGCCTCCATATCGGGCAAATTTATTCCCATATAATCTACGAATGTACCGAATGGACTAAAGAAAAATTCGAAAGCTAAACTACGAGAAGGACGATAAATTTCCTTTAATTCCCCGAGTATTTCCCTTCTCAATTTCATTATCCACATCTCTTTTGTTTTTTAAAAGCAATAAAGCGGGGCGAACGCCCCGCTGCTGAAAAGCTTATTTCTTATCTTTTTCAAACCTAAAAGTTAAGTATCTCGTAATACCAACTATTTTTGCAGTCCCATTTTGTTCGGCCTCTTTCTTCATCTTCTTGATTTTTTCTTCTAATTCTTGTATTTCAACAGGATACTCATACTGTGCTCTCTCAACTATTGTAACCATAGCTCTAATCCCTTGTTCCTGGTCTTCTACAATGGCATTTGCTTTCTGCCTAAGGATAAAAAGATCAGCATATTGCAAAGCCAGTTCCCTATGTTTTTCCTCCTCTTCTTTAAGCTTGCTTAGTAAATACCTAATCCGAAGCAACCTTTCAAACGCATTTCTCAAGATTTCTTCTGTGTGTTTTGCTCTTTTCATGTTTTACCTCCTTTTTTGTTTTTGGTTTTTACTTTTAATTATTCCCTTTCCTTCAATTTTTCGAACAGTAGATTCTCTAAACCTTCGCCCCTTGCATGTACCCCGTATTTGTTTATCACCGCATTAATCGTAGATTTACCGTGCTGTAGCAAATCAATAGACATATAATAACTTTTATCTATCTTAAACTTAATTGCCAGGGAAGTATATGGAACTTCGTTAACTACTTCCTCTACTCCTATCAAAAATATTTTGCTTATTTTCATTTCTTTTTCTTGATTTGTTTTGTTTTATACTATTTAAGAATTGTCATCGGCTTCTTTCTTCCCTGCTCTGCGCCTTCTTTCCCGTATTATTCCGATAGCAAGTGAAAAGAAAAATACGATAAGACCAAATATTAGGTAAAGCATCCCTATAATAAACTGAAGCGCTAAAATAAAAGCCTGTGCCAAAAACGAGCTTGCTGTTAGACTCAAAGCTCGGCCCATCAGGCGAAAATTTGTTGATACCCATCCTTTGTAACTTTGCCACCAACCCATTTTTGTTCCTCCCTGATTTTATTTTATTTCTTTAAAGCGGGGCAAACGCCCCGCCTTCTTTTACTTAAACAACCCTTGTCTAATAATTGTTTCAATTCCATCATAATAATAAAATATCTCGCTCACAATCCCAGTAACATGGCTAATTTTATCCTCCGTATTCTTGTTTTTTACTTCATCATCGCTGAGCAAGTAATTTACGAAATGCTTAATGTAATTTTCTATTCCCTGCGGTGGTTCACCCATTTGAAATTCTACAATTTCCTTATCTTCAGGCAAAGTTTCGCCCATATACTCCATAAAATCATTAGATTGAAAAGGAATAACAACACAATGTTTACCAAGCAACCGATATGTATCTCTGGAAGAATATTTCAAATATCTCAATACTGGTGACTCAGCGCAAAATACGAATACTTTATCCTCGAGAGGATACCCTCGCACCTCCTGCCCCAAAATAACATATAAAACAGCTGCAAGAATACTTTCTGCTGCTTTATCTACGTCTATGAAGATAACATTTCTATATCGAACCCAGTCGGGGAGGTAAAATCGTTCCGCTGCTTTCCTATCACGATATCTCATTGTCCGAATTATTTCCTCGAGACTGAGATTTCCGTATTCATCTGAACTACGTCCAGCCGGGGTGAATGCACTAAGAATAAACTCAAACAATTTTATCGTTGTTTTCTCATCCTTATTCTCCGCCATTTCAAGTATTTTATCGACCGAGATATTTGGACCTCCAAATACTTTGAACATCTCAATAAGAGAATCGGAAGGAATTACCACCCCCTCATCGTTGGGCGGCTTTGGAACTCCAACAATATCCTCGGGATAACAATAATCAAGAGGAATGATTTTCGTTTCCGTTTCACCTAATATTCTAGCAACCTTAGCGTAATAACCTGTCCCAGCTTTCACCACAAGAAGAGGGATAAGGGGTTGTATCTGCTGACCAGTTTTCTTGACATATTCATTAGCCCCAAGCACAAGGGCTAGCTTTTCTACTGGATTAATTTTGAAATTCATTTTTGTCTCCTCTTTTTTGTTTTTGTTTATTGTTTTGGGGAATAACTAACTTGCAAGCGCTTGCGACTTGATACTTTACTGTTAGCTGATAAATCACTTTGCCTTTTCTTTCTTTGTTTCTTCATCCGAGTTCAAAATTTTTCGCACTTTTTGCTTATCAGCGGGCTCGCCAAGTATATCTATAAGTTCCACAAGACCCTTTAGGAAAAACTTAATAAAACCACCTTGGTGTTTAAAACGGAAACTTGTCTCACAACAATGTGACGTTCCCTTATAATGATTAAGATTAAACATTATCTCACCAGGCAGAAGTTCACCAATTATTTCCACTTCTACCGCATCGTCTTCATTCAATTTTTCCTCGCTAGTTACCAAACCATTGGCTTTTTCAAGTTTCATGGCTTACCTCCTTTTTTGTTTTTGTTTGTGGAACTACATAAAAATCAACTTTTGTTTCCCTCTAATAGTTTCCAGGGATTTAGGATAATAACGTAGTCTTGTTCTTTAAATTTGACTATTTCAAACAGCCAATCCGATTTCCTCTTTCTTTTCTTTCTGTTTATTGCTCTAAGCACTTTATCCCGATAAAGCCTAGCCGCATGTTCAAGCTCACGTTTTATTATATATGGTTTTACTCTCTGGGGATTAACATGAATTTCAATTTTCCCCCTTCGCACAATTGTTTTGGCAACTTTATTCCCAGACAAATCGCAATAAATTCTAATATTCCCGAATTTAAAACTTTTTCTATTACTTTTCATGTAGTTTTCCTCATTTGTTTTTAATTTCCAAGGGGCGAGGCAACCGCCCCGAAAATTCACCCAATTAGCTGTCGGTTCTTCTTTCGTTCCAGCTTTTAGTTATCTTATTATACTCCACCGTGAACTTATTAAACGTTTTCGGGAAAAGCTTTTTGCATTTGTCCAGAAGCTCCTTATCGCCGGTTTGGATTTCTGTTATATAAGCAACACTTATCAAAAAGACCCTAGCTATTTCTACAGTGTCACTCGTAGTGAAATTATCTGCTTCTATAACTTTTTGCTTAATCAACTCCATGAAATTATATTTGTCCTCTTGGGTATTTAGATGAGCGAAGACCGCTGTAAAAATAGCGAAAAACCTAATGGCGTCCAATTTCACCGCGGCTTCTGGTAAAACATCCAAAGCATCCTTAAAGCCACGTTTGGCCTTTACAAGAATCTTGCGTGTTGTGAGTTCCATATTTTACCCCCATTTTTTGTTTTGCCTCCTACTTTTCTTAGCTGGGTGAGGAGGCTTAACCCGTAATACCCCACCGAGAAATAATTCCCGGCGGGGACTAAATTAATAAAATTAAATAGTAAGTAAAATTAAGGGTTAATAAATAAGGTTAACTAACAACGTTTCGGTCACCTCATGGTGTTCACCTCCTTTTTATTTT
>Ga0272445_1002581_pt1 | contig 12301 bp, 13 predicted proteins | sample YNPCB0031_FD_194404 | JGI IMG/M metagenome (GOLD analysis project Ga0272445, IMG submission 194404) | Hot spring sediment microbial communities from Yellowstone National Park, WY, United States - YNP-CB-003-1 | ecosystem: Environmental > Aquatic > Thermal springs > Hot (42-90C) > Sediment... | reverse complement strand
AGCAGATATAATAACGTCTTCATTTAATTCTGATGAATTGTGCACCAAAGAGAAATGTATATATAGCTTATGTATCTTCTCAAGGAGATCTGAGGAAGCATTTAATATATTAAGGTAGTGGTTAGCCGTCATTAATGCTGATGACACTCTTGAGGCATATTCAAGAACTCCTCTATAATTATTTCTAAGATCTCTATAAGCTCCTATAACCCTTGTTATTCTTGTTTTCACAATTTCTAAACGATCTTGAAATATATCATTAAACATTTCTTGTACTTCATTGATAATACCTATTACTTTGGTATACAAATTATCTAGTTGTTCAAGTAGATTCTCTTCGGCAAGTGTAATCTGTATTTGGAGTTGCTTTGGTTCAATCACATCACTATCCATTTTTTACAGCCTAAAAGATTTGCTACTTATATTATCTACTATAAGTGAAGTGGTATATAAATTTGAAACAAGAAGATAAAGATATATGCTAGATGCCTCTATGGTAAACGGACTTGAGAGAAGCGTGATGAGTCGCTTGCTAAGCAACTGCAAGCATCTACAACTATCTACAAGTATTGGTAAGTAGTTGGAAGCCTAATTTTTATGGTTCAAAAATTACTTTGTTCTTAGCGTCTTCATCATATTAAAAGAATAAAATTCATACCCTTAATCTAAGAACTATAAGATTCTTCAAATGTAAAACTTTATAAATAGTTTTACAATCTTACTTTACTTGTAATTATTCATCATATGGTGGAAAACTATGAAAATAGCTGTTGTTGCTGATAAACCAGCACCGCCTTGGAGTGTGAGACAAATAATGTTGGCACTTGAAGAATTTGGAGCTACAGCAATGTATTTAAGACCTTCTAATATTACATCTATTATAGGTGGCGATAACTTCTATATAGCATATACAAATACGTTAAAACCTTTTGAGTCTGATGCCATCATCTTGAGAGATTTAGGTGCAACAACAACTATAGAGGTTTTCCTCAGAAGAGTAGATATCTTTAGACATATAGAAGAAACAGGTATACCTGTTATAAACCCAATTAATTCTTATATAGTTGCACGAGATAAATATCTCAGTCTCCTTTTATTATCAAAAGCAGGCATACCCACACCTAAAACAGCTGTTGTAGAAGATTTCTATTCTGCAACAAAACTTGCTGAAATTTGGGGAAAAGTTGTTGTAAAGCCATTAATAGGCAGCATGGGTTTTGGAATAGTTAAAGCTGAAGATCCTGATATTGTATATAATATAGCAAGAACATTGTCGCAACTACATCAACCTATATACATTCAAGAATATATAGAGAAGCCTGGTAGAGATATTAGAGTGCTTATAATAGGTGACGAAATAGTTGTGGCATATTATCGCATTCAACAAAACATTGAAAATTGGAAGACAAATATTGCACAAGGAGCATATGCCGATATTATAGAGAAGATAGATAAAGAGCTTGAAACACTTAGCTTTAAAATATTAAAGATACTGAATCTTCACTATGCAGGGATAGATGTTGCCGAGACAAAAAATGGTTATGTTGTATTTGAGGTAAATGCCTCTCCTCAATGGAGAGGAATACAAAGAGCATCAGGTATAAACCCTGCTAAAAAACTTGCGAGATATGTTATATCATTGGTAAAACATTGAATACTTTTATTGAATACAAATAAATCTATGATGAGTATGCAAACCATCTGAATAATGATGAAGAGCTCTCGCACTGATATAAAAAGTCGATAAAAATATTTTACTACTATTAATTATTTACTAGAGCTGAATCTGTATCCATATTTATTTAACTCATCTACAACGTTATTCAAGGCATCTTTAGAGGGGATCTCTAATAATATTTCTATACGTGTATATAGGGGCGGTCCCTGCTCATCGAATCTTTCATGTTTTATATCAATTATATTGCATCTATACTTAGCTATAACCTCTGTTATCTTATATAATGTACCTGGAATGTCAGGAACATACCCATATATTTTTGCTATTCTTCCATGTTTTAGCAATCCTTTAATTATGATTCTATATATAGATGTTAAATCTACATTGCCACCTGTTATTAATGCTACAACGTTTTTACCATTAATATTCTTAATTTTACCGCTTATCAATGCTGCTAAGGAGACCGCTCCAGCACCTTCTGCTAGGGTCTTTGCTCTTTCAAGAAGTAAATATATTGCATAAGCAATTTCATCTTCGTTCACAAGTACTATATCATCAATAGTGTTTGAAATAATTTCAAATGTTAACTCACCAACTTTTTTCACAATAAGGCCATCGGCAAGTGATGGTGCTACGTCAATTTGAACTATTTTCTTAAGTTCAACAGACCTATACATCTTTGGTGCAATAGAAGGTTCTACCCCTATAATTTTTATATTTGGTTTAACAGTTTTCAATATACTTATTATGCCTGAGGCTAAACCTCCACCACCAATAGGTACAACAACCATATCAATTTCATTTAACTGGTTTAATAATTCCCAACCTATGGTTGCTTGACCTGATATTACATCTATATCGTTAAATGGATGAACATATGCATATTTCTTTTTATTAGCTATATCCAATGCTAAAAGCTCAGCTTCATCGAATACTTTTCCATGTATTATTACCTCTGCTCCATATCCTATAGTGGCTTCTATTTTAGAAATAGGTGTGACAACAGGCATTACAATAACACTTTTCAGACCAAATACATTTGCTGCAAATGCTACTCCTTGTGCGTGATTTCCTGCTGAGGCTGTTACTACACCATTTATACCTTTGTTATATATTTTGTATGTTTTAAAAAGAGCTCCTCTAACCTTAAATGATCCAGTTTTTTGTAGATTTTCATATTTCAAATATATTTTACTTCCAGTCATTCTTGAAAAAGTGTAGCTTTTATCTAATGGTGTTATATGTGCATAGCTCTTAATTATCTCTAGAGCCTCTTTACTTTTATTAAATACCTCTTCCATCAACCTCTTAGCATTTGTTGTCAATGCTTAACTACACCAATATATCATCTTTGCTCTATTTCTCTTCCTCGATAAATATTATATTTTCAGGTCTGAATCCAAATTCTTCTATAAGGATTTTTTTAAGTCTTGACCTATGATCTCCTTGTATTTCGATTCTACCATTCTTTATGGTTCCTCCTGCTGCCAGTTTTGTTTTAAGGTATGATGCAAGCTTTTTTAAATCGAATGCTTTTTCATCTATTCCCTCTACTATGGTAACTATCTTACCCATTTTTCTATATTCAAGCTTTATCTTAATTACTTGTGATTCCATCTCTAATTGTGTACATAGTTCTGGAGGGAGTCCTACACAGAGGTTATCTGATTTCATTGACTTGCATGCCCACTTAACAATGCAGGTTTAGAGCTTAAAAATCTGTTTCAGAATATTGGATTTTTAGTGTTTAAAGATGCCTAAATATATATGTCTAAAATGTGGCAAGGAATTCGATGAATCTCAGCTAGCTGTAATGATGGCTATTAGATGTCCATATTGTGGTTATAGAGTCATAGTTAAGAGTAGAAGCGAAGAACTAAAAATCCTTCGAGCAACATAATTCTCTAGTAGTAAATAGAAACCTGCTTACTTTTGTTAATTGTGTATTCTATTTTTGTGTCTGCTCCTCACTTCCTAAAGCTTTCATAAGCTCCTTATATCTATTTCTTACAGTAACCTCAGTTACGCCTGCAGCCATTGCAACCTCTTTTTGGGTTCTTCTTTCATCATTTAATAGAGCAGCTATATACACTGCTGCAGCAGCAACACCTGCGGGATCTCTGCCTGCTGTTACTCCCAGTTCTCTAGCCTTATGTATTATCTCTATAGCTGTTTTAACTGTAGCACCGCTAAGACTAAGCATGAATGCTATTCTTTGAGCATGTTCTGCAGCATCAACTATCGGAATTTTAAGCATTAATTCTCTTACTAATAACCTATAACATCTAGCTACCTCTTTTCTACCACTTTTAGTGAACTTAGATATCTCATCCAATGTTCTTGGAACTCCATGTATTCTACATGCCGCATATAGTGCGGCTGCCACCATGCTCTCTATAGCCCTACCTCTTACAAGTTCTCTTTCAACTGCTCTTCTATATATCATTGCTGCTTCTTCTCTCACCACTCTTGGCATATTCAATTGATTTGCAATTCTATCTAATTCATTCAAAGCCTGCACAATATTTCTATCTATATTGCTTTGAACTCTAGTTCTACTATGCCATTTCCTTATTCTTATAATTTCAAGTCTTCTTTTAAGATCTAGTTTCCTACCTGCTGCATCTCTATTATACCAGTCTATAACTGTTGAAAGTCCACTATCATGCAATGCAATATTTATAGGACCCCCAGCCCTACTTCTCTGCTCCTTTTCCTCAGCTGTAAAAGCTCTCCACTCAGGACCTCTATCAATTACATGTTCTGCTATAACTTCACCACTATCTGCACATATCCACTCTCCACGAACTTCATCATATATTATATTACCACTTGGACAACGTGACAATACATCTTCTGGAGAAGGCTCTGAAGGTCTGATGACCATAATTAAACTCCTCTTAAGCTTTTAGTGAGCAAAGCTTATAAGCTTTACTATCTCATGATACAAGTATTAAAAATAATTATTATAGCAGTCTTAAAAATTTCACTGGGAAGAGATAAAACCAATAGAAAGGAAATATTATATTAGAATGTCCACAAATATTTAAAAGCATTCATCTAAGAAAAACATTATTTAGAACCTCAGAAACCTAACGTAGCCGGGTCGTCTAGCGGCCAAGGATGCGGGGCTCTGGTCCACATTAACGGCCGCCTAGTCTTTTTTCTCTTAATATGTGGGTTGCCCTAAGGACAGGCTTCTAGCATTCAAGGTAGAGGTTTTCCCAAGATAAGAATGAACATCTAGAGAGAAACAAGCCCTGTACTCTACTATAATTGATTTTATATTCAAAATAATGCTGGCTTTAATAAATTCCTTAAAGTTGTACCTCTTACTATAACATTTTGATTTTAGACTAGATATAGAACCTTAGCCAAGCTTAATGTAATATTATAAGTTTTCAATTACTATAATATCTTTGTTAATAGCAGGTCATAGGATTTTATTTTAAATGAATATTTTATGAAATATTTTGAATTCATTAGAATCATAATAATTTTAGATAATCATAACATTTTAAATTAATACAATCTTATATGTGGATAGTATTTCAATTGGTTTCCCCAATTTATATAACTATATAAAACTACATAACGATCAATGACATAAAAGTTTAAAAGCTTTTAGTAATACTTAAACTACAAGAGACTAGGCGGCCGTAGTGGAGAGAGCCCCCGTGACCGGGGTTCGAATCCCCGCCCGGCTACCAACATCTTTTAACATCAAGCCCTATAACTTCTGACATCATCGCTATCAACTCTATTAATATTTTAGCAGATATGAACGCTGTTGTCTCTGAAGGATCATATATTGGTGTCATTTCAACGAGATCTACTGCATATGTATTTATATCAACAATCCTATTTAGTATTTTTAGTAATGTATAGGGACTTAGCCCTAAAGGTTCAGGTGTTTGAACACCTGGTGCATATGAAGGATCTAGTATATCGATGTCTATTGAGATATATTTGTTTTTACATGTAGAAATCTCGTTTTCTATGGAATTAATTGTATCTACTTTTACTTCATCTCCTATAATTCTAAATACCTTTATATTGTTTTTTTCATTAATATTCTTATAGAATTGCTCTTCCTCTCTGCTTACAGCTCTTGCACCAATAATTACTATCCTTATATTTTTTTCTCTTTCAAATATTCTTCTCATAACAGTTGCATGATTATATCTAGACCCTAAATATTCATTTCTTAAATCCATATGAGCGTCAAAAGCTATTATGCAGGAATCATTATAGTTTTTTGCATATGCCTTAAATGAAGCTAGAGTTAATGTATGTTCCCCACCAATTATGATAACCCTTCTATTTGTTTTCTTAAAAATATTTCTTAATACATGTTCTATTCTTGATAAAGATCTGGTTAAACTCCCTGGAAAAATTGATATGTCGCCTACATCATTAACACCTATGGATTCAATATCGATACCATTTATAGCAGAACATAATTCTAAAGACTTTGAAGCTTTTCTTATAGCTTTAGGTGCTAGTGCACTGCCACCTCTATATGAAGTCGACATATCTAGAGGTACTCCAATAATTGTATATGGAGTTTCATTTTCATCTTTATTGAAACCTAGAAAAGCCTCTGAATCAGATAACTTATTTATAAATAGTTCATATATGTTACTGTCCATGTTTTTATACCTTAGACAAGGCTATTAAATAGCTTAAATAGCTTCTACTAAATCATACTATAAAAGTCTTATAGTGTAGTGTTATATAAAATTTAATATATAATGTGGTGCTATATATGGGTGTCACAAAGTATGAAAAGGTAATAGACTATGCAGTTAAAAGAGGGTTTCTATGGCAATCATATGAAATATATGGCGGTCAATCAGGTTTTTATGATCTGGGACCACTTGGTGTATTGTTAAAGAATAACATAGTCGATTTATGGAGAGAATTCTTTATAAAAAAGCATCAAGAGTTTGTTATAGAAATAGAAACTCCTATTCTAACACCTTCTATAGTATTTAAAGCCAGTGGACATGAGGAGAATTTTACTGATTATGCAACAGAATGTACACAATGCCATAGGGTATTTCGTGCAGATCATCTCATTGAGGAAAAACTAAAGATCTCTGTTGAGGGTTATTCTGCTGAGGAACTTAATAGACTTATCATTGAAAATGATATCCGTTGCCCTATATGTAATGGTGTATTAAGCGATGTTAAAAAGTTTCTCCTGTTATTCCAAACATATATAGGTCCTTATTCCCCTGAGAACCTAGCTTATCTGAGACCTGAAGCTGCACAAGGAATGTTTATAAATTTTAAACGTGTATATGATCTTGCTAAACATAGATTGCCGCTAGGTATTGCACAGATAGGCAAGGTTGCTAGAAACGAAATTTCGCCACGACAAGGGCCTATAAGACTTAGAGAGTTTACTATAATGGAGATAGAGTTTTTCTATGATGAAAACAATCCTAACTGTGATCTACTACATGAGCGTTGTCAAGGTGAGAAAATACATATTTTAACAGCCGAGCAAAGAGAAAGAGAAGAAAATAAGCCAGTAGCAATTTCGCCTTTTGAGGCATTTAGAGAAGGTATTATAAAAAGTCCTTGGCTTGCTTACTGGATGTGTATAGCGAGCAGATTTGTAAATGCCTTAGGGGTGCCTACAGCTTATAACTATTTTGAGGAGAAGCTTCCTCGTGAACGTGCCCATTATTCTAAACAAACATTTGATCAAATGGTTATTGTTGATAGATGGGGGAAACTCGAAGTTTCTGGACATGCATATAGACATACATATGATCTAGAGAGACATATTCTATTCAGCAAAGCTGATCTATATGCTTTAAGACAGCTAAAGACACCTAAAGTAATTAAAAAAGTTGATATAAAGTATGATAAAGACTCCATTTTAAAGATTTTCGGTTCTAAAGCAGGGGAAGTGTTTAAGGCAATATCAAGCATAAGCAAAGATGATTTGCTAATGATTATTAATTCTAGCCAGGCTGATAGTATAGTGTTAAATAATATAGCAATTCCAAAGAATGTATTCAATGTTATAGAAACTGAAGAAAAACAGTGGATAGAAAAATTTATACCATCTGTTTCAGAGCCATCGTTTGGTGCTGAAAGACTTATGTATATAGTTTTAGAATATGCATATGAAGAACAAGAAGGTAGAATAGTTTTAAGATTTCCTGCAAGAATTGCACCAATAAAAGTAGCTATTACTCCGCTTGTGGATAGAGAACCTCTCAAACAATTTGCTAAAAAAATCTATGAAATTTTAAAAGAGCATTATTATGTTATGTATATAGAGGGGGGTACCATAGGAAAGAAATATGCTTTAGCCGATGAATTAGGTATACCATTTGTAATTACCATAGATTATGATAGTGTTTCAAATAATGATGCTACAATTAGAGAAAGAGATACTAGGAAACAGATACGTGTACCAATTAAGGATATATTAAATGTTGTAAATCTAGGGCTTAATAACCATGACATCTTTAACATAGGCTACCCGGTAATCGAACATTACGGCTAACCTTATATATTTATCTGTGGAGAAATTTAATAATTTTGGAAGAGTAGTAAGGATTTTTGAAAATGTCCCAATCTTGGTGAGTAATATGGTAATGGATAGTAGAGATGTAGCTGAAAAAGAAGTAGAAGAAGATGTAAAGGAGGAAAAGATTGATGTGAAGAAGCTTGTCTCTATAGTTCCACCTCCATCATCTTTATTTTCTAAGCAAAGGCAAGGAGTAAAGGAAAAGAGACTAAGATTAAGGTATGATCCTAATGCTAAAGAGGGTGAAGCGAGGATATCGATAGTATTAGCGAAAGAATTAGGTGTAAAAGATTATGTAGAGGTAACTATAGCTGGTAAGAAAAGGTTTAGACTAAAGGCTATTATTGTAGAGGATTTAGATGCATATCACATAGGTGTAAATCATGATCAAATGAGACAGCTAGGTGTTTCAGATAATAGCATTTGTACTATAAGACCTGTGTAGAGGTTGTACAACCATTATAGAAAATGATGAAGCATTACAAATGTTGAAATCATTTGAAGAAATAATACATCTACATAGTAGGTATATAGATAGATGCCGAAATATAATAATTTCAAAGCATAATCTAGTAGATAGATATGCTAGTAGATTACGTAAATTAAAAAGAATTTCAGAAAGACTTGAAAAAATTCTACAAAGTTTATTAGCAACTGTTACTATAGACAATAAAATTGATAATAATGAAACCATTGAAAAGCTACATTTATTATTATTTTATACCAATGAGATAGCTATTCCAAGTGAAAAAGAGATATGGAGAAGGTTAAGCAATATACAGTCAGTGGTATTAGATGTTGATATAGATGAGCAATTAAAGAGAATTGAAAGAATTGAAAATTTGTTAAAAACTATAAACAATGCCTTACCAAAAATTTAACGAAACTTTATTAACATCATTAAGAAGGCTGTTACTGATTTGATGACGGGGCTAGATACTTGTAAATACTTAATATTTGACTTAATATTTGGTATTATAGGGTGAGGTAGCCAAAAGCTTGTCATACTTCAAAGATTAAAAAGCTTTCACCATTATCGTTCACTTGAGAGTGGTTGTTTAGGGTGTTTCAGTTTTGTTTGAGACTATTTCTGGGTTCATCAATTTCTCTCCAAGCTCCTCACCACACTTCTAAGCTGTTCTCAGAAACCCAGTGTCACCATAAAGAATACAAGCTTTGCAGTATCTATATTTCTTCACATAACACTAAAAAGCCCAACAACCCTAACCCACATTAATAACAGAAACAACCCAGTAGAATTTTTAAGTCGAGAATCACCTTATAGTTTTCAGAACATTTAAATTTGTGGTTGAAAGCTGATACGGAGATGAATAGACTATTTATTGTGGAGATTACCCCAAATTATATTGATAACAACACTTTATTTAGTCTTTTATGTAAAGCTATTAGAGCTTCTCTTATGCTATCGTATAATATCAGGAAAGATTCTAGCATATGCTTTTTTATTAAATCACTTCAAGTTTCTCTACTTTGTCAAGGTAATATGGTTAAGGGGTTATATGCTGACGAACCTTCATGTATAGGGATCTTAAAGAAGTTCTTTAGTACTAGTGAAAAATATGTTTTAGGATTTAAACTAGTTGATAATTGTATAAATTATGCTAATCTTTTAGGTTTGCATCCAATTGAATTAAACCTTGTTTTCTATAATGACATAGATAAGCTAAGAAAATATATAGCAAACAAAGAAAATGGTGTATATATAAAAATAGCATCTAATGAATATGGCGATACCGATATAGGATTAAAGTTATGGAATGTTATTTCAATAATAAATATAGCTTTAGATAACATCTTTCAATACAAAATAAATTAAATATTTAGTGATTTTAATTGTAACTAAATATCCAAGTATTTTCCCAATTATACCGCTTAAAAGTTTCGTTATTTAAAGTGGTATAGCCTTTACATAACCTCTTTATCACATTGAAGAAATAGATCTTTTACCCATAATTGGATTTTAGAGAATGAAGATGTTATCTAAAAGCTAAGAGTTGTTTTATTTATCAATCCATAGAAACATACATTTATCTTTAAAATTGTTTTCAAAGAATGTATGAAGATTTCGGCAATGAGGACAGGTGGTGCTACCAAATGTTATTAAATTAATTGACTCATTTTTTCTATTCCCCAGAATTTCTAGTGCTATAGACTCTACATCATTTTTACTTATTTTGGTATAAAGATATGTACCAAGATATATAGGGATATTTTGCTGACTCGTTGCGATATCTACTGTAGATTCAATGAGTTTTTGCCAGAATGCAACATCGATTACCTCACCAATTACTATAGCTATAGGTGTATTGTTTTTAATTACTAGTGTCTGTGGAACGCTATAAGCGTAGTCTTTTGGTAGCCCATTGCGTTGTTCAATTTCTGCAAGTTTTTGAAATAGCTTAAGGTTATTTGTCGAGGAAACTGTTTGTGAAGATATATATGCATATGCATAGTATATAGCAATAACAAATGCTATTGTCATAATAAGTATAAATAGATATAGCTTGCTTCTACCTTTCTGCTTCTTTTTCTTAACCAATATCACTACACCTAAACTCTTAACTATTTTATAACCTTAATAATTTTTATCAACTTTAATATGTATATTATTATCTACCTTTACTCTTCTTCAATTTAGTGAAAATTAAAATTGTATATTTATCTAAAGGTTCTTTAAAGTAATTAAAATACAATTCAAGAATAGCTTGGATATGTTTAAGCCGGATGGAAATTTAAAATAACTATGTAAAAATGAGCAACATTACAATAAAATCAAATCAATCAATATGAGATGATAAAACTCTCTATTATAATTAAGATAGTTGAGAATAATATGGTAAAGACCCAATGGTATGTTTATTCATATCAATTATTTTTAAGTTTTTAAGATTTATAAACTTTTTATGCATATATATGCATAAGTGATTAACATGTCGGAAGAAAGGTATAAAGATGATAAAAATAATGTAGGTAAAGCATATGAAAGATTTGTAGAAGAGGGTGCTGAGAAAGATCTACAGTCAGCTAATAAAAATACTGTAGCTCAAAATCTTGCTGTTTGGGAAGAGGCTTTAATTCAAGAATTTCTATATGCTATAGGTCATCTAAATCACTGTGAACAACACTTAATAGAGGTTGATTCAAGCATTGGTTTAACAATATTTGGAGATATTATCGATAAGATTAGAGAACAGAGAAAAATTGTTGGAGAAACTCTCTTTCTTATAGAAAAACTTAATGCTGGTAGAAGTGGTGGTGATATCAGATCGTCTTGGGAAAGTATATGGTGTACATTGAAACACTTAACAACAGCTCTTATACATATCGATGAATGTGTAGAAAAATTATTGAAAAGAATAAGAAATACTGGTAATAGTGAACTAGTAGAATATGTAAATATACTTCTAAAGGTTAGATACGGGGTGGTGGAATCATTAATGCAGTTAGTATCTAGAGCTACATCTTCTAGTGAAGTTATTACTAAGGCTAGTATAAGATGTAGAGAGGATCTGTGTATAGATATCTCTACAAAGAGTTGATAGATATTGGATTACATGCTTGTAAAAGTATCTAAAAACACCCCTAAAAATATTAAAAACAAAATATATAAGTTACTAACAGGTACAACTGTAACTATAGAAGGTAAAAGATATAGAACAAAAGGTCTTATAAAGAAACTTGATGGTGTAATACTTTCACCTGGCTTATACATAATACCATCTGAAAAATTTACTGATTTTATAGTTAGTTTAAAGGAAAGAAACCTTGATGGTTATATAAGAATTTTAAAGATGTGTATATGTCCATGCAAATCGGAGTACCATGAAAACTTTATAGGCTAATATAGGTGTATCTATGGATATTAGCACACTTACCACAGTTATTTGGCTAGCATTGATCGATTCTTTCGATCCCTGTATATTTGCTATCTATACCTCACTTCTCATATCTGTATCTGTAGTAAATATGAGAAAAACATTTGCTACTGGATCAGCATTTATAGCATCAGCATTTATAGGTTATTCCCTATTTGGAATATTTCTAAGGTA
>Ga0272445_1002573_pt1 | contig 12330 bp, 9 predicted proteins | sample YNPCB0031_FD_194404 | JGI IMG/M metagenome (GOLD analysis project Ga0272445, IMG submission 194404) | Hot spring sediment microbial communities from Yellowstone National Park, WY, United States - YNP-CB-003-1 | ecosystem: Environmental > Aquatic > Thermal springs > Hot (42-90C) > Sediment... | reverse complement strand
TGCTTGAGGTGAACCAATTCATGCACAACGATGTAGTCAATCAACTCCTCAGGCAACTGAACCAATCTCCAATTGAACCTCAAAATCCCCCTATCAGACTTGCAAAGCCCCCATTTTCTCTTCCAGTCCCTTAACTCAATCTCTGCTGGTTTCGCCCCCACTAACCTGCTGAACTTTTTCACCTTCTCAGTTAATACCTTCCGAGCAAGACCTAAAAGCCAAGAAACTAAAGCAGTCCTCACAGCTTCACGCTCCAAACACTCAACTTGCACCACCAATTTCCCATCCCTCACCCTTACACCCTCCTTACCTTCCTTGACCTGCAAGGTCATTGGCTTTCCAAGAACCCAGACAGTCTCACTGCTTAAAAAATGGGTGGGCATTGGATGGCTGTCTATGCGCCTTCTCATCTCCTTCAACTTGCTTTCAATCCACTGTGCCCTCCTCTGAAGCACTTCTCTAATCTTACTTTCGTCAAGGTTCTTTGGCGCTGTCACTCTCACCTTCCCGTCCCAACCAACGGTGATGTTTATTCCCTTGACGCTTTTCCATTGTATCTCCACTGGGATTTTCCCATTCAGAACCCAGACCATTTTCAATCCCACCTGCGGTAAAGTTGTTCAGCAAGACTGAGCAATTCGCTCTGCCACTTCTCCGCCCTTTCCCTTTCAATCCCATTCCTTCTCAAAACCCTGTAGATAGCCGTTCTCATTTTCTGCCTTGCCCCTTCTATCATCCACCAATCTCTCTGCCAAACTTCCCCTATTGCCTGCTCTAAATCCGAGACCATTTTCTTCGCTTCCTCTTCCTCCAGACCTTGAGACCTGAGGAAGCGGAAGAAAGGTAACTGCTTCCTTGTCAAGCCTAATTTTTCCGCTTCCCTCTCTTGCTGCAAAATTCGTTCCCTCAGTTTCATCAACTCAGCCACAAACTCCTTCGCTTCCTCCCTGCGCTCTTGAAACTCCTTGATGATTTCCTCTAACTGCTCCTGAAGCGATTGGTAGAACTGCGGGTCTTCATGGATGTGCTCGGAAATGTAAGCATTTAAGGCGCTGATAATCGCCCTCGCTTTTCCTTTCTCCGTCCTCTCAACCTCTAACTGGTTCAGGAACTCCTCGTCTGTCACTTTCACTGGCTCAAGAACTGTAATTCCGATGACACGGACAGCCTCATTAAGTAACTCCACTAACTTGGGCAGGTAGTCTCTTTGCCTCAGTCTTGAGTCACGATAACGAAGTAGTGCAAGGTAGCGAATTTGGGTTAACCGCTTGAAAATGCCTATATAGTCCAATGCTTTAGGGTCAGGCAAAATTTGGTTGAGCAGCCTACCAAAATTCCTCACCAAAAGGGCGAACTGTTTCCTCTTATCCTCATCCTCCAAAGCATCAAGGCATTGCTCCATATCCTCCCATTCCCATCTTTCCTTCTCCAAGTCAAAGCCCAAAATCTGATCAATCTGCTCCCTCACTTGTTCAATCTGCTCAAAGAGACCTTCAGGCTTTTCGTAGATGCCTTCGACATCCGTCCTCTCATACTTTGCCAGTGCATCTTCCAGTTCACTTGCAATCCCAAAGTAATCCACGATGAGACCGTAGTCTTTCTCAACCTCCAACTCCATTCCGTCAACGGTGCGCCTTAGTTTGCATGGGCGGTTGACCCTCGCTATTGCTTGCAAGAGGGTGTGCTCTCTTAACCTCTTGTCAAAATACATCACCTGCAGGATTGGAGCATCAAACCCAGTAAGCAACTTGTCTGAAACAAACAGGATTTTGAGGGGGTTGTCAGGGTCACGAAACTGGCTGATTAACTGCTGCTCCTCTTCAGTGGTTCTCTGATATGGTCTTGCCCAGTCCTCATTTTGCTGCACAGTGATGACCACATCGGTTTTAATGTCACTGCGCCCTTTGCTCTCCAAAACTTTGTCCACCAACTCCTTGTATTCCGCAGCCATCTTCCGCCTGTGAGCAACAACCATAGCCTTAAAACCTCGTGGCTCAACTTCACTCAGAAAATGTTCCACGATGTCCTTAGCAATCTTTTGCATCCTCTCACCAACTTGAGCAACTTGGGTAGGGGTCAACCTTAAGCGCCTGAGTTTTTCCCTTAAATCTCGTTCTTCCTCTTCCTCACCAAAATCCCTGAAATATGCAGCCAACAGTTCATCTATGTCCACTTCACCACTCAGGTGTAACTCAGGGAGTCTTGGCTGGTAAAGGATTGGGACTGTGACCTTATCCTTAAGGGCATCCATTATGGTGTAACGGTCAACATAAGAGCCAAAGACTTGTGGAGTGTTCTTGTCCTCTCTCTCCAAAGGTGTTCCCGTGAAAGCGAAGAAGATAGCCTTAGGCAAAAGGCTTCTCATTCTCGCTGCCAAGACAGCGTATTGTCCCCTGTGAGCCTCATCTGCAATGACAAAGATGTTCTCCTCTTCAGTTAGGTGCTCAGTTTCCGTCGTCTCCTGAAGCAACCTGCTTCCAATTTTCTGAAGGGTCACGATGAGGGTTTTGCCTACTGGCTGCCTTAACTCTCCCCTCAACTGGGCAATCCTTTCAACATGGATTGGATTGGGGTAGCCATGACGGCGGAAGTTATCAGCCATTTGCTTATCCAGTTCCCTTCTGTCAGTCAGAACAATGATGCAAGGGTTTTGGAACTCGCGCCTCAGTTTCAAAGCCAGCCAAAGCATGGTGAGGGTTTTACCTGAACCTTGCCAATGCCAAACAGTTCCACCTCTACCGTCTTTCCTCTCATTGCGGACTTCCCATGCAGATTTAACAGCATTGTTCACCGCTCGCCACTGAGGATGCCTCGCAATCTTCTTTACCCTCCCTTTCGCCTCATCTGCGAAGGCGACGAAACTCCTTAAAAAATCCAGTAGGTTTTCCTTTGGAAAAATGCAAGAGATGAAGACACCTTGAGATGATGAGGACTTCACGCCCAACTCCCTTGCCTTCTCTTCATCCCTCCAGAACATGAAATCACCACCAACAGGCGCATAAGTGCATTGTTCCCTTATAGTGGCGACAACAAAAAGGTTTGGGTAGAAAAGTTGAGGAACATCCCTTTGGTAGCGCTCCAGTTGTCTCTGTGCTTCCTCCAACGGGTCTTTCCCAGTCATTGTTGGGTCTTTTGCTTCCACAACTACAAGGGGGATGCCATTGACGAAGACAAGGATGTCAGGTTCAATGCTTCTCTCATGCCCCTGCACCTTAAAGGAGGTGCGCTTAGGTAGGCTATCAGTGACAAGGAATTGGTTGTTTTCGGGATCATCAAAGTCAATGAGTTTGACGGTGTAGAATTGGAGACCTTCACCCAAATCCAGTTGCACATTCACACCTTTGACCAAAGCCTCATGGACTAACTCATTGCATGCAACAAGGCTTGGCATGGCAGGAGTTTCTATGGTTCGGACAACTTCCCTCAGCACCGCATCAAGATGTTGCTCTGGAAGCCAATCGTTCAATTTCCTTATTGCTTCCTTCAATCTTGGGGTTAGGAGCACGGAGCTAAGGCTTTCCCTTTCTTTTTCCAAGTCCTTTGGGTCGTGGTATTCATAGCCCAAATTTTCAAGTTGATTAATGAAAGGTATTTGCACCCATTCATATTCCCTTTCTTCAAGAGGCATCAGTAAGCACCTCCTTTAGGATATCATCAATTTTTGAGGGTAATCTAATTTTGCCTGTGAGGAGATTGTCCAGAAGCCACCGCTTGCATTTCCCCAAAACCCCTAAGTATCTTCTCTCGTTTTCAATGGCTGCATCAATGGTGCTAAGCATCTCAGCAATTTGTTTTTGCTCTTCAAGGGGAGGGAGGGGGATGGGAAGATTCAGATAATCACTCCAGCGGAGGTTGCGTATTCCTGTAGTTTGCTCTTGCATCGCTAATACAGAACCATTAAGCCAGTGCCAAAAGAGAACTGCCCAAATGTAGCGTGGATGATATTCAGGCTTAACCCTCAATCTCTGAATAAAGTTACCAAATCCCCAATTGCCCTCAGTTAGTTTCTCAACGAAAACTACCCTGCCCACTGGTTGTGTAGGACCTCCTCCAGAACGCTCCACAAGAATATCTCCTTCTTGTAGAAGGATTTTCGTCGCCTTCTTTTTAGGAATGGCTCGTTCCGCTGCCGTCCCAAGCAATAAACGACAATCTTTTGTAAACTCTGTTGAGCGGATAATTCTCATAGGCTCATGGAGATCGGGATTGAATTCTTTCACGTCCTTCCCCCATTCACCTGACTGGGAATCCAAAAGCACATCAGATAAAGGTTTCACCTCCCACTCTTCAGGCAACTCTCCTATCTCTGTTTGCTTAAAGCGGGTGTGACCTATGCCTCTTGTTAGCAAGCGTTTGAGGGCAAACCTCTTGGCTCTCTCATAGATGTCGACAATGCGTCTTGTCTCCTCTGCGACCCTATCCACTAACCTCAAAACCCCAGCAATCCTCTTCTGCTCTTCAAGGGGAGGGAGGGGGATGGGCATCTGCAAATATTCGTCCATAGGCAAATTACGAAGTCCCGATGTTGTTTCTTGGATTTGCTTTAGAGTTTGCTTAGCAATTGGACTTATTAGCACATAATAAAGAAAAATTGAATTGCATATCTCATCATTTGCTCTCAATCTATGTAGGAAATTAGAAAAGAGAAAAATTTGTTCTCCTTGCTGGCGGAAGAGGGCAACTCGCCCCAAAAGGTGTGCACTTCCGCTGGATTTTACAACCAAGATGTCTCCATCTTTTAAGGCATACCTTTCTGCTTTCTGCTTTGGAACTTTACGCCACGCCATAGTCGGGCTATCCAAATGCAAATTGCCTTCATGGTCAATTTCGGTAGAGCGTAAAACAGGGAAGACATCCACAGAGTTATCTGGTTCATCACCCCAAATGCCTCCTTGCGAGAGTGAAAGAACCTCCCTTAGAGGTTTCACCTCCCACTCCTCAGGCAATTCCCCTATCTCTGTTTGTTTAAAGCGAATTGGTTCTTTGCTCATTCCATCTCACCTCCCAAAATTTCAAATACTTTTTGCAAAGCATCTTCCAAAGAACTGCGCTCATTTCTCACACTATCCAATTCACCCTGCAACTCTGTCCAGTCCACTGCCTCCTCGTCACTCGCAGTTGGCAGGTAGCGGGCAAGGTTGAGGTTGTAGTCGTGGCTTGCAATCTCTTCAAGTGTCACCACTTTGCTGTAACCATTAACCTCAGTAAACTGGCGGTAGGTCTCAACAATCTTTGCTATGTCCCCATCCCTCAGCCTGTTCTTTTTCGTCCCTGCCTCATATTCCTTGCTCGCATCTACAAAAAGAACCTTTCTCCTTCTCTCATCAGGCTTTGGTTTACTGAAAATCAGAATCACGCCAGGGATTCCCACACCAAAGAAAATCTTCTGAGGCAGTCCTATCACTGCCTCAAGCAAATCAGCCTCTATCACCTTCTTTCTTATCTCCTCCTCAGCACCGCTGCGAAAGAGAACCCCATGAGGCATCAGCACTACTGCCCTTCCTCCCTCGCTCAGACTGGCAATTATGTGCTGAATAAATGCCCAATCTCCCTTGTCATTTGGAGGCACACCGTAAGCAAACCTGCCATAAGGGTCATTTGTGGCAATCTCTACTCCCCAGTCTTTACGGCTGAACTCTGGATGGCAAACGACCCTCTCAAACTTCTTCACCCTTCCGTCCTCAACAAATGCAGGTGCTCTTAAGGTATCCCCCTGTTCCAAAAGAGCATCTATCCCATGCAAGAACAGGTTTATCCTTGCGAGCCTGTAATTGTCAAGGTCTAACTCTTGACCGTAAAGTGTAACCTTCCCGTCAGCCTTTTGTGCCACAGCAATGAGGGTGCTTGCTGTCCCCGCTGCAGGGTCATAAACACATTCCTCATGCTTTGCCTCTACCAACTCTGCTATTAACCTGTTCAAATCTGGTGGTGTGAGGCGGTCTTTTGCATCCTTTTTCTCATACATCTCCGCCACATAAGAGATGAACTCAATGAATGCCTCTCCAACGGTGGCCGCGCCTTTCTCTAAGCCACTATCCCCTAACTGAATCCCACCGAAATGCTGCCAAAGTTGACGGAGAATATCCTCAGGCAATTCACTTCGGTTGTTGAAATCAACCCAACTCAAAAGACCCCTAAGGTGAGGGTTATTGTCTTCCAGCAACCTCACAGCATCATTAAGTGCCTGACCAAGATTTTCCGTTACCCTCTGCAAAGTTGTCCACCTTGCTCCCTCTGGCACATAGTTCTTAAAGAGATTGGGGTCATCTTCACCTTCTTCTGCCAACTCTTCCGCAAACTTGTCTGAGAGCCTTTTGAGCACCAACAGGGCGACAATGAATTTCTTGTGCTGTGCTGGGTTGAATGTGGGGAAGTATCTGATTGCCTCCTTCAATTTCTCCGCCAATTGTTGGCTGGTCATCTTCTCCATCACTGATCACCTTCCCTTTCCAGCAGAATTTCCATCACCTTCTCCAAGTGGGCGGTCAAGTTTGCCCTCTCTTGCTCCACTGCCTTTAACTCATTCCAAATCTCCCTTAGGTCGCCATCCTCTTCCTCTACAGGAGGCAGGACATACCTGCTGATGTTCAAGTTGTATCCGTTGCGCCTAATCTCTTCAATGGATGCAACCCTTGAGTAACCAGGTTGGTTTCTGAAGGCTTTAAATGCCTCTACAATCCTGTTGATATCTTCCTCCCTCAGCACATTTTGGTTGCGCCTCTCCTCGTAACCCTTGCTGGCATCAATGAAGAGCACCTTACCCTTCCTCTCCTCAGGCTTTGCCTTGTTAATGACCAAAATGGCTGCTGGAATGCCAGTGTTGTAAAAGAGTTTGTCAGGGAGACCAATGACCGCCTCAAGCAAATCATCCTCCACAATCCCCTTCCTTATCTGAGCCTCACTGTTGCTGCGGAAAAGGACTCCGTGAGGAGTGACAACTGCCATCTTCCCCGTTGGCTTCAGGATGGCAATCATGTGTTGAATGAAAGCAAAATCCCCAAAGGACTTTGGTGGGATGCCATAGCGGAAGCGCCTGTAAGGGTCATGGACAGCAAAATCGTCACCCCACTCTTTTAGGCTGAAAGGTGGATTAGCAATAACCAAGTCGTAGGTTATGAGTTTCCCGTTCTCAACTAATTTTGGCTCTCTGATGGTGTCACCAAGTTCAATGCGGGCATGGTGAAGTCCATGAAGGAGCATGTTCATCTTGCACATTGCCCATACATCTGGGTTTTTCTCCTGTCCATGCAAAATCAATTTCTGAGGGTCACCACCGTTGCACTGGACAAAAAGTGCACACTCAAGAAGCATCCCACCAGTCCCACAGGTTGGGTCACATATACTCATCCTCTCCTTTGGTTCCAGAATGCGCACCATTAACCTGACAACCTCTCTCGGTGTGTAAAACTCTCCTCCTCTCCTCCCTTCATGCTCGGCAAACTGCTTGAGCAAATACTCGTATGCCCTACCCAGCAAATCTGGTTCGGCGAAATCTTCATCCCTAAGGGAAATGGTGGAGAAGTGGTCAACAAGTCTTCGGAGGACATTTAGGGGCAATCGGTGGTGATCAGCAAAGTTTGTCCTCGCCAAAATTCCCCGCAATGAAGGATTTGCTGCCTCTAATACCTTAAGCGCCCTGTTTATTGCCTCTCCTAAGTCATTAGTGCACTTGTCTATCACCTTCCAATGTGCTTCTTCAGGAACCTCAAATTGGTGCGGTAGCCCTTTATCTCTCTCTTCATCATATCTGTCAGAAATGCGTTTAAGGAAGAGCAAGGGAAGGATATAGCGCTTGTAGTCTGCAGCGGGGACACTTCCACGAAGGATGTCTGCAGCCTTCCATAAACGGCTTTCAAGTTGGGGAAGGGTTAGATGAGGGAGCCTAAGAAGCGGCTCCATCACTTTGCCCTCTTCCTTGTGTTCTTGAGCGTAAACCCCTTTCCTGCCCATGTGGTTCATGCTCCTTTCCTTATACCATCCTTTCTTTCAATCATCCTACTGTCCATAGTTTTGCGGTGGAAGGGTTCAGTTGTAAACCCTATCATCGGCATCGTCGTCCGTCGGGGCGTCATCGGCAACCCGAAGGGCTTCGGTCAAATCAGCGGGGAGCATCCTCGGCAGCCTGAAGGTTGCTTTTGGCTGCTAATACTGCCTTCATTTCCTCAAGTCGCAAGACTTTAAAGCAGTAACCACACACTTCTGCACCGCTCCATCGGTCGGCTTCAGGGCACGAGATTTCGGGATAGTAGCGGTCAAAGCGTTTTAAGACGAGTTCAAACCCTTCAGCGCCACAACGCGGGCATCGCTTCTTTCCGCGTTGGCTTTGAGCGATTGGCTGCAATGGTTGGTCGGCAGCAACGATTTCGGCTGCCCGTTCGGCTCGGTCGCCTTTGATTGGCGGGCTCATTGGCGGTTGCTTTGGCTTTTCGGTAGGGGCAACGAAGGGACGCATCACCGCTCGGATGCGTTTCAAGTTTTCCCGTCGCTCACATTCACGCAAGTGGGTTTCAAAAAGCGCTTCTTTGTGCTTCAACGCGAACCGCAAGACCTGTGCTGGAGTTGCATTAGTCCATGCTCTTTGGGCGTGGCGAATAATGCCGATAGCAGCGTCAAGCGGGAACTCGGCAAGTAGCGTTTTCCCGACTTTGCAACGAAAGCCAAAGTCGTTCCTGCCTAAAGGCTGGTTGAAGATTGCAGTCGTTGCTCTGACGAAAGTTTTGAACTCTCTCTCGCGACGCACCTTAAGGTCTTCGTCTTTAAAAGACACCGAAGGTCTGAAAATATTTTCTGAAGTAGGTGTGACATTTTTTGCTGACCGATTTGGCTGTGGCTTTTGGTCGGTAGCAAAGAGGGCCAATACTTGCAGCCACTTTTGCGGGTCCTCAAAGAGGCTGCTTTGGGGTCGCTGCGGAAATGTCACACTTGCAAGCAAAGCGATAGCGGCTGCCTTGCCTTCGGCTGAGAGCCAAACCCTCGTTCCTTTGCGTCCCTTACCGCTTTCCCAGCGAACCAAACCCTTAAGGCGTGAATAGCAGTGTCGGTCGCCCGTGATCTTGCGTTTGACTTGTTGGGGATGCGCTCCGATGGCTTTCGCGATAGACCGAAGGGTTAAGGCATTGTTGAGGTTAAACGCTTTCAACGCAAGCAAGGCGACCAAAATCTGGCGACTAATGGCATCGTTTTCAGGGATTTTGCCCTCTACTACTGCATAGAGTTGCGTCAAACTATAAATGGTGTTCGCCATTTGGCGTCACCCCCCATCGTCGCGACCAGAGCATCAACGGACGCCCGCGTGCACGGGACGCGGGCGTTGTCTTTTTTAAGCCGCATCTTCGTTCACCTCACCTTTTGGTTTTGCTTGCAATCGTTTTCGTCTTGCCCAAGCACGCTTTATTGCCTCTCCAGTTTTGCGTCGGTATTGGTTCGTGAAGAATTGCTCAAACGCTTCAAGGTCAATCAATCTTTGGCGACCAATACGAACATATGGGATTTTCCCTGTTTGAGTTGCTCTGTAAAGCGTGAACCTGCCAATCCCATACTGCTTTGCGACGACGCTGATGAGTTCGTAAGGTCGCCCGTTTATCATCACAGCCATCAGTCATCACCGCGTTAATTGTGTCATGGTGAATTGTTCAACGCAAGGCTTGATCACGCCCTCAATTTCCAAAATCGTGAATTCTGGCATCAAATAGCGCGAAACTGGTGGGGTTTTTGCTCTTTACAAACCAAGACATGGTGGCATAATTGAGAGCGACAGAGCGGGATGTTCGGGCATCCCGCTCTGGAAACTAAGCGCTAAGGAGTGGTTCAAATGACTGCCCAAAAGCAGATTAGCACAGTAACGCAAAAAAGTCAAGTCACAACAAAGGTCGTTTCGGGTCTTAAGTGTCCTGATTGCCGTGAAAAGCAGGTCACAATTAAGGTCATTCGTGGCGTTATCGTTGCAGGCTCGGCAAAGTGTTCTGCTTGCGGTTGGTTGGTTCGGGTTGCAAGGCTCAACGATGGCGTTATTGGGAAATGTCCTTGTTGTGGCTCGTTTGCGTTCCCTGCTTTGGGTTGGCGCTCGGGAAAGCAACCTTTCGTGGCTCTGTCTTGTGACCAATGTGGTTGGGTCGCGAGCGAAACCTACATGCAAGCAGTCGGCATTCTCTTAAGTGTGGACATTTACGCTGCAACCAATCAAGCCGATAAAGGTCAAAGCGACCAAGTTCGCCGTGAAAGTGACCGATGCCTTAATGGCGTTCCCGCTGTTTACGAGGCGGCTTTGCAGGCTTACTATCGTGGCGACCAACCCGTTTGCCCATTTTGCGGTCAACGCTATAGGGAACTTGAAGCGGAAGGCTACACCCTCGGTGAAATCATAATCGTGACCTTGTGGCGCTGCAAGTGTGGCGTTTTCCCTGTCAAGGCTGAAGTGTTGCGGGATTGAAGCAAGCAAACGGGCGCGGGCTCAAACGGTCTCGCACCCAAATTGCTTAAGAGGGTGATTAGCGTGAACGAGTTCCAAATGCACCTTCGGTGGCTGGCAGAGCAAAGGCGGTTGCAAGACCTTGAGCGCCGCTATCAGCAAGCAGCAAGGCAGGCGCTTCGCGAACTTCTTTTTGCTGCGGATGATGACCAAATTGAAGACGACGATGATGGTGTGAATTTGTGCGACCAAAACGACGACGAAACTTAAGCCTAACCGCGCCCTTTCATCGCCGACTGTCAGTCTGCCAAACGGGCTGGCGGTTTTTGCTTTTGGGCGCAAACTTCAAGCGATGGAGGTGAGCAAGATGGCTCAAGTGGCATTAGTGCAACGAGGAAAGAGAGCGATAGCGCCGACTATCGCACCTAACGAAGCCTTAAGTGAATGGCTCTCAGAGCACAGAAGTGAGAACACAAGGGCTGCCTACTATCGCGACCTTGTTGATTTTTGCAAAACGGTTTTCAACGCCGAACCTGAAAGAGCCCTGCGTCGCTTCTTTTCCCTTGACGAAGTTGCAGCGGGAATCAAAGTGACGCAGTTCAAGCAATTGCTTCGGGAAAGAGGTCTAAGCCCTGCCAGCATCAACCGAAAACTTTCAGCCCTTAGAGCCTTCATTGACCACGCAAGGCGTCGCGGCGTCGTCAATTGGCGCATCAAAGACCTAATAAAGGGAGAAAAACAGCGAACCGACCCAAAGGAACGCATTCGTCTCAGGCTGCCTGCAACGACTGCCGATGGGCTTATTGAAGCGCTTCAAAGGCTGTTTTCTGTCCTGCCAAAGAAAGGCGTCAAGGGCTTAAGAGACAGGGCAATCATTGTCCTGATGGCTTTGCACGGGCTTCGTCGGGTTGAAGTTGCAAGGCTTAGTCTTTCTGACTTGATTGAGGAAAAGGAAGGGCTCTTTTCCCTTCGGGTTTTTGGCAAGGGAGACAAAATCCGCATCGTCCAACTTAGACAAGACACGACGGAACTTTTGAAGCGTTACATTGCTGCGTTGAAGCGCTCAAAGATTGAGCCAATCGCTGATGCTTACGGCGTCCCGCTTTTCTTTAGCCTGAGAAAACAGAAGGGCAAGCGCTTGACGCTTCAACAAATCAACAACATCGTTGACGAAGCCTTTAAGGCTGCGGGCTTAAAACGAAAGGGACTGTCTTGCCACAGTTTGCGTCACTCCTTTGGCACAATCGCTGCGACAAAAAGGGGCGTCCCAATTCCCGACCTTGCAGCCTACATGGGTCACTCCAACATCTCAACGACAAGCCTTTACGCTCACGCTGTTGGTGTTGTCAACCCTTCGGCGATGATAAAGGAACTGAGGGCGATTTAATGGTGTAAGCGTTAATTTGATGGAAGGCAGATTATGTCAAATTTCTTTCGCTGTAAATCTGTCAAGGGAAAAGGAGTTGGTCTCTGTGTCGGTAGAGCAACAATTGTCAACCCTGCGTCGTTGGCTTACAGCCTTGACTGTTGTTACCGTTATCCTCGCCATCGCCGTGTTCGTGTTATCTTCAACCCGCTTTGAGCACATCAGAGCCCATCGCATTGAAGTTGCGCCACCAAACAAACCCGCCTTGATTGTCCTCAGCACAAACCCGCTCGGAGACCCAATCGTTCTCATTAATGACCAACAAGGCAGGAAGCGGTTCGGCATCACCCTTGACGAAAACGGAAACGCAGTAGTAGAATGGTTTGCGTCTGACGGGAGGACGCTAAAGCGGTTGTCAATCCCTTGAAAGGGAGGCGGTTGAGATGCGATGGGCTTATTTGATTTTGGGCTTCGTGGTTGGTTTGGTCGCCGCTCAAACCGTTAAATTCCCCGTCCCTCAAGGTCAGACTATCAAAGCAACCGTCGTCAGCGTTAC
>Ga0272445_1002572_pt1 | contig 12347 bp, 14 predicted proteins | sample YNPCB0031_FD_194404 | JGI IMG/M metagenome (GOLD analysis project Ga0272445, IMG submission 194404) | Hot spring sediment microbial communities from Yellowstone National Park, WY, United States - YNP-CB-003-1 | ecosystem: Environmental > Aquatic > Thermal springs > Hot (42-90C) > Sediment... | reverse complement strand
TCCTCGCCGTCTGTTGGACCAGATAGACCGAGGGGCGCCGGATCTCCGGCCGGTCCGCCCGGGTCTTCCCTCTCCGCTGCCGGTTTCGGAAGCCGTGGACGATCCGGGCGCCGGATCGGATCGCCCCGTAGATGAGTTGGGAATGGAGGTGGGGATACCTCTCCCGCAGGGAGGGATAGAGGGCTTGGATGATCGTAAAGGTGGCGGTTTTGCCGTTTTCCAGGGCGTAGTCGACGGTCTGCTGCTGGATGTCGGCGCAGGCCTCCATCAGGGCGCGGATCCTGGGATGCTCCTCAAATCGGAACCGCAGGCAGACCGTCGGCATCCTTCTGCCTCCGCCACCATGATCCTCCATTCGAATCGAATTGCTGGCCGTGGTGCGGGGAGGAATGCGCTCCCAACTGCGCGACTCCTATATTGATTGTAAGAATCCGTGGGAGGAAAGCAAGCCCGGCGCCGCCAGGGGTGTGTCCTAAAATCACGGCCAAGCCTGACAAAATTAGGACACACCTGCCGTCCGAGGTTGCTCCTTCCTTTGATGGGATGTTCACACGGCGTTCGCAGAGGACGGGTAGATTGGGGGAGGATCCTTCATCGAGGAGGTGCGGATGTTGGGACAGGGTTCGACGTCCTCTTCGTGGAAATAGTGGGCGGCGATCGGCGGGCTCGCGGCGCTTCCTTTTCATATCCTCCGGTGACAGGTTCATCATTCCAGCGAATGACCGACGAAATCCCGATCGCCGTCGGATCACGCAGAGATCTCAGATCACGGAACTCTTGATCCTGCGCCAGCGGGCGATCGCCCAAAAGGGCTTTCCATTGCGCAAAAGCCTGCCAATGGTGGAGGCGGCGGGAATCTCCGGTCGCTGCGATGGTCCGGGAAGGATAGCAAAAATCTGCTGGGGATGGCGTGCCCGCGATACGGGGCGGCCCGAAGCAGCCGCCCGAAGCCCCGGGCCCGGCCATCCGGCAGCAGGGCCCCATCGGGGGCCTGATCGTCCTGAGGGCGCTCGATTTCGATGACATCCGCCAGGACAAAAGGCGCCTGCTCCGAAAAGAGTCGTTTCCACGCCGGACGCGGATCCACCCAGCGCAAAAAGTGGCGAATCTGTTTGGAAGCCATGTGGAAGGCGCCCCGCATCCGGGCGGCGATGTCCGTCCAACGCAGGGAGCAGGCCTCCACGAGGGCCTGACCGATCTCCGCCGCTGGAGCCGCCAGGGTTCCCTCCTCTCCAACAACGCTTGCCTCAATGCGCGCAAGGGAATACGCTGGGTCATAGGGAATCTCCCGGAGTAGGGTTTGTTCCCATGTCCGTGTTCCCCCGTGAGGAGATCCCCCTCTCCACCATCCCAACTCATATCCGAACCTCAGAGCCACCTCCTCTTGACAAGGAAACCGGTTCAAAATATATATAATAGTAATCAGAACGGGCCGAAAGGGAAAGGAGGATGCCATGGTGGCTGAGATCCCCCGGGATAAGCTCCTCTGGATCTACGAGCGGATGCGTCTGATCCGCGCCTTTGAAGATAAGGTTGCCGAGCTTTTCGCCCATGGACTCCTGCCAGGCTTCGTTCACCTTTACGCCGGTGAAGAGGCCATCGCCGTAGGGGTCTGCGCCCATCTGACCGACCGGGACTATATCACTTCCACCCACCGAGGTCATGGCCATTGTATCGCCAAGGGGGTCGACATCAACGCCATGATGGCCGAGCTCTTCGGCAAAGCTACCGGTGTCTGCAAGGGCAAGGGCGGCTCCATGCATATCGCCGACCTCAGCAAGGGGATGCTGGGCGCCAACGGCATCGTCGGCGGGGGTGGACCCCTGGCATGCGGTCCGGCCCTTACGGCCAAGGTGATGGGCTCCGACTCGGTGACCGTTTGCTTCTTCGGGGACGGGGCCGCCGAGCAGGGGACCATCCACGAAGCGATGAATTTGGCCGCCATCTGGAAGCTGCCGGTGATTTTCGTCTGTGAAAACAACCTTTATGCCGAGTCCACCCCATGGTTTTACCACTGCGCCGCCAAGGATATTGCCTCCCGTGGCTCGGCCTACAACATCCCCGGCGTGCTTGTGGACGGCACGGATGTGTTCGCTGTCTACGAGGCGGCGGGGGAGGCTATAGCTCGGGCCCGCCGGGGCGAAGGGCCGACCCTTATTGAGGCCAGGGCCTTTCGGTATTACGGTCACTTCCAGGGTGACCCTCTCACCTACCGGACCAAAGAGGAAGAGGAGGAGTACCGGCAACGGGATCCTATCGAGCAGTTCCGGCGGCGGGTCCTTGAGCGCAACCTGCTTACGGCTGCCGAGCTGGATGCCATCGACGCCTGGGCCCGAGAGACGGTAGAGGCGGCCGTTCGGTTCGCCCAGGAGAGTCCCTACCCGACCCCCGAAGAGCTTTTAACCGACGTTTACGTTAAGTATCCATAAACGTAATAAGGAGGCGCAAAGATGGCCGGTCGAGTTATCACCTTCCGGGAGGCCATTAACGAGGCGATACGGCTGGAGATGCGCCGGGACCCTACCGTCATCCTGATGGGGGAGGATGTGGCCGGCGGGGCCCGGCTGCCCCACGTGGAGGGCCGGGGCGAGGAGGCCTGGGGCGGGGTGCTGGGCGTGACCAAGGGGCTGGCTAAGGAGTTCGGCCGAAGCCGGGTCCTGGACACCCCCATCAGCGAGTCGGCCTTCATCGGGGCGGCCGTGGGCGCGGCTGCCACCGGCCTGCGGCCCATCGCGGAGCTGATGTTCGTCGACTTCTTCGGGGTCTGCATGGACCAGATTTTCAACCAGGGAGCCAAGCTCCGCTACATGTTTGGGGGCAAGGCCAAGGTCCCTATGGTGATTCGGACGATGATCGGGGCCGGGTTTCGGGCTGCTGGCCAGCACTCGGGCTGTTACTATTCGGTCTTCACCCACATGCCTGGCCTGAAAACCGTGGTGCCATCCACCCCTTACGACGCCAAGGGTCTCCTTATTTCGGCCATCCGGGATGATGATCCGGTTATCTTCTTCGAGCACAAGCTCCTTTATGATATGGAGGGAGAGGTACCGGAAGGGGAGTACACCATCCCCTTGGGACAGGCGGATATCAAGCGGGAGGGCCGGGATGTGACAGTGGTGGCCATTGGCCGGATGGTCCACATCGCCCTGGAGGCCGCTGAACGGCTGGCCGCCGGCGACGGGATAAGCCTGGAGGTGGTGGACCCCCGGACCCTCTCGCCTCTGGACGAGGAAACCATCATTAACTCCGTTAAAAAGACCCACCATCTGGTGGTCGTAGATGAAGATAATCCCCGGTGCAGCCTCGCCGCGGACATCGTCGCTCTGGTTGCCACCCGGGCCATCGAGTACCTGGATGGCCCACCCCAGATGGTGACGGCTCCCCACACGCCAGTGCCCTTTAGCCCGGCCTTAGAGGACCTTTACGTCCCTTCGCCGGAGAAGGTCATTCAGGCGGTTAACAGGGCCCTGGGGCGTTAGGGATGTCGGCGGTCGGTATCATCGCCAACCCGGCCTCAGGTAAGGATATCCGCCGGCTGGTGGCCCAGGCCTCGGTATTTGACAATAACGAGAAGGTTAACATCATTCGCCGGATCCTTCGGGCCCTGGATGCCCTGGGGATCCGGCAGGTCTTTATCATGCCCGACACCTCCGGGCTGGGATTGCAGGCTTTGGACGGTCTGCGCCTTGGCCTAGAGGTGCGGTTTATCGAGATGCCCGTCTACGGCGACGCCCGGGATTCGGCTACCGCCGCCCGGATCCTGGCCGAGCGGGGGGTGGCCTGTATTATCACCCTGGGCGGAGACGGCACCAACCGGGCCGTCGCCCGGGGTTGCGGGGATGTACCCCTCATCCCCATCTCCACAGGTACCAACAACGTCTTTCCAGTCATGGTCGAGGGGACAGTGGCCGGCCTGGCCGCGGGGATTATCGCCGCCGGACTGGTTTCGGCTGAGACCGTAAGTTACCGGGCTAAACGCCTTGAGCTTTACGTTGACGGGGAACTCGAAGATGTGGCCCTTGTGGATGTAGCCACCAGCCGGGACCTTTTCATTGGGAGCCGGGCCCTCTGGGACCCCGGGCGGCTCCAGGAGGTGGTGCTAGCCCAAGCTCGGCCGGGCACGGTGGGGTTGGCAGCGGTGGGAGGCTGTTTGGCAACCTTAACGCCTCGCAATCCCCGCGGCCTCTACCTTCGGCTGGGAGCCGGAGGCCGGCGCGTCCTGGCCCCGGTCGCTCCCGGCTTGGTGGTTCCGGTGGGCATCTTGGAATACCGGCTGTTGGAGGCCGGGGAGGAAATCCGGTTTAACCCTGGAAACTATACGGTGGCCCTGGACGGGGAGCGGGAGATTGAGGTGGGACTTCATCAGACCGTGAGCGTCCGGCTGACTACAGCCGGGCCCCGGGTCGTGGATATCGAGGCGGCCCTGACCGAGGCGACCCGGCGGGGAGCCTTCGACCTAGTTCGGTAATCAGAAGGGCCAGTAGGAGGTTTGCGATGGCGTTTCAGATCGTGATGCCCAAGCTGGGAATGGCCATGGCCGAGGGGGAGGTAGTAAAGTGGCTTAAAGAGGATGGGGCCCAGGTGGCCAAGGACGAACCTGTAGTCCAGGTGATGAGCAAGAAGATAACCTATGAGGTTAGGGCCCCTCAGGCGGGAATTCTGCGCCACGTCGTCCGGCCTGGGCAGAAGGTGCCGGTGGGAACCGTCATCGGCTACATTCTCGCTCCGGGCGAGGAGATGCCCGTGGCACCAGCCGTGACGCCGACAGCTGTCGGGGAAGTCCGGGCGGGTCCAGCGGCCCAGGTCGAGGTGCTGGCGACGCCCATGGCCAAGCGGCTGGCTCGGGAGCATGGCATCGACCTTAGGGAGATTCGGGGAACGGGTCCTGGTGGTCGCATCCAGGAGTCAGATGTCCTAGCTTACTTAGAACAGCGCCGCCAGCCCGCTGCCGCCCAGGAGGCTCCCCCGGCCGCCCGGGTGATCCCCTTCGCCGGGATGCGCCGGGCCATCGCTGAGCGGATGACCGAAAGCCTCCGGACGATGGCTCAGGTCACCATTACCACCGAGGTGGACGTCACCGGCCTGGTAGAGTTCGTCGACCGGCTCAAGAGCCGGTCCGATATAAGTTACACGGCCGTTCTGGTAAAGGCGGTTGCCCGGGCCTTAAAGCAGCACCCCCTCTTAAACTCGACCCTGGTCGGGGATGAGATCCGGCTCTTTGACGAGATCCACATCGGGGTGGGGGTGGCCCTGGATGAGGGGCTTATCGTCCCCGTTATCCGCAATGCTGACCGCCTGAGCCTGAGCGATATTGACCGGGAGCTTAAGCGGTTGGTGGCCGCCGCCCGGGCGGGAAGCCTCACGGTGGATGAGGTTACGGGCAGCACTTTTACCATTAGCAACCTCGGGATGTTCGGGGTGGATGCCTTTACCCCTATCATCAACCCGCCGGAGGTCGCCATCTTGGGCATCGGCCGGATCGTCGAAAAGCCGGCGATTTATCGAGGACAGGTGGCCATCCGTAGCTTTATGATCTTAAGTCTTACTTTCGACCACCGGGTTGTGGACGGCGCCCCGGCGGCGGCGTTTCTTCAGACGTTGGCCGGCATGCTCGCCCAGCCGGCCCTCATCTTCGGCGAGGGGGAGGTCTAACCGATGGCCGATGCCGACCTGCTGGTAGTAGGAGGCGGGCCGGCGGGGATATCGGCGGCCCTGCGGGCCAGGGAGCTGGGAGCTCGGGTTATCCTCTTTGAGCGGGAGCGGGTCGGGGGTGCCTGTCTTCACCGGGGCTGTGTCCCCACCGTGGATAGCCTGGAGCTGGCCAACCGGCGGCGGGCGACTCAGGAAGGTCCGGCCTGGGGTTTGGAGACTTCCCCGGGCACCGTGGAGATGGCTGTTGCCCGCCGCCACCGGGACAGGGTCGTCGAAAGGCTGTACCGCGGAACCCGGGCATACCTGGAACAGGTAGGGGTGCAGCTGGTGGAAGGGGAGGCCTGTCTTCTGCCGGGCTGCGCCGTCGAGGCAACGATAGACGGCCGGACCGAAAAGTTCACCGGCCGGGGGGTTGTTCTGGCGGTTGGGGCAGCCTTCGCCCTGCCGGAGGTTCCCGGGGTGAACCTTGCCGGGGTCTGGACCACCGACCACTGCCTGGGTCTGGATGAAGTTCCGGTCGAGCTGGTTGTCTACGGCGGGGGATTCATCGGCGTTGAGTGGGCCCAGTTCTATCAGGCCCTCGGCAGCCGAGTCACCCTTTTGGAGCCTGGATCCCAGCTTCTGCCGGGGGAGGACCCAGAACTGGGCGAGGCTTTGGAGTTTCTGCTGGCCAAGGACGGCATCGAAGTGAGGACCGGCTGGGAGCTGGCCCGGATTGAGGCCGCCAGCGAGGGGCTGGTCATTGTGAGCCGGGGAGGGCAGGCGGTGGCGACTCGCCGGTTCTTAATTTCGGACTGCCGTCGGCCCCGAACCCAGGGGCTGGAGGAGCTGGGGGTAGCTCTTCAGGACGGGGCCGTTCGAACTGACAACCGGCAGGCCACCACTGTGGCTGGGGTTTTCGCCGCCGGGGATATTACCGGCGGCCGGATGCTCTCGGACTTTGCCCGAGCTCAGGGGATGGTAGCGGCCGAAAACGCCCTGGGTTTTGACCGCCGGTTCGACCCGCGCCTGATCCCTCGGGTCTACCATACCCGGCCGGAGGTGGGGGCCGTGGGTCTGACCGAGGCTGAGGCCCGGTCGGCCGGTCTCGATGTGGTGATTGGCCGGGCAGATCTGGGGTTTAACGCGCGGGCCCTGACCTTAGGTCAGGAGCTCGGGTTCGCCAAGGTGGTGGCCGCTCGTCCCCATGGCCGGCTGGTGGGTGTCCACATCCTGGGCCCTCTGGCGACGGAGGCCATTTCGGCGGCCACGGTGGCGTTAAAACTAGAGGCCCTGGTGGAGGATCTGGCCGACCTGGAATTCGGCCACCCCACGGTGGCCGAGGCCGTGACGGAGGCGGCCAAAGACGCCCTGAGGCAGCTCCGATGATTACAGTCTTAAGGTTAGGGCGGCTGGCCTATCGTTGGGCATATCTTTTCCAGCGACGGCTGGTTCAAGCCCGTCAGACCGGCCGGGTCGGGGACATTTTGCTGACAGTGGAGCATCTGCCCGTCATCACCTTTGGGCGGGGCGGTGGGGAGGAGGACCTGAAGGTGGGTCGGGACCGCCTGGCTGGTCTCGGCATCGGTCTCGAGTTTACCGAGCGGGGCGGGCGAGCGACTTACCACGGCCCGGGCCAACTGGTTTTTTACTTTATTTTCAAGGTCTTACCAGGGGAGCTCCACGGGTTCCTCTGGACCCTGGAAGAAGCGGCCATCCGGACCCTGGCCCGCTATGGCATCAGCGCCCACCGGGACCCTGACCACCCCGGGGTCTGGGTGGGCCAGGATAAGATTGCGGCCGTCGGCCTGGCGGTGAGCGAAGGTGTGACCTTCCACGGTCTCGCCCTCAACGTAGACCCCAATCTGGCCCATTTTGACTTAATCGTTCCCTGCGGCATTCCCGATCGGGGAGTCACCTCCATCGCTAGGCTCCTGGGCCGGTCGCCCAACCTGCTCGAAGTGGAGCGGGCCTTCTGTGAGGAGCTGGCCAATCTACTCGGCCGACGATGGCAGGTGGGCTTTCAGGAGGCACCCTGGCTGGTGGCCCCGGCTCCCACCGGGGAGATGGTGGCGTGGCTTGAGGCTCTCTTCCGGCAGGAGCGACTTCACACCGTCTGCGAGGAGGCCCTCTGCCCCAATATTGGGGAGTGCTGGGGCGGGGGTACAGCCACTTTTATGCTCTTAGGTGATACGTGCACCCGCCACTGTCGGTTCTGTGCTGTTGCCAGCGGCCGGCCGACATCCCTGGATCCCCTGGAGCCCTATCGGGTAGCCGAGGCGGCTGCCCGGCTGGGCCTGCGGCACGTGGTGGTCACCTCGGTGGCTCGGGATGACCTGCCTGATGGCGGTGCTGCCCAATTTGCGGCTACTATCCGGGCGATCCGACGGCGGCTGCCTGGGGCTACCGTCGAGGTGTTGATCCCCGATTTCGGGGGCTCGGTACGGGCTCTGGAAACGGTAGTGGCCGCCCGTCCCGACGTCTTAGCCCACAACGTGGAGACAGTCCCAAGGCTTTACCCGACGATTCAGCCTCGCAAGGATTACCGGCGGGCCCTGGGGGTGCTGGCCTATGCTCACTGGGCCGGACTCCAGACCAAGTCGGGCCTCATTCTGGGGATGGGGGAGACCCGAGGGGAGGTGGTAGCGGTCCTGGAAGACCTGCGGCGGGTGGGCTGCGACGTGATCACCCTGGGTCAGTACCTTCAGCCCACCGACCGCCACCTGGAAGTGGCGGAATATATCCATCCGGTGGAGTTCGAATGGTACCGGGAGGTAGCCTTGGCCCTGGGCTTTCGGGAAGTGGCGGCCGGACCCCTCGTTCGGAGCTCTTACCGGGCCGGAGAGCTTTTGGAAATTGTTTCTAGCCGAGATTCAGACAATGGAACTCGGCTCAAAACCCTCTAAGCGATGAGGAAGCAGATGAGGAAGACAAAGCCCTGGAAGGTAGCCAGCTGCCTTTCGTGCCGAACGGTCCACCTTCGGAACCCTCCTTTCCGCCACCCGAAGAAGCGCTCCACGCGGCTTCGAGCCCTCCGATCGGCCTTCCGACGCCGGAAAGCGCGCTTTCCCCCTTGGGTTCGTTTCCCCCGCCGTGGATTCTTCGGAATGTCGGCCCGAATCCCCCGCCGCCGCAACCCCTCCCGAATCCCTTTCGCATCATAGGCCGCATCCCCATCCACCACCCTCGGCTGCCTCCGCGCCCGCCCCCTCCCGTTCCTCTTCACCCGCAAGCCCCCTAGCACCTCCTCGAATCGGCGACGGTCATGCTCGTTCCCAGGCCCCACCACTACGCTCCATGGAAGCCCGTCCCGATTCACCCAAACGCGCCCTTTTATCCCTTTCCGCCTCTTATGGAACTCAGCTCAAAACTCCGGTGTCCGGTTGGAGTATACTCTGTCTCTGGACAACCTGCCTGGGAGGGGAAGGCCGATGGGGTTTCAGGAGCTGACCGATGAACCGTGGGCCTTCATTCAGCCCTTCCTGCCGCCCAAGGCCAAAATCGGAAGACCTCGGGTGGATGACCGCAAGGTCCTCAACGGGATCCTGGATGTGCGGGTCACCGGCTGCCGATGGTGCGATAGGCCTCGCCAGTATGGCGCCTACCCGACGGCCTGACGGCGGTTTCCGGAACTCCAGGAGAAGGGGGTCTGGGGAAAGATTCCGCAAGCCCTTCCGGACTGGGGGTATACGCGGGGGAAGGGGAAGGTGGCGGCGGTGGCCATCGATTCCACGCGGGTGGAGGCGAAAAAGGGGGGAAGGTGTAGGGATCGATGGGCATAAGAAGCGAAAGGGAACGAAAGCGCGCGTTTGGGTGAATGAAGATGGGCTTCCCTTGAGGGTGGTGGTGGGGCCTGGGAATGAGCACGACGGCCGTCGGTTGGAGGAGGCGCTGGGGGGCCTGCGGGTGAAGAGGAACGGGAGGGGGCGGGCGCGGAGGCAGCCGAGGGTGGTGGATGGGGATGCGGCCTATGATGCGAAGGCGATTCGGGAGGGGTTGCGGCGGCGGGGGATTCGGGCCGACATTCCGAAGAATCCACGGCGGGGGAAACGAACCCAAGGGGGAAAGCGCGCTTTCCGGCGTCGGAAGGCCGATCGGAGGGCTCGAAGCCGCGTGGAGCGCTTCTTCGGGTGGCGGAAAGGAGGGTTCCGAAGGTGGACCGTTCGGCACGAAAGGCGGCTGGCTACCTTCCAGGGCTTTGTCTTCCTCATCTGCTTCCTCATCGCCTGGAGAATTTTGAGATGAGTTCATGCCCATCGATCCCTACCCCTTCCCCCCTTTTTTCGCCTCCATCCGCGTGGAATCAATAGCCACCTCCTCCTTCACCTTCCCCATCGTATCCCCCCAATCCAGAAGGGCTTGAAGGATCCTTTGCCAGACCCCCTTCTCTTGGAGTTCCTTAAGCCACCAGGCGGTCGGGTAGGAGCCATATTGGCGAGGCCTATCGCACCACTGGCGGCCCGTGACCCGGACCTACAAGATCCCGTTAAGGACCTTGCGGTCATCCACGCGGGGCCGGCCGGTTTGGGCCTCAGGCGGCCGCAAGGGCGCAAGGAAGGCCCACAGTTCATCGGTCAGCCCCCTAAATTCCATCAGCCTTCCCCTCCCCAACAGGTTATCCAGAGAGAGCGTATACTACAACCAGGCACCGGAGTCTTGAGATGAGTTCTAAGATCTCCGATCATTAGATGGGAAGAACCTTTGGTTTTTGTTCGAGGGCATTTCCGCAAGGTCCAGCCCGCTCTGGTGCTAGGCGTGGATACGCGAAGCATCCTCCTGCCTCCTTCTGGAGGGGCTGGGCTCTCCTCCCGGCCTGTCTTAGCCCTGCAAGCAGGCGAGATGGAGCCGGATCAGTTGATTGCGGATCTGAAGGAAACCGGACAGCTCCAGCTGGCTGTGCTGTATGGGATCCAAGAGAGGGTTACGCTGGAGGGCCTATTGCGGATCTTTGCGGACATGGAAAGGAGTTCTATTCCCCTGCAGGCTATGTCCCCTGCCGGCATCTTGCGGCGGCCCATCTCCACTCCGCAAGGGCACGCCCAAACGGGTCCCCTTCGCCCTTTTCGCCCTGCCGCATGCCGAACACGTCCGGGACATGTTTTGAGGCTCCCCAAAAAGCGGAAGACGGAATCCGACTTCCGCCTTCATCCCGCTCGCCCACGCGATCCACGCCAGGGCCACCCGGCGCCGGAAGCCCGCCGCCTTCGCCCGGCGAATCCGGCCGTGCCCGGAGGCGATCTTCTTTCGCCTGCAGGTTTGGCTTCCCTCCGGGCTGGGTTGCGGGCCCTTCCGCCTGGGCGGGCGCGCAGGTGGGCGATGGCATAGCCGTCGCCCACCCGGGCGGCCTGGCCTGCCGGCTCCCGATCATTCCGGGGCGCATCCCCGCCGGGCGAAGAGATCGCCACCCGTGGGCGCAGCGGCTGTGGGAAAAGGACGGCGCTCCTCTCGTAAACAGGATGGGGAGAGCGGTTCGCCCAAAGACGCGCCGCCGATGCCCGAAGCCGGGGCTCGCCTTCGAAAGCCTTATCGGCTTCCTCATCCGGGCACGCGCAGCCGGTCATCTGCCTTCCGACGCATTGCGTATCCTCATCAGGGAGAACGAGGGGGCCTTGCGGCCTGTCTCTTTATCCCTCCCTCCATATCCATCCGCAGGAGGTGAGAGATGCCTCGCGATCCGCGGATCGCGATGTGGGCCATCAGCCTGGCGCTGGCCGCCGGCGCCGCGCCCGCGGCTTCCCCCATCCCCGCCGCCCCGACCCGCGCCGCCCCAACGGCAGCCCCCCTTTCCGCTCCGATCCCGGACGCCCAGAGGGCTCAGGTCGCCATCCGGAACTTCGCCTTCCAGCCGGCGGAGCTGGAGGTCGAGGTGGGCACAACCGTCGAGTGGGTCAACGAAGATCCCGTTCCGCACACCGTCACCAGCGGGACGCCCGGATCTCCCACAGGGGTCTTCGACTCCGGGGCCCTCAACCAGGGAGATTCCTTCTCCTTCACGTTCCGGCAGCCGGGGACCTATGAATACTTCTGCCGCCTCCACCCCTCCATGCGCGGCCGCATCCTGGTGAGGCAGAAGATCTACCTGCCGCTGGTGATGCGGAACCGCTGACCTCAACGGGGGATGGGCAGGGGGATCGCCCTGGCCCATCCCCTCCGCGGGCGGTTTCGGAGGGAGCGGATGACGGCGGCCCCGGCGCGGACGGCCGACTGCGCCCCAATCGAGCGGAGATCTGGATGCGAAGCGCCCAGGGAAGGACCTTCATGAGGGTGAAGGCGGCGATTTGGCCGTTTTCCATGGCGTCGTCGACGGCCTGCCGCTGGATGTCGGCGCAGGCCTCCATCCGAGCGCGGATCTTGGGATGCTCCTCGAACTGGAATCGCAGGCAGACCGTCGGCATCGTTGCCGTCTCCATCACCATGATCATCCATTCGAGTCGCCGTCCGTGGCGCGGGGAGGAATACACCCCAACTGCGTAACTTCTAAGAGTATTAAGAAGATCCGCCGGCCCTCGCAAGATCGAAGTAGAATTAGGGAAGCGGCCGCTGGCGGATCCCCGGGCCTGGCCGGAGCGGCGGCTTCGGTTATAATTATTCCTTGCGTTGCTTTCCAGCCTTCGCGCGGAGGTTCCGACGAGATGCCCAAGCGGACCTATCAGCCCAAGCGGCGGAAGCGCTTGAAGGTGCATGGGTTCCTGGCCCGCATGCGCACCAAGGGCGGG
>Ga0272445_1002571_pt1 | contig 12348 bp, 14 predicted proteins | sample YNPCB0031_FD_194404 | JGI IMG/M metagenome (GOLD analysis project Ga0272445, IMG submission 194404) | Hot spring sediment microbial communities from Yellowstone National Park, WY, United States - YNP-CB-003-1 | ecosystem: Environmental > Aquatic > Thermal springs > Hot (42-90C) > Sediment... | reverse complement strand
CTAATGATTTTGATTGCTGGGTATGCGCTTGCGCCCCTAGTAGGGCTTCTTTCTGCGATAACTATACCAATATATAGTCTTCAGCTCTCTACTGTCATTCTTTTGATAATTGCAGCCCTATTCATCTACTCCCTATTAAATTTCGTTAAAGCCTTCTTGAACTTCCTCCGCCTTCCACAATTGGTCCTTAATCACTTTCCCACCATACTCCCAAAGAGCCTCAATACTGCTACAAGGTTTTTCCTAAACCTTACAGCCCTAATACTGATCCTAATATTGTATTGGGTGTTCTCACCATTCCTTTATCTTATTCCAAGAATCGGTGAGCAGATCGCTGCTGTTATGCAGTTGGTCGTTGCTGCGGTTGTCGCTATCTTCTTCTGGAATTTAGGTAGAACGGTTTACCGAAGCCTAGATCGGATGCTGAGCAGGAGAATTGAGGAACAGCCTACTGTTAGCAGCATAATCCCCTTGAAGACCAAGGTTCTCAAAACCTTCATCTACATAATGTTGACAATGGTGGTTTTGATAATAGCCTACGCCTTGCTACCGGCGATATCACTAGGCGCAAACACACAGATACCGGGCACCACTCTTACTTTAGGCACATTGTATTGGATCATCGCCCTCTCAATAGTGGTCTTATCCCTCTTCTCTCTACTTAGAAATCTACTAGCGGTTTTCAGAATCGGCTACGAGTCCCTCTCAAAGATCATCCCTTTAGATGTTAAGCGCCTTTCACGCCTAAGAAGTGTCGCTTTAAACTTCATCCTTGTAACAGCTATCGTTATACTATTCTTCATCATCTCACCATACATTACAATCATACCAGATGTCGGCGCCTATTTAGCTGCAGCGGGGCAAGTAATGGTTGGAGCCGTCTTGATTCTATTCTTTTGGGATGTTGGTCGAACGATCTATGTTGAGTTAGAAGACGCTTTCAGAAAGATTGAGGAGGTAAGGTAGTTGCTGGAAAGATACGATGTCATAGTTGTTGGAGGCGGTGTTGCTGGATCTGTAGCAGCTAGGTTCGCTGCACAAAGAGGTTTTAGAACACTGTTGGTTGAGAGGTATAAGACGCCCAGAATCAAACCGTGCTCTGGAATCCAGTTCAGATACTTTGAGAAGCTTTTAGGAGCGAGGGTCCCTTCTGAGAAGCTCTGCAGCAACAAACTTTACAAAGTTGAGATGATAACACCATCTGAGAAGGTTTTGAAAGGTAAGATGGAGATGCTGAACTTCTGGAGAGACGTATTTGATAGTTGGCTTAATTCGCTTGCTGCTGATGCTGGTGCCGAATTCTCTGACCATACTCGTGTAATCGATTTTATGGATGAGGAGGGTGTATCTGTTAAGCTGCTCACACAGAATACTGTTAAGGAAGTTAGAGCTCGCTACCTAATTGGCGCTGATGGTATGCTCTCAACTATTAGAAGAAGACTACGCCCTCAAGACTTTGATAGAAGAGCTTCAGGCGCTACGGTCAACTACTATTTTGTTGGTGAAGCGAACCTAGATCCTAACACCTTGTACATGTTTTATCGAAAGGAGTTTTCACCTCTGATGTTCGCTTGGGTATATCTGAAGGATGACAAATGGGTGATAGGGACTGGTGCTAACGAGAACCCTCTGCACTACGCAAAAGCCTTCTTCGATTATGTTAAAGAAAGGTATAGGTTAAGAGGAGCGGTTGTTAGGAGAGAAGGTTTCTCCTCAACCCTAAAGAGCATCGTCTACTTTGGGGAAGGAAATGTTTTGCTGGTTGGTGATGCTGCTGGTCTAGTTGACTTATATCGGGGTGTAGGCATGGATAACGCTGCTTTAAGTGGCCGTTTGGCGGTTAAGGCTTTGATCAAGGCTGAGGAGAAGTGTTTAGAGCCGGCAAAAATATATGGGGATCTGATGAAGAAAGTTAAAAGAAAGATAGAAATTAACGCAAAGAAGCAGATGAAGAGACTATCCTCCAACGAAGAGTTAGAGAGAAGCCTCTCGCCCATAAGTATGCTTAAAGGCGGGCTCTACATGCTCTTAGCTGAGCAGCTAAACAAACTACTCCCACCTGAAAAACTACTATTCTTACCACCTTAGCCGGAGCCGAAAAGATAATATCTTGCGCGAACGCAATATTTGGTGTGGTAGATGTAGTTGGCTGATTTAAGAGAAAAGGTCCTTGAAGCCTTGAGGAACTGCTATGACCCAGAGATCCCGATTAACATCGTTGACTTAGGGCTGATCTACGATCTGAAGATAGAGGATGGAGATGTGAAGATAAAGATGATCTTAACCGCACCAGGCTGCCCAATGGGATTCTTCTTAGTTGAGCAGGTGAAGGAAGCTGTGCTCAGCGTCGAGGGCGTAAAGAATGTCGACGTAACTTTAGTCAACGAACGCTGGACACCAGATAGGATGAGCCCCGAAGTTAGAGCTGGTCTAGGCTTATAACTTAGTAGCTTCTCCTCAATCATCGCTTAAAGCGTTTAATTCTGAACCACCAGAGTAAACATTTAAACCGAAGCCACCTTATTGATCATCCAGCTTGGCTTCCAACATACTTAAGCTGCCTAAACCTAGGACCAAAGGTCTGGTCTCAGTTGAAGAAGCGATTGCGGTTAGACGATCTGTAAGAGAGTTTTCACCAACCCCTATTTCGCTTGAGGATCTTTCACAGCTTCTATGGGCTGCGCAGGGTGTGACTGAGCCCGAATCTGGTGGTAGAAGTGCGCCGTCTGCTGGTGCTACTTACCCGCTTGAAATCTTTGTGTTTGTGAAGCAGGGTGGTGTTAAGGAGGTTGAGGCTGGTGTCTACAGATATCGCCCTTTAGACCACTCTTTGATTAAAGTGGCTTCTGAAGATAGGGTTAGGGCACTTATGGAGGCTGCGCTTTATCAAGAGTTTATATGCGAAGCTGCTGTGAACATCGTTATCGCCGCAAGATACGAGAGGACAACAGCGCGCTACGGTGGTAGAGGTGTTAGGTATGTGCATATCGAGGTGGGGCACGTTGGTCAAAACATAAGTTTGGAGGCTGTCAGCTTAGGGTTAGGTTCTGTTATGGTTGGTGCTTTTAATGATAGCTTGGTGAAGAAGTTGATAGACGAAGCAGCAGAGCCGGTATACATAATACCAATAGGATATAAGCGGTAATGTCTACGGTGTCAAAGGAGAACTATTGAGTAAAATTGGGAGGTGATCGGCGATGGTTGTTATAGATGGTTCAGCTGCCGAAGCAGAAGCTGTTTTGCAAACAGCCAAGCTTATGCTCATCTCAGCCAGAACAGCACCGAAGTCTGGTGGGGTAGATGACATCAGCACCCTCATAGTTACAGGAGAAGATATGCAGCGTATAGCTGAGGAGATGGAGAAGATAGCTGAAGAGAGAAATATACCGGGCTTCATAAGAGATGCAAAGAGCCTACGTAACTCAAGCTGCCTCGTCTTGATCGGCGTTAAATCGAGCAAGAGCTTCGGTATGAACTGCGGTGGCTGCGGCTACTCCTCGTGCGAGGCCTTTAACGCGGCGGCCAAAGTTAAGGGTAATGACTATGTAGGCCCAGCCTGCATCTTCAAAGTTGCTGACTTCGGGATCGCTATAGGCTCAGCTGTGAAGACTGCTAGCATACATAATGTCGATAATCGTGTAATGTATAGGATAGGTACGGCTGCTAAGAGGCTAGGCTACCTAGGTGATGCAGACATTGTCATGGGCATACCTTTGTCCGCTACTGGTAAGAGCGTATACTTTGATAGAAGATGAAATTATCGCTGAGCGCCTCTTAAAAGATCTCTAACAGCTTTTAGACTCTCCTCCCAAGCACCGTCTGTTAAGTTAGGGAATGACCAAGTTGCGTGAGGCTGATAGTATCTGTCTATTGAAATGGTCTTAAGGTGGGTTGCCCGATGCTTTAAGCCTGAAAGGATGGTCCAAGCCATGTAGTAGGGTAGACCGATAAATAATGCTAGATCATATCTTCCCTTACCATCAAGCCCTTTCCACTCCGGGTCCTGTAGCCTACCAGCTATCTCCATCGCAGACATAGAGTAAACATTTTCGTAACCTCTCTTCTTCGCTTCGCCGATTATGTGGGCTGTAGCTACTACATCAGCTCCTCCGGCTCTAGCGATCTCTAAGGCGTAGTCTAATGCGGTGCCCTCTTTAAGCCTCTGCAGCGATAAGTGCCCAGCGACTAAGATCGATCTTTTTGCTTTCTTCATCATCCCTAGTACAACCGCCGGTTTCTGTATTACGAACGCCTTAACTGGACCAGGTATCTCAGCTACTTGCCAAGGCTCTGCAGCCAAGCCCCTACGCCTCCTTTCTGACCAGCCTAGGTAGTAGAGTTGGGTCTGGTATAGGTCTCTCCTTCCAGCCCTTATCCTTAAGAATCTTCATAACCTCGTCTCTGATCGTCACAGAGAGGTCTGACTCACTTCTGACAAATAGGTGTAGGTCATCAGGTAGCGTGCCGTAGAACTTCTTATGCAGATCTATGTAGTGCGAAAGCTTAATCGCTCTACCCTTCGCTGTGTCGTTAGCTCGCATAACCAGCCTAGCCGCCATAACCATAGCCTCCTCCTTAGTCTCAGCAGCATAGAAGAGGTGCTCAGGACAAGGCCCGGCATACACACGCTCGCCAGTCCTAGCATCGTAAACCACCCAATCTTCATCTCTATCGCGCCTACCCAGAAGCATCCTCCTATACTTCGAACCATGCGGACCAACTATAACAGGCACACCAAGCCTCCAAAAGCCGCTAGCTATAGCAGCAGCCTTCTGGCTCATCGCACCCCACGCTATACCAACAGCACCTACCCTGTTGTGTATATAGTCGGCGATCTCCTCGTAGTTGGCTCTGAGATTTCTCCTAGCGAATATGCTTGCTATCTTTATCGCAGCACCAGCTATATGCGCATTGGCTACACAAGAGCCCACATTTGTTACGCCACCTGCGTCAAAACTCCCTGGGAATGTTTCGTATATCGTCTTGCCTTCTTCATCTCTATACATACCGATAGACATGGCTGAGCAGCCTGATGTTACAACGATGTATCTGCGTTTCGCGAATTCTTCAGCTATCTGCGCTACTTCAACGCCGCTAGCAGGGTAGTTTGAGCAGCCTACCAGGGCGATAACTCCAGGGATTTCGCCTAGAACTATGGGTCCGCCGACTCTTCTGATCTCAACGTCTTGGATTGCGCCTCTACCAGCCCTAACATAGAACTTCTCCTCCCTTATCTGCTTCTGCGCCGATGCGACTATCAAGCTGTGTATGGGTGCTGAGTTGGTGCAGGCGTGTTCACACCTTCCGCAGCCTATGCATAGATCGTAGAGTAAAGCGAATTTAGAGATGTCGCCTTTCTCAGCAGCATCCATCGCCTCAGGTATGGGGAGGTCATTTGGGCACGCTCTTCTACAAGGTGTGTCCTTACACTGGGCGCACCTCTTACCCCACTCGATGACCGCAGAAACATCGGGTATAACCTTATACTTCATCCTCTTCGGTGCGATGAGCATAGCGACTCTAGCAGCAACCTCCCCCGCCTTCTCCGGCTTCAGTATCAGGGCGCCTGGGACCTCTCCTTCAACTATCTTCTTCACAATCTCATTAGCGTCTTCACGTGTCAAATCAGGGAGTCCTTGGCAATCCTTTGCCGTTGTAGCGATGACTGGCGCCTTAATGCTTTGTGCCTCCTTAAGCACATCAGTCCTTATACACTGCTCATCCACTACGATGACATCTGGTACGCCGCTTCGTATGAATCTCAGCTGCCAGGACAGCGGCCCAACGATCTTAGCCTTGGGGTTATATCTGGTTAGGTCGTGTGCGGTGCAGCATATCCCAGCCACCTCAACTTTACCCATCAACCCGTGGTCCTGAAGGTAGTCGATTATGTGGGCTGCGGGTGGCACGTTATGCCCAATCACCAAAACCATAGGTTTTGTGGAGTCTATGGTACCCATGCCCAGCTCTACGAGAGGCGCATCGGGGTCTGCTTTCGGGTAGCCTAGGGCTGAAATCTGCGCTATATCAGCAACCTCCAATCCGACGTGATCGATCATGCCTGCGTGGAAGACCTTTGACTCAAAGTCTATGTTGTCCCCCTCTTGACCAGTGTGGGTTGCTGCGAGAAGCTGCACAATCTCTCTTTCTAAATATGATAGAACCTCTTCTAGGTCACCTATCTTCTTAGGTCTGACTCCGCAGACAAGCCTAGTGACCGGGGCTTCTATCTCCACCCCAACCTTTGAGCCTATATCGATAGGCGCATCCCTTCCAAACCTCTCTATCAAATACTCGACGAGGTGCCTAGCGTGCCCTACGTGTGTTGCAGCTCCGATACAGCAGGCAAGAAGCACTATACGGGACTGCTGAGCCCAGATATCAAGCCCACAGGCTCCTCTCTTACCAGCGGTCAGATCACATTTACCCATTGTGCATAGGCAGCATACGTCACAGTAGGGCAGGTAAACTGGCTTATACCTCTGCAGCAGCTTGTGATCCCAGCTCCTAAGATCTGTTACAGTTGGGAATGGTGTCGGGCCTATCTTCTCCTCCCATTCTTCTTCGATAATTCTCCCCAGCGATATTTCTAAGTTGGAGAACTGGATCGAGGGTGTCTGCACCTTATCCACTTTAATCCTCACGTTTTGCATATCATATCCTCTATGCTTAGGACAAGTTTATTATGTTAGACAATATAGACTATATACCATATACACCAATCTGCAAAGAAAAAAATTCACACCTATCTAACATGGTTCACTAGCAGTACCAGTAGCCACGGTAGCCTACTGACTATCCTAATCCCTATACTACTTCTCTGGACCAGTGTACTTTTGAGTAATCTCTCTAACCACACCAGCAGCTATAGTCGTACCCATATCTCTCAGCGCAAATCTACCGAGCTCAGGGAACTCCTTGAAGGTCTCTATGCATAGAGGTCTGAGGGGAGCTATCCTAACTAGCGCTGAGTCACCCGTCTTAATAGACTTAGGCTTCTCCTCTACGGGTTGGCCGGTCCTAGGATCTATCTTAGCTATGATCTCCTTGATGGTAGCAGCTACTTGGGCTGTATGAGCGTGCAGCACAGGTGTATAGCCAGCCGCTATAGCTGTCGGGTGGTAAACCACTATGATCTGAGCAATAAACTCCTTGGCTACTGTAGGTGGATTATCGGGCTTACCCACGACGTAGCCACGCTTAATATCACGCTTATCTACGCCTCTAACGTTGAACCCTATGTTGTCACCAGCTATAGCTTCTTGGATAGGTGTGTGGTGAGTCTCTATAGACCTAACTTCAGCGATTATGCCTGGAGGCATAATTATCACCTTATCACCAACCTTCATTCGCCCAGTCTCGACCCTACCCACAGGCACCGTACCGACACCTGTAATAGAGTATACGTCTTGTATAGGGATCCTCAGCGGCTTATCAACAGGCTTCTCAGGTAACGTGAGCTGGTCAAGCGCTTCGAATAGTGTTGGACCAGTGTACCATGGCATTTTATCAGAGCGTCTGACTAGGTTTTCACCAGTCCAGCCTGAGCCTGGTATGAAAGGTATCTTCTTAACATCATAGCCCACACTCTTAAGCAAGTTTTCGGTAATAGCCTTAATCTCATCATACCGCTCCTTACTGTAGTTCACTGTCGGATCATCGAACTTGCTGAAGAAGACTATAATCTGGTTTACACCGAGTGTACGCAGTAGGAAAGCGTGCTCCCTCGTTTGTCCACCCGGACCTACACCTACTTCAAACTCACCCTTCTTCGCCGATATCACTAAGACAGATGCGTCGGCTTCGCTCGCTCCAGTTATCATATTCTTTATGAAGTCTCTGTGCCCCGGCGCATCGATAAGTGTGAAAAAGTATTTTTCGGTCTCGAACTTCTGAAAGGCAAGGTCTATGGTGACACCTCTTTCACGCTCATCCTTCAAACTATCAAGTACCCAAGCATACTTGAAGGTGTCACCAGCGCCTGTCTTCTCCGATTCTTTAGCGTATTCCTCGATGGTCCTGGCATCAACTACCCCTAGGTCGAATAGGAAGTGGCCCATAGCGGTTGACTTACCGTGGTCTACGTGTCCTGTTATTACGAGGTTTAGATGAGGCTTCTCATGCATTTACGCTACACCCTTCGCATCCACTTGGCAGTAAATCTGATTATTTAACTGTTTTTTTGAGTTAAAGGGCTAGGTTCACCTTAGCTAACGCGCGTAGAAATTCCTCTATGGCTGTTTGTTATGTAGTGATGGATGAAGAAGTATGCTACAATCTCTGTCCCTGAAGAGGTAAAGAAGATTCTTCAAGAGGCTAAGGGTAGGGTTGAGTGGGGAGATTTCCTACTTAAGCTATACGAAGAAGCTAGAAGGAGGAGGGGTGAAGAGGCGTTCAAAAGATTGGCTGAAACACTCACAGAAGATGAACTCAAAGGCTTGATCGAGTCAAGTAGGGAATTCAGAGAAAGGTTCGTGCTGCGATGAAGCTGCTGGACACGAACACACTTATAGAGAGGCTCAAGAAGCAAAGATACGAGCCGAACGCCATCTCAATAATAACACTGATTGAAGTCTTAAGGGGGTTGGATGATAAGAAGAGAGGGCTCGTCAAGCAGCTGCTCGAAGAGAGCTTTGAGGTAAAAGGTTTAGATAATGAGACCATTCAAACGTACTGCAGAGTATACCAGAAGCTCAAGAAGAAGGCTACACCACTGCCTGACGCCGATCTACTTATAGCAGCAACAGCCATAACCAACAACCTACCACTCGTAACCAGAGACGAACACTTCAAATATTTGAGAGAGTTTGGCTTGGAACTTGAGGAGGCGTAACATATATCGCATACTTCAAAGGTTACGCTTCTCCCTTTCTTCGATTTCTTTCCTCACCCTCTCCAGCTCAGACCTCAGCCACACCTCGTAGCTCCTTAACTCGGAGAGCTCCTCTTCAACGGACCTCTTCTTCCACAACACCACACCCGGAGGGAAGAATCCGAAGGCCCAGCGAACCCCACTCGATTTGAGCGCGGAACGCATAAGATAGATGAAGAGTGCAGCGAACACTACAAAGATCAGAAGAGATAATAACAGAACTAGCCACACAGCCTCACCTTCGCTAATCAAGACAACTGGGAGTAAGAACATAGCCCCAACACACCGATCTTATTTCTTCTATCACACTTAAATTTTAGCGTTAACGTAAAGCGCTCTGCGTTTTGTTTTCGGGGGCTACGTGGTTTGAGGAGATGAGCGTAGCTGAGGGGGTCAGCTTCATATTTTTCGGCGACTAAACTCCAGCATTTATGGCTTTGAGCCTTCTTTACCTTGAAGCCATAGCTATGCGTTCTTGTTCATTCTTCTTCTTTATCGCGTAGCTATTAGGGTCGTTGTTCGCTGCTAAGATGATCTCTTCTGCTAACGCTTCTTCAACGCTCTTAGGTGTTGAGAAGCAGGCTTCTCTCACACCCTCAGATATGAATCTGAGCGCCAAGTCCACTCTTCTTAAAGGCGACACGTCTACGGAGACGTGATAGACTACTCCTCCGTAAGCTATCCTTGTTGTGTCTTCGTTTGGCGAAGCGTTCTCAATAGCCTTCACAACCACGGCGACAGGGTTCTGCCCAGTCTTTAAATGAATTATATCAAGCGCGCTCTTGACTATGTTTATCGCCTTCATCTTCTTACCACCCATCCTCCCAGTGTTTTTGGCATATTTCCTACCGAAGTGCATCATAGAGTTGACTAACCTCTCTATGATATTGACCTCCGCCTTACCGAACTTCTTATGCTCATGTCTACCAAAAGAGGTTGGTACGAGCATAGGTTTTAGGGATATAACCCGCTTAAGACCAGGGTCTGTCACTACAACTTCAGATAGATCCCATTTGTTAAAGAGCTTTATCTGCTTAGATAACTCCTGCTGTAAAGCCGCTTTTTCAGAGGACATACTCTCTCCTTCACCAACCTACCTTCTAGGCTTCTCCTTCCTCCCAAGCACAAGCTCCTTAAGTGAAACACCATTCACCTTAAAGACAACCCACCTCACACCCGGTATGTCGCCCATAGAGCGCCCCATAGAGCCACCTATCCCCTGCACGTGAACCTCATCGTGCTCATCAACATAGTTAAGCGCCCCATCCCCAGGAAGAAAGGCCGTAATCTGCTTACCGTTCTTAACGAGCTGAACCCTCACGCATTTCCTGATTGCTGAGTTTGGCTGTTTTGATTCTATGCCGACCTTCTCTAATACTATGCCTCTTGCTTGAGGTGCGCCTTCGAGTGGGTCTGCTTTTTCGTCTAGCATCAGCATTCTCCGCTTATAGTATTTGTCGGACCAGCGTAGCCTCTGCCTCTTCTCTCTTAAGATTCTTCCAGCGAATTCTCCTGTGGGCGACTTCATGTGCGTCATGGAGGCTTCTTCTACCCTCTTAATAAAAATTTGTGCCGTTTGTATTCGGCTGAACCCTCATAATTGTAGGTTATGCTGCTTTGTATATGCTCCAAAATAGGCTTTGGGTTTTAAACTTTAATAGGTAGCTGCAGCCCCTTTATGATCGATGTTGGAGAAGGTTAAAGCCGTGTTTTCGGATGAGTTGGCTCAAGGTGATAGCCCGGTAATAGCGCTCTTCTATGCTACGTACTGCCCTTTCTGCATGAGGTTTGCGCCCATCTTTGAGAAGCATAGTGTAAATCAACCCTATATCTTCGCTAAGGCAGATATTACCGACGATTCGCACCCCTACTGGGAGAGGTATAAGATCAACTATGTGCCCACGGTCATAGCCTTTAAGAGCGGCCAGATAGTGGCTAGAAGGGACTCTAAGGCTGGTGTGGGTCTTGGTGAAGGCGATCTGCTCAGCCTACTTAAGGAGGTCTCCTCCAAACTCTCTTCTCCTAATGAATCTTCCAAAGCCTCTTGAGCCCACCACTACCCCATCCTCCATAACTACAACACCCCTCACTATTGTGTGTGTGGCTCTGCCTTTAACCGCCCAGCCGTTGAACAGCACACACGCTTTAGCCTTTGTGTAGAGCCTATCCACCCTAATCTTATACTCAGCCTTCAGATCTACCACCGTTAGGCTCCCTTCGGCCCCCTCGATGACTGCTCCCCTCGCTGGGTAGAGGTTGAAGAGCTTTGCGGGGTTGGTTGACATAAGCTCGGCAAGCCTCGATAAATTTAGCAACCCCTCGTTCACCTTGGTGAGCATCAGCGGTAAGCTTACCTCAATATTAGGCGCACCGGCAGGCGCCGCCCATATGTCTTCTAAACCGGCATCCTTCTCACTCTTTTGGTGGGGTGCGTGGTCGCTGCCCACACAGTCTATTACGCCATCAACCAGAGCCCTCCAGAGGGATTCTTGATCCTCCCTTCTCCTTAGGGGTGGGTTGACTTTAGCGTAGGAGCCTAAGCGAAGCATATCCTCTTCTTTTAGAAAGAGGTAGTGTGGGCAGGTTTCTGTGAACACCTTTAATCCTCGTTTCTTGGCAGACTTAACCTCCTCAACCGCGCCCGCAGTGGTTAGATGGAGCAGATATAGTGTGGCACCGCTTTCTTCAGCTACCTCTAAACATGTTTTAACAGCCTTAACTTCAGCCTGTGCTGGTCTTGATTCGCAGTGAGCTAGAGCATCTGTTCTGCCAGAAGATTTGAGGATGGAGGTTGAGTGCTCGATGATTTCAGCATCCTCTGCGTGCACCGCTAAAGGCACTTTTAACCTCGACGCCCTAGCCATAACCTCTAATAGATCTCTTCTGCTACTTGCGCATAGTCCAGCGTCTGCTGCTATGGAGGGGAGATACATCCACGTCTTGAAAGCGACAGCCCCTTGGGCAGCTAACCCGCTCATCTCCTCAACGTTATCGGCTCCGCAGCCGGCATAGAAGCAGAAGTCCACAACAGCCTTGGATTCAGCCTCTCTAATCTTGAGCTTGAGTGCGGTTGGTGTTGATGTTGGTGGTAGGTTGTTTGGCATGTCTGCTACTAGTGTGAACCCTCCTGCTGCGGCTGCGCAACTGCCTGTGTAGAAGTCCTCTTTCTCGGTGTAGCCTGGGTCGCGGAAGTGTACGTGTGGATCGATTAAGCCGGGTAAGATTATCTGCCCTCTGCAGTTCAGTTCTTTTTCGCCTTTAGGGAGGTTCGGTTCCTTTGCAACTTTTACTATCTTCCCTTGTTCGATTGCTACACAAGCTTCAAGAAGCCCTTGTGGGGTGAGTACGTATCCATTCTTTAGGAGTAGGTCTGCTTGCAACAGCAGCTTGAACTCGCCCAAACAGCCTTAATAAACTAACCTTTACGGCTTTAGTTGCAGATAATCGTCTAAATATGGCGAATTTTGGGGGATGTG
>Ga0272445_1002568_pt1 | contig 12351 bp, 13 predicted proteins | sample YNPCB0031_FD_194404 | JGI IMG/M metagenome (GOLD analysis project Ga0272445, IMG submission 194404) | Hot spring sediment microbial communities from Yellowstone National Park, WY, United States - YNP-CB-003-1 | ecosystem: Environmental > Aquatic > Thermal springs > Hot (42-90C) > Sediment... | reverse complement strand
TAAATTTGTGGACCGGGCGGGAATCGAACCCGCATCTTGGCATTGCGATTGCCACGCTCTACCATTGAGCTACCGGCCCAAATATATATAAGAATTTTTTTCTTTGAAATAATCTAAAAGTTTTTTATAAAGACTGTTTGATTTTAATGTTTTAGAGTTTCCAATTATAATAAGTTTTCTTTTTGCCCTAGTTAGTGCTACATTTAGTCTTCTAAAATCATCTAAAAACCCAATAATATTTTTATCATTAGCTCTTGTAAATGAAATAATTATTATATCTTTTTCTCTTCCCTGAAATCCATCTATAGTTTTTATTTCAATATCATCTTTGATTGTTTCTTTTAAAATTTTAACTTGATCCTTATATGGGCTTATAATACCTATACTTTTGCTTTCAATTCCTAATTTTTTAATATTTTCAACTATTTCTTTTATGATATTTATTTCTTTAAAATTAAAATAAGATGTTGCGTTTTGAAATTTTTCCTCCTTACTATCAACATCAATAAAGCAAATTGTTTTTTGTGGATTTAAGATAAAATTAATCTCATCATTTAAATTTTTTAAAATTTCAATTTTTTCTTCTTCTAAAATATTTTTAAGATTTCTTTTTTTTGCTTCTTTAGCTGAAATTATTTTCGAATTATAAAAATTTTCATTAGAAAAATTCAAAATATCATCTGGCATCCGGTATTGAATGTTTAAGAATCCTAAAATTTTTTCTCCATAAATTTTAATTAATCTTTCAAAAAGACTCAAAGATAAAAAAGGAGATATTTTTTCGCAGACAACAGTTGGTGGGAGCTGATTTTGGTCGCCTGCCATAATAAATTTTTTTCCCTTAGTTAAAGGAATTAAAGTTACAGGCTCTTGACTTTGGTTTGCTTCATCTATAAATACAACATCAAAATAAAATTCATTTAATATATCACTGCCAGCGCCAGAATTTGTTGTACAAACAACATCAGCCCTTTTAATTATTTTTCTTATAGCTCTTTTTTCAAGCTTTCTTACTAATTTCTTTAACTTTTTTATTTCTTTTTTGTTTTTAATAAAAGTCTCAATATTTTTTAAATTTTTATGATCTATATTTAAACTTTTATTAATATCTTTTAATCTTTCTATTTCTTGCCAAATAATCTTAATTTCATTAAATTCACTCGTTTTTTCTAAAATAAAATCTAATGTATTATTTAAAATACTTTTTAAAACTTTGGCAGGATGTCCTATTCTTACAACTTTAATGTCGTATCTTAAAAGAGCTTCAACCAAATTATCTACAGCAATGTTAGAGTCTGCAGTAGCCAAAACTTTATATCCTCTTTTAACATGTTCATAAATACTTCCTGCAATTGTTGTTGTTTTTCCTGTACCCGGTGGTCCTTGAACTAAAAAGAAATTTTTTGCTAAAAGAGTTTTTTTAACTACTTCTTTTTGAGAACTATTTAAATAACTATTTTTAATTTCTATATTTTCATTCCTAAATTCTGGCTTTCCTTTTCCTAATAAAATTTTACAAATTTCTCTTTTAAAAAATAAAAGACTTAAAGCTTTTTTTGCCCTCTCAAAGGTAATATCATTACAAAAAAGATCAACCCTTAAATTCTTATTTAAAAAATTCTCTGGTGGCTTTTTATCTAAAATTACCTTAATTTTTGTCTTATCCTTATAACTACAAACTCCTTCATAAAAAAACTTATTTGGGTCTTCGCTTAAAATAACAAGATCTCCCACATTTATTTCATTTTCTAAAATATAATCTTTATAAAATGAGATCTCATACCTACCGCCTACTATTCTTTTTATTTCTTTTGTTTTTAAATTTAAAATAGCTCTTCCAGATTTTTCTCTATCTTCTGGATTTGTTTTTCTAATCTCATCCCAAATCTTTTTAATACTTTCATTTCTTTCTTTATCAATTAAAAAAGAAAAATACCTATAATAATCAAAATAATCATTAAAATAAATTTTTTGTTTAATTTTCATTTTAATCGTTTTAAAATAAAGGTCGGGGAGTCGGGACTTGAACCCGAAATCTCCTGGACCCGAACCAGGCGTGTTTCCTTTACACTACTCCCCGTTTTTTTAGTTTTAAATTTTGTCGGGGTGTCGGGATTTGAACCCGATCTACATGCTCCCAAAGCATGCGTGCTGCCGTTACACCACACCCCGAAATTGCGCGGGCGACGGGATTTGAACCCGCGACCTCCTGCGTGACAGGCAGGCGCTCTATCCGGGCTGAGCTACGCCCGCTCTGAGCCAGGGACGGGATTTGAACCCGTGACCTCCGCATTACCAGAGCGGTGCTCTAACCAACTGAGCTACCCTGGCAAAATAAATTATAACAAATTCTTTATAAAAAATCCTAAAAGAAAAATTAAAGATTGAACAATTACTAAAACAGGCCCAAATTCAAAATTTAAATTAATTGAGAAAATTAAACCTAAAATGCTTGTTAAAAAACCAAAAAAAATAGAAAATAAAATTAATTGATTAAAACTTTTTGCAAATAAACTACTAAAAAGAGGGCAAATAATAAGATAAGAACCAACTAAAAGAACTCCTACTATTTTAATTCCTAAAGAAACAGCTAAAGCAACCATAAAAAGCAAAAAAAGATCTACTGTATGTTTTTTTATTTTATAATTTGCCGCTAAATCCTCAGATAAAGTAACTAAAATTAGTTCTTTTTTAAACCTTAAAATTGAAATTAAAATAAAAAATAAAATTAAAGTGCTTAATATAAAATCATTTAAACTTATTCCTTTTATATTTCCAAATAAAGACTCTATTAGTTCTTGATCTTTTATAAATATTTTACCTATAGCTAAAGAAAGCAAAAATATAAAACCAACTATTGCTTCTAAATAAAAACTTGTTTTCTTTTCAATTAAATATATAAATAAAGCACCTAAAATTAGAAAAATTAAAGAACCCCAAAAAATATCAATGCTAAAAATTAAAGAAAGCGCGATTCCTGGAAGCGCAATGTGAGAAAAAGCATCAGCAATCAAAGAATATCTTCTTAAAACTATAAAATTTGACAAAATAGAAAGACAAATACTTGTAAAAACTGCTATTAAAATTTCTAAAACACCCATATTAGTGCTTATGTTTATAAATTCCTACTTTATAACCATAAAGTCTTTCTAAAACTTCTGGTGTTATTTGATTTAAAAATCCATCACAAATAAGATTTTTATTTAAACAAATAATTCTTTGAGCAAAAGAAGAAATAAAAGAAAGATCATGAGAAACAACTAAAACACTAAATTGCCTTTCTTTGTAAAAATTTTCTAATAAAGAAAAAACATTTTCTTTATTTTTAGGGTCAAGAAAACTTGTTGGCTCATCTAAAAGTAAAAGATCTGGTTTTTGAAAAATAGATTGCAAAATTAAAATTTTTTGAAGCTCTCCTTCTGATAAATTAGAAATCTTTTTTTTAAAAATATCATCACTTAAAAAATTTTTTATATCATTAATATTCATATCAAAAAGAGAAAAAAATTCTTTAACATTTAATGGAAAAAATTTATTAATATTTTTAATTTGAGGAACTAAAACAACTTTTATACCTTCTTTATATATAATTTTTCCTTCATAAGGAATTTGAAAAGTTAAGGCCCTCAAAAGCGTAGTTTTACCACCACCATTTGGTCCTATTACTCCAACCCTTTCTCCTTCTTCAATTTCAAAATTTATATTTTCTAAAATAACATTTCCTTCTAAAACAACTTTTAAATCAATAACTTTTAAAAGCATATTATTTTTTGTTATACTTTAAAACAGCCTCTTTTATTAACCTTTCTGCATCTTTCCTTGGTTTCCAACCTAATATTTTTACCCATTTTTTAGGTTGAAGTTCTTTGTAAACTTTAAAAAAGTGAGAAATTTCATCTAATAAAGCCTGTGGTACATCTTTTAAATCTTTAAAATCATTAAAATAAGGGTCTTCTGATGGTACACATAAAAGTTTTTCATCTTTTTCGCCTGTATCAATCATTTCAAGATAACCAAGTGGCCTTGCTTCAACTAATGTTCCTGGTAAAAGAGGGAATCTTGTAATTAAAAGTGCATCAAGAGGATCTCCATCATCACATAAAGTTTTTGGGACGAAACCATAATCACATGGATAAACAACAGAAGAATAAAGAACTCTATCTAATTTTAAAAATCCAGTTTCTTTATCAATTTCATATTTATTTCTTGTCCCTTTTGAAATTTCAATTAAAACATTTACTTTTTTTGGGTAATCTCCTGGTGTTAATTTTTCAATCATATTTTTTTAAAAATTTAGCTAACCAAAAGGTTAGCTTTAAAATTAATTTAAGCTTCTGCTATACCAAATTCTATTTCTTCTTGTGGTCTTGAAATTGATCTTATATCTATTCTCCAACCAGTTAATTTAGCTGCTAATCTTGCATTTTGTCCATTTTTGCCTATTGCAAGAGAAAGCTGTTCTTCCTCAACAAAAACTTGGATTGTTCTTTTTTCTAATATTTTAGTTTCAACTACTTTTGCTGGAGCTATTGCATTTGCAACAAATTTTTCTGGATCTGGATCCCATAAAACTATATCTATTTTCTCACCATTTAGTTCATTAATTATAGTTAAAATTCTTGCTCCTTTAGGACCAACGCAAGCTCCTATTGGATCTATATTTTCTTTATGAGAAACTACAGCAACTTTTGATCTTAAACCAGGTTCTCTTGCAATAGCTTTTATTTCAACTATTCCTTCATTAATTTCTGGAATTTCAGCTTCAAAAAGCTTTTTTAAAAAATTAGGATGAGATCTTGAAAGATAAACTTCTACGCCTCTTGGTGTTTTTTCAACTGCATAAACATAAAATCTAAATCTAAGACCTATTCTATATTTTTCATTAGGTATAGATTCTGATACAAACATAGTTCCAAGGGTTTTTCCAAGATCAACATAAATAACTTTTGGTTCAATTTTTTGAATAGTTCCACTTACAATTTCATTTTCCTTTTTTTTGAACTCTTCATAAACTATTTCTTTTTCAATCTCTCTTAATCTTTGAGTAATTACCTGTTTTGCAACTTGAGCAGCAATTCTTGAAAATTCATCTTTAAAATTTGCATCTTCTTCAATTTTTATATAAAGATCCTCTCCAACATTTATTTCTGGATTTATTTTTCTTGCTTCTGAAATTTTAATTTGTTTTTCACCTTTAATTTCTTTATCATCTTCTACAACATTTTTTACAATATAAAAATCTAAATTATTATTTTCAAAATCTATTTTTGCTTTTATAGTATAATCTTTTAGCCCTTTTTCTTTCTTAAAAGCAGCAGCAAGAGAATCTTCTAATGCATTCCAAATCTTTTCTTCCGGTATTTCTCTTTCTCTGCTTATTGCTATTATATATTCTTTTAATGATTGAAAATTAAGCATAAAATAATTTTAACATAATTTTTATTTAATTTATAATTTTAAATGCGGGGTTATGCACTTTTAATCGTTCTTTTAATATTTTTATTCTTATTAGGCGGTGGTTTTTATCTTATTTTTAAAAGTTCCTTTAATCTTAATTTTAAAGGTGTTTTAAGACCAATACCTTATGAAACTACAACTCCAAGACAAATTAAAAAAGAATATATAAAACCAAAAGAGCCTGCAAAAATTGAATATCAAGAAAAAATAAATAGTTTAATTAAAATAGATGCTCAAATTTTATCAAAAGAAGATGACAAATTTTTGAAAATTTATTTATCTGGATATGACTATAAAAACAACGAAATTATAAAAAATTTTGAAATTAAAATATTGCCAAGATCAAATTTTTGGTATCAATCTTCAAACTATTTTCAAACTAAAATAAATCCTCAAGAAAATTTAACATTAATTATAAGAGGCAAAAATAAATATGGTGAAGTTAGCGAAAATAAAATTTTAAATATAAAAAGTTTAGTATCGCCCTACGTTGATAAAATAAGAATTTCTATTTTAAAAAGACAAGATCCTCAAATGATAGAGTTTTTAAATATCACAACTTCTAGTATAAATTTAGAAAACATTAAAATAAAATCTAATTTTTATAGTTTGACATTACAAAAAACTAATAAAATTTTATTTCCTTTTTATTCAGATGTTAAAAATGATTTAACTTTAAAACCAAATGAAAGATTAATTGTTATTGCTCAAAAAAGTCCAGTTGGTGTAAATTTTATGACAAATAAATGCTTAGCTTTCTATCCTAATTTAAAGAATCTTCCATATTTTCCGTATAATTGTTATCTTCCAGATGATTTTTCTTTTTTGGTCCCTCAATGTCAAGAAAAATTAAAAAGATTAAGATGCGATTACTATCCTTTAGATTTTATTTTGAAAGAATTTAGCTTTAATTATGACTGTATGAAATTTGTAGAAGAAAATTTTACTTATAAAGGTTGCTTTAATAAAAATAGCTCAAAATTTGATTTTTTAACAGGTGTTTGGTTCTATTTTATTGGTGATACAAAAATTTTTGAAAAAATTGATTCTATTTTGTTTTTAGATCAAAATAATTTAGTTATAGAAAAAATAAATGTTGAATAAAGGGAATATTTCTGAAAAAGTTGTCTTAAGTTTTCTTAAAAAAAGAGGATATCAAATTTTAGAAAAAAATTTTAAATTACCCAAAATTGGAGAAATAGACATCATAGCTTTAAAAAATAAAAAAATTCACTGTATAGAAGTAAAATCATCTTGGTCTTTTGAAAAATATTTTTTATGGTTTAAAATGACACCTTCTAAAATTAAAAAAGTCCTGAAAACTTTTGAACTTTGGATAAAAACGAGGGGTATTGATTTAAGTAGAAATTTCTATAATGATTATGATATTGAACTTGATTTTGCTGAGGTTAAAAAAATAAAAAATAAATTTAAAATCAAAATTATTCATAATATTAATTAGTTTTCCACAACTTTTATTGCTTGAATTTAAAAACTGTGTTATAATATCTATATAGGGCCCTTTTAAAAAAGGGCTTTTTTAAAAAGCCAAGGGCCTAAAATTTAAATTAGTACTTTATTTAAAAAAACTATTAAAATAGCCTTAATTTTTATTTTTTTGAGTTATTTTAATTTTTCTTTTGCATCTTTAGATGATATCACTTTTTCAATTGAAAACAATAAAATAATTAGAAAAAAGGAAATTGCGCAGAAAAATCAAAAAGAAAACCTAGAAAAAACAGAAGAAAAAAGAAAAATCTCTGTTTTAAAAAATCAAAATTATTATGTTTATATAGTTAAAAGGGGTGATAATCTTTTTAAAATTTCTAAAAAATTTGGAATTTCAATTCAAAAATTAATTGAAATTAATAATTTTTTTGAAGATTCAATACTTTATGCTGGTCAGAAAATTTTAATACCAATTGCAAGAACTGTATATATAAATGGTTTTCCTAGACTTTATGCAGCTTCAAGACCAAAAGGATATATTGAAGCTTTAACACCGTTAGATTATGGACTAGTTTCTCCTGTATCTGGCTCTAATTGGGGAGTTTTGCACTACTATAATGCAATAGATATAGCTGCTCCATGTAATGACCCTGTTTTTGCATCTCATGATGGAGTTGTAGAAGAAGTAGGTTATCAAAATAATGGCTATGGTTATTATATTATTTTAAAAAAGGATAATTTTAAAACACTTTATGGGCATCTTTCTAAAATCTTAGTGGAAAAAAATGCTAGTGTAAATCAAGGCGATTTAATAGGATTAGTTGGAAAAACAGGATATGCTACAGGTTGTCATCTTCATTTTGAAACTAGAAACCTTCCTAACCCACTTGCAGATTAAATAAACATTGAACCATAAAGAGCAAGGGCTAAAGCATCATATATATCATCTGTTTTAAATTTTTTATTTATTTTTAAAAGATAATTTACTGAATTTTTAATATCATTTTTATCAGCATTACCGTCTCCTGAAATTTTAAGTTTTAAACTTTTTGGATGAACTTCTAAAAATTTTACTTTACTTTTTTCGCATGCATATTTTATAAGTCCTTGAACTTCAGCTACAGAAAGGGCATTAGTAACATTTCTTGAAAAATAAATCTTTTCTAAAACAACCAATTTTGGTTTTACATTTTTTATTAATTTTTCTATCTTTTTAAAGTCCTTTAAAAAAGAAAATTTTTTATCCTTTACTATCATGCCAGCTTTTAAAATTTTTGGACCAGATTTATTCCAATAAATAACACCATATCCTATTCTATGAGTTCCAACATCAAATCCCATAAAATTTTCTCTTTTTTTATAACCTAACCTTTTCTCTGTGGAAAATTTATTTGCTTTTCTCATAGAATTTATTATAATTTATTTAATTAAATTTAGCTAAGGGGTCTTGAAAAAGGCTCTCTTAGCGAATCAATTATGAACAAGGAAAATTTAGTAGAAAAAATCGCAGAAAAATTCTCATTTACAAAAAAACAAGCATTAGAAGTTGTAAATTTCGTATTTGATCAAATTGTGGAAAACCTCAAAAAAGGAGAGGATGTTAGCATTTCTGGCTTTGGAACATTTAAAGTAAAGGTAAGAAAAGCAAGAACAGCAATCAATCCTCGAACAGGAGAAAAAGTAGAGGTTCCAGCTAAAAAAGTTGCAAAATTTACTCCTAGCAAAAACTTAAAAGATGCAATTAAATAATATTTTAATTCTTACATCAAGCCCTACTCTTTTAAATTTATATCTTAAGAAACATTTTCCAAAATCAAATTTCAAAATTTTATATTTTGATTCAGATGATTTTGATTTAAAATTTAACTCAAATAAAACAAAGAGTCTCTTTGAACAAGAAAACGATATTTTAGTTATTAAGAATTTTTTCAAAAAAGGAGGGAATTTAAATCCTAAAAATTTAATATTTTGGGAAGAAAAATTACCACAAAGCGAAACATTTAATTTTTATATTAGAAATTTTAATTTGAAAATAATAAAATTGGACGAGAAAAATACTATTAAAGAATTTGTAAAAGATTTTAAAATAGATATTAGCGATGAAAACTTAGATTACCTTTTAGATTTATATTTAAAAGATGAAAACGGTATTGAAAGTTTTTTGAATGAAATAGAAAAATTTTCTGTTTTTAAAAAAATAGATAAAAAACTTTGGGAAGAATTATTTTTTTCACCTTTTTGGATAAAAGAAGAGCAGGTTTGGAATGATCTTGAAAACTCTGTTATTAGCTTATTTTTTTTGAAAAAAAAGAAAGAATTTTTTAAAAAAGCTAAAAAATTAATAAAACAAAATATTAGATTTGAAAACTTTTTAGGAGAATTTAATTTTGTTTTAAAAGCCTTATCTTTTAAAAAAATTTTTAATTTAAGTTTTTTGCCTTTTAATATAAAAAAGATCCAGGATAGATTTGATAAATATTGGAGTTATACAGAAATAAAAAAATTAGTTGATTTTATTGCTGAAGCTGACCTTAAAATTAAAAGAGGTACTCTTTCAAAAGAAATTATCGATGAACTTTTAAAATTCATTTAAAAAAGCCCCGGCACAAACCTACTTTCGCCTCTTAAAAGAGACTATCATCGGCAAGATAGAGCTTAACGACCCTGTTCGGAATGGGAAGGGGTGTTTCCTCTATCTTTTAAGCACCGGGGCTTTTTTAAATTCTTTTTAAAAGAAATCCGAAGGAGGCAATCTGCTAATTTTGCCTATTAGTACCCCTTGGCTTAAGACGTTACCGTCCTTCCACCTGGGGCCTATCAACGTGGTCATCTACCACGAGGCTCATTACGAGATCTAATCTTGGGGTGGGCTTCGCGCTTAGATGCTTTCAGCGCTTATCCCTTGGCAGCATAGCTACCCAGCAATGCCCTTGGTAGGACAACTGGTACACCAGAGGCTGCCCCAGCTCGATCCTCTCGTACTAGAGCCAGCTCCCCTCAGATCTCGAGCGCCCGCGACAGATATAGACCGACCTGTCTCACGACGGTCTGAACCCAGCTCACGTACCACTTTAATGGGCGAACAGCCCAACGCTTGGGACCGGCTTCAGCCCCGCGCTGTGGTGAGCCGACATCGCTTTTAACCTATTATTACTAATAGGTTTGGACTATATCTTCACCCAGCTAACGCCGCTTTTTGCTTTCAGCTAGCAGCTGATTGCTAGTAGCGACGATAAGTGGGGCCGACGTATAAACAAGGATAAAAATCCTTGTTTAGGCCTTTCCAGGCCAAGTCTCTACGGGGTTTAACTCAATTTTGTATTTCATGGAGGGAATTATTTTATCAGCAATCAATTCTCGAAGCCTAGCTACAGAAGAGGATAAAAATCTTATTCGCCAATAACTCTTGTCTCTATTTAATCTTGCTTCCAGGCCTATCTCTTTCAGTTTTTCAATAATCTTCTTTTGATCTTCCAGACTATATTGCTGAGTATTCAAATAAAAACTAGAATGTCCGCATCTGCTTCCATCATCCATAAACCATACTGCCAGAATTATTGGATCTAAAACTAAATTACCAGGAATAATCTTTTTGCCATTTCTATAAAATTCATATAACAATATTGTTAATTCTGGTAATTCTTTAGTATAAAAACGATAAGCCACTCTTTTTCCGTTGCCTTTTCTTATTTTCGGTGGAGAACCAGCAACATTTTTCAAAATAAAATATTTCCAATCAACATAATCTTTTGCTTTAGCCGAATGATTTATTTCCAACAAGGCATTTTTCCTACCAGGAAAAAGCCTTAAATACCCATCACCCAAAACACATCCAATAATTACAGATCTTTGAAATTGAGTTAAACTTCCCACGGTATTTTCCATATGCTAATTTTAACATATGGAGTCCACCGTTATAAGTCGGTTTTTTGTATCCTGATTGCTCAGGATAGCACCCCGATGTCTAAAATCAAGGTGCCGAGCGAGGCCGTCGATGTGGCATCCCTATTTCTCATAGGGGATAGACTATATCTTCACCCTGCTATCGCAGCTTTTAGCTACCTGCTTTCAGCTTACTGCTGTGTGCTGGAAGCTGGTTGCTGTGATAACAGGGGTCAGCGTATTGGAGTGATTAAAAAATCACTCCCCCTCGCCTTAGAGCGAGAAGTCGTTACGGGGCTATCTTATAATACATCTCTTTAATTATGTATGGCTCAATTAAGCCTATTAATTTTTCCATACTTTCCTTTTTCACACGCAAACGAAATCCATCTTTATCACGATTGAGCGTTGTTATGATACCAAATTTTTCTCGTAGGATCTGTATAAGTCTTAACTGATCTTCTAAAGAAAAGCACTGAGTATTAATTCTCAAACATTTTGAATGCCCTAATTCATTTGTCCATCATCCATTATCCAAACTGCTAACACAACTGGGTTCATATACACAGCCAGTTCTTGTGGAATTACTTTGCATTTACCACGATAAAAAATTTTTCTGTAATACAACATTATCGGATGAGAGACAGTTCTGAAATAATACGAGTTCTTATAGACTTTGGGCGGGGTAGAAATTTCTTTTAGGGCAGTGTATTTCCAATCCACCAGCGCCTTTTGTTTTAAGCTATGATTGATCTTCAAGCAAAAACTTCGGGTAGTTTTCAACAAATGTCCATCACCAAGTATACAACCAATAATTACGCTCTTTTGAAATTCGCTTAACTGGTGATTACGCTTTATTCTTATTTCAATTGTATCCATTAATTAGTATTGTATAAGATAGCTTCCCACGGTATTACCCTGCTATCGCTATCGCTGCTTCCAGCTGGTTGCTGGTAGCTCGCGAAGCGATGGGCTTCACCGTTATAAGCTGATTTTTCATTTCGCCTTACGGCGAAAAGGAGCCATAATTGACTCTCGGGCCTCACCAGCCTGTTATCCCCGGGGTAACTTTTATCCGTTGTCTCCGGCCTTTCTACAAAGGACCGTCGGGTCACTAAGCCCGGCTTTCGCCTCTGCTTGGCCTGTCAGCCTCGCAGTCAGGCTGGCTTTTGCCTTTGCACGTCCATCCTGGTGTCCATCCAGGACAAGCCAACCTTTGGACGCCTCCGTTACCTTTTAGGAGGCCGCCGCCCCAGCGAAACTGGCCAGCACGCACTGTCTCCATCGAGTTTATCCTTAAAGGACTCCTCGATGGGTTAGTTTTCAATTAATAGATGGCGGGTGTTCCATTGGCGGCTCCATCCTGCCCGGAGACAGGACTTCATAGCCTCCCCACTACGCTGTGCACCTATTAATTGAAAACAATGCGAACCACCAGTAAAGCTCCCGGGGTCTTTTCGTCCCGTCGCGGGTACCCCGCGTCTTCACGGGGATCGCATTTTCACCGAGCACCTCCTCGAGACAGTCCTCCAGTCGTTACGCCTTTCATGCGCTCCGGAACTC
>Ga0272445_1002567_pt1 | contig 12354 bp, 11 predicted proteins | sample YNPCB0031_FD_194404 | JGI IMG/M metagenome (GOLD analysis project Ga0272445, IMG submission 194404) | Hot spring sediment microbial communities from Yellowstone National Park, WY, United States - YNP-CB-003-1 | ecosystem: Environmental > Aquatic > Thermal springs > Hot (42-90C) > Sediment... | reverse complement strand
GAGCTATATTTTTGACAACATCCAACCCAAGACCCATTCCCTTTGGATTTTCCGAATGATAGGGAATAAAAATCACCTCTTCTTTTCCCTTTTCTATACCTTTGCCGTCATCCGCATAGTTCAAAACCTCTTCATCTATACTTATATGTATACTTTTTGCTCCCCACTCTATACTGTTGTTAAAGAGATTAAGAAACATGTCTCTTAGCATTTCCTTGTCTGCGTAAACCTTTTTATCTCCTTCCACCTTAACACTTAAGCCTGCATATAGTCTTGATAAATCTTCTATGAGCTGTTTCAGACTAAGCTCCTCCACCATAGGTTCGCGTTCTGCAGACAGATCTCTGAACTTTTTTATCATGTCTTTTATTCTGTTTATCTCTTCAAAGATAAGGCTTATGGATTGGGTGATCTCTTCCTTATCTATGGGCTCTTTGTTAATAAGACGCAGCAGTCCCTCAAGATTTAGGCTTATGGGAGTAAGAGGGTTCTTTATCTCATGAGCTATTCTTTTAACCGCATACTGCCATGTTTTAAACCGCTCTGAGAGAATAACAGGTTGAAGATCCTCGTATATGTATACCCTACCTTCCTTGTGTTCTATTATCACTTGTCTTATGTATGCATCTTTCTTTAGCCTCTTAATGTCTTCCTCATTTTTTACTTCCTGACCAAACATCTTTATAAAGCTTGCGTTTACCATAACTCTACCGTCCTGATGCACATAAGCGACGCCTACAGGTAAGGCGTTTATGAGTTCTTCTAGCACTTTTTTATCGTTCTCAAGCTTTGTGTAAATTTTCCTCAGCTCTTCTCTCATCCTCTCAAAAGCTTCCGAAAGCTCTTGGATCTCATCACCTGTGCTGGGTATGTTTACCTTTATGGAGAAATTCCCTTTGGATATCTCTTTGACCTTTGAAGATAGCCTTTCAAGCGGAAGGCTTATGTGCTTTGCCACTAAGTTTCCGAACCACACGGAAGCAAGAAAAGTGATCAGAGTAATCAGCACGAGAAAGTAAAGGTATATGCCAGATATGATGTCTTTTGACTTAACTATATTTCTGAGTTGTTTTGAAACATCATAAAGAGAGTTTATGTTTCTCAAAGTATCTTTATCTCTTCTTAAAGCTATCTTGTATTTACCAACACACATAAACACCACGCTTTCTTCTATAACTTCCTTACAATTTTTTACTGGAGTTATGCTTTCTACCTCTTTTAGTCCGCTAAGGTAGCTTCTTGGGTCTTCACCTCTACTTACAAGAAAGGTGAAAAATTCCTTATAGAGTCTTATTTTCTCCCTTTCTCTGTCTTTTAAAGCCTCATAGAGAATTTCTGACTTCTGAGCTATATCTTTGAGCTGTGAACTTATTAAGGTCTTGGTGGATTGCAAAAGAATAACGGAAGTAGCAAAATTTAGAAAAATTACAGGAATAAGTATGTACAGAAAGAGGGCGTTTGATAGCTTCTTTCTAAGCTTTTTTCTTGAGCCTTCAATATAAACTTTTATGAACTTCCTGAAAAATATGGCAAAAACTATTATAAGAACTAACAAGTCTATGTTTATTACGAGAAGTATAAGGGGGAAACCTACATGCCATACTTTTCTAAGGTTATCAAGAATTACTATATTTATGCCAAGAAATGTGAGGAAGAATGCTAAAAAGGTTAAGTAGAGTTTCACATTATACCCTTCTCCTTTATGTGCTGATGCTTTATCACCTCACCTTCAGACCAGTAAACAGCCATCTCCGCTATATTTTCCGCATGGTCTGCCATCCTTTCAAAATGTCTTCCTACAAAAGATAGGTTTATAACCTTTTTTATGTTTCGCGGATCCTCCATCACATAAGTTATCAGCTCCCTCTCAAGCTGATGATAAAGCTCGTCCACTGTATCATCTCTTGCAATAACCTTCTTGGCAAGTTCCACATCCCTTTGGAAGAAGCTCATCACCGCATCTTCTATCATGTCCTTTACATGGCCAGCCATAAGGGTTAGGTTTACATAAGGTTTAAGTGGTGGTTCCTGAGCGAGGAGTATAGACCTCTCCGCTATGTTCTCCGCTTCATCCGCTATTCTTTCCAAGTCTGAAACTATTTTGTATATTCCCATGATGAGCCTTAAGTCTATAGCTTCTGGTTGGTATAGAGCTATCATCCTTATGCACCGCCTTTCTATCTCTACCTCAAGCTGGTCTATCTCATCATCACCCTTTATTATGCTCTCTGCTATTTCCATATCTTGTTTGTTAAGGGACTCTATGGCTTTATCTACCGCTTTTTTTACGAGTCCTGCCATCTTAAGCACCAATTGTTTTGTTTCCTCAAGTTCCTCAAACAGCTTCATAATGTACCTCCTTTAAATATAACTTTATACCCTAAATGGTTAAAAAAGTGTTAAGTTCTTTTGAATACTTTATAAACCGCAGAAAAGTCAAGGCCTCCTATGCCCATAAACCTTGCCATGCCGTAGGCCTCTTTAATGTTCTGAAGTGCAAAAGAGAAAGCTTTTGTATCTCTCAGAAGGTCTTGTGCATAATGAAGGTCTTTGTATATGAGGTCAACGGAAAAGTGGGTAGAAAAGTCCTCCTCCAAAAGCTTCTGCTTTTTCACATCAAGTATGTAGGATTTCCCTGCACCTTCGGACAGTATGTCTATCAAAAGTTCTTTGCCAAAACCTACAGACTCGCCTATAGCTATAGCTTCCGCAAGTACATGCATAAAACCACCAAGTACTATATTGTTAATAAGTTTTAGCTTTGTACCATTTCCTGCCTTTCCCACATAGTAAATCTTTCTGCAAAATTTCTCAAATAGTGGTAAGCTTTCTTCGTACTTTTCTTTATCTCCACCTACGAGCATAACCAGCTGTCCCTTTTGTGCAGGAATTACGCTTCCAAGCACCGGTGCGTCAAGATAGTAAGCTCCATACCTTTTAAGCTCTTGATAAGCCCTTTCCGTGTAAGCATAATGATTAGTGGTCATGTCTATTATGGTTTTACCCTCTATGCCTCCTTCTACTAGTCCCCCTTTGCCAAATATTACCTCCTCGGATGCTTGACTGTCAAAGACTATAAGGAAAACCTTATCCACATATGAAAGGAGGTGTGCAGGCTTCTCAACAGTAGGAAAGCCAAGTCTTTTAACTTTCTCCTTGGTCCTGTTCCAAACTATAAGCTCAACACCCTGAGAAGACAGCCTTTTGGCTATCTCTGTACCCAAGTGTCCAAGTCCTATAAATCCTACCTTCATGACACAGCCTCACAAAAGATTCATTATGGATGCGCTTACCTGCTCCCAGTCCTCCTGGGTTAGACTTGCGTAAACTCTCTCCCCATCTGCCATCATGTCCCATGTGTTTCCTCCTGCAGATTCCACAAAGCTCTTTAGCTTGTCTCCTTTATTTTTGGGAACACTTATTGTGTATGTCTTGTTTTGCCAATCATCCTCTCCCCTTTCTACATAAACATCTATCCATACATCGCCCACTTCGTAAGAAAGCATAAAGCCCACAGGCTCCGCAAGACCCATAAGCCTAGCTATTTCTGCAATGTGAAACTTGATCTGCTCTCTTTCGTCCATATTAAGATCTTAACAGAAGTTTTAAAGATAATCATGTAGATGGTAGTGAGTGTGTTCCTTCTCTCCGTGCTTGTGTTTGTGTTTATGCAAAAGCCCTGCCTTAAGCATTTTTTCTTCATCCTTCAGGAAGTCTTCTACGCGACCATCATATATGATGGTATGGTCCTCACCGAGAACTAAAAGCCTCTCTCCAAGTTCGCCCGCAAGACTAAGGTTGTGTGTAGTTATAATAGTAGTTGTCTTAAGGTCGTAAAGAAAATCTACAAGCCAACCAGTTGTTCTGGGATCAAGATTTGCAGTAGGCTCGTCAAGAAGCAACACCTTTGGTTCTAAGACCAAAAGACAGGCTAAGCATAACTTTTGTTTTTGTCCACCACTCAATTTGAAGGGTGGCTTATCAAGGTAAGGTGAAAGCTCAAACTTATCAGCCCAATAAAGGACTCTCTTTTTTATCTCTTTATCTTCAAAACCCAGCTGTCTTAAAGAAAAAGCAAGTTCATCAAAAACTGTAGGATTAAACAGCATAACATCAGGATTTTGGAACAGTAATACTACTTCTTTTCTAAAGTTTTTGACAAAATCTCTGTTTTTCATCTTATTTTTGTCAATTTTTACACCACAGTAGAAGTAAACTCCTTTCTGTGGAAATATTAAAGCGTTTATAACTTTGAGTAATGTGGTTTTTCCAGAACCATTTATCCCTAAAAGTACTACCTTTTCACCTTCTTGTATGGTAATACTTATGTCCTTAAGGACCATCTCACCTTCGTAAGAATAGGATATATCCTTAAGCTCAATCATAATAAAACCCTCTTGATTTCATGGCTATATAAATGTCTTCAGAGGTTTCCTTTGATTTATCAAAGAAATAAACCACCAACCTGGTAAGATAATGCTTAAAGTCTTCACCTCTTATTCTACTTCCAGCGCTTCTGCTCTTGAAGGCATCTTTAAAGTCTTTAAGAACCTTGTTGTACACCAAGGCATAGCTGGAGGTAATGACTAGAAGCAAACTTAAATTCTTTGAAAAATCAAGAGCTTTGAATGGGTTCATCACTTCCAAAAACACAAAGGTCAGTAAGGTGAGATCCAAGGTACGGGTGTTGATCATAAGAAAATAATCAAACCTGTTATCACCTATAAAGAGTCCCACTGTAGTGTAAGGCACTGAAACAAGAACACCAAAGAAGAATACGGAGAAAAAAGACCTTTTAAGGATCTTAACCTTCTCCCTTTTTTTCAAAGGCAAAAGGAAAACAGTTATACAAAGAAGGGAAAGAATGCCCAGTAGCCACTCATAGGAATGCACCAAAGACACTAAAACTAAAAGGGATAAGTAAACAAAAAGTAAGATCTTATCCTTCATGACTTATACGCCCCCTTAGGAGTCTTACTACAAGATATGTAAGCAAACCTTCCCCTGTACTAACTACAAGGTGGGGTAAAAGTAATGCTGGCATAACTATGGAGAAGCCGTAAGGAAAATAAAGGGGTTTGCCAGAGGCATCTTTGAATATGTAAGGGTGTATTCCAAGCAGGAGAGCCATGAAGAAAGCAGATACTAAAGTGGAGAAAAATCCGGCAAGAAAAAGGGAAACCTTGTCGCTTAAAAATTTTTTTAGCATAGTATATGCGTAAAAAGCGGAAAAACTCCCTAAAAAGCCCATGGCTATGGAATTTATGGGGAAAGTGGTTATCCCACCTTCTCCAAATATGACCGCCTCTAAAAAAAGTATAAGAGATACACATATAAAAGCTATCCACGGACCCAAAAGCAAGGAAAGGCTCGCTATTCCTAAGCCGTGAACCGAAGTACCACCCGGAAGTGGTACAGCTATAGACATGAGGATAAAAGAAAAGAGGGATAAAGATGCTATGTAAGGTATCATTCGCTCTTCCATGGCTTTTTTGAACCTTCTGAAAGCGTAAATCAGAAAAAGCCCATCTAAAAAATAAGCGGGTACATAAACTTGCGGTGCTATGAAGCCATCAGGTATGTGCATGGTCTCCTCCTTCAAAATAGCACAGATATTGTAAGTATCAACCTGTAGCGCTCTTTACCTTCACCTCCTTGTTGTTGGCTTTCCTCGTTTAGCCTTTTCCAAACGGGAACCTTTACACCTACGCCTAAGGAGCTGCTTTTGTAGTAAAGCCTTGTACCAACAACTCCGTAAAGTATCTTGCCACCAGAACCTTCAAGTTTCACACCATCCTCTTTATCCCTTTGATTGTATTGAAAGTTAGCCTCTAAGAGTGCGTCTGCACGGAACTTCTTTTCCACATTTGTATAGAGCCTGTAGGCTAATGCTGTGTTGAGCCTAAATTCATCTCCAAACTTATACCTCTTTTTAGGTGCAGTAGGAGTATCCCTAAAGTTATAAGTATGTTCAAGGAACTTTATGTAATTGGTATCAAAAACAAAAGTTAGCTTTGGAAAGCTGATCAACTGCTTGGTAGAAGTAAATCCAACGGTAAATGCAGGTTTTCCAAAGCCAGTAGCCATATCCGCTTCAAATTCACCTTTTGGATCCCTTGCCCTATCGTACTTGTTAGGATTTCCAGTAGGTACAGATACCCCTCCGTACACGGTAAAGTGCCAGTCCATAAGATCGTCAAGACTTTCATTCTTAGGGACGAGCTTAAAACCCCTATCGTACTTAAAACCTAACACAGCCATAAGGGATATGTCCGCAAACCCAGAATTGGTGTACGAATACTGTCCCATTGCAGGGTCGTTATTTATGGATTTAAGTTCCTTCTTTACATAATAAGGAGTAAAAAGATAAACAGAAAGCCAAGGTTTTAGTCCGTAGCCTATACCATACATCCAAAAGTCGTAAGTATCTTTCTGGTCTGGAAATTCCTGAAAAGAGTACTTTTTCCACTTCACATGGTCTAGTTTTACATAAAAGAGCCAACTACCCTCGGGCAAAGTTGCGGAACTTGATGTCTCTAAAGGCGCACCAGGACCTTCAAGACCAGCAGCACCCAGCGCAGCAACACCGTGATGAGCAAAGGAGAGACCGCTACAAAGAAAAGCAGTCAAAAGAATCTTCTTAGCCATGATATCCTCCTTATGTAGAGTTCAAAGAGTCCAAAGAGACCAAGAATGATGCCACCACCCACAAAAACCTTTTGATACCTTTCAAAAAAACTACCTTTTGCCTCTAAAGAGGTGTTTTCCACTTTTACTTCAACAAGTGCACCATGTCCATCTTCTGAGGTAGTTTTGACTGTCCAACTGCCTTTTTTATCAGGACAGAATACCACTCTGCCTAAGGCATCCGTTCTACCCACCTGGAAGGGAAGTTTTCCCCCCTCTCTGTAAACCTCATACTTCTCGTAAGAGAACTTTGTGCCGTCAGGAAAGTAAAAGCTAAGCACAACGCATTTCCCTTCCTTTGAAAGGCTATGTTGAAGGTCATGAGCAAAGCAGAAAGAAATTAGCAGTGTAAGTATCCACATCACTTGACCTCAAAAGACAGGTTTACAGTCTTTATTACATAATCCGCTTTTATGCCATCAGCCTTTTCCCTTATAGAAGTGCTTATCATTTGAAGTCCAGAATGTTTTATCCTTATATTTATCCTTCCATGCTCGTCAGTAGCCCCTATAGGATGTTCATCGTATGCTACAACGGCATTTCCTAAGGGTTTCCCCTTGTAGTACACGCTAAGGGTGATCTTCTCATTTACTTTGGCTTTTAGAGGGTTTTCCAAAGGTACTATATCTATATCTTCTTCAAGAGGCTTTGTATAAGCCTCTGACCACAGGTTTATCCTTTTTACACTTTCATAGGATAACCAGCTTTCTATTGCATCTTGCACTTGATCTTTGGGAAGGTTTTTGAGTCCATGCACACTTCTTGTCCAGTATCCAGAAGAGAATAAAGCAAACACAACACCGCAAGAACCTTCCAGCTTTGCAGGATAAGACCTTTCAAACTTGGATGTTATAGCTTTACCGCTAACATCTAAACACTCAAATTTAAGAACCTCTTCCGGTTTGTACTTTATAAGTTTTTCATCACCATTCTTAGGATGAAGATGCCCGTAGTACAAAACATACCTATTTCCTTCTTTTTCTATCCACAGATCATGGGACGCCGCACAGGACCATATAACCAACAAAGGAATAAGAAACTTCTTCATATGCATATCCTACACCTCTGTATTACTTTTTTTACGAAAGTAATATTAACGATTAGTCGTTCATTAGTCAATGTGATATAAATCATAAAAACTAAGCTTTAGTACTGTATATCTGGCACCTTGCCCAAAAGGTATAGCATCTCATAAAGAACTGTGTTCAATGGCATTTTATATTCTTTGTGGTTCCGTTTGACCCTTAAATAGACAGTCTTTCTCTTTTGCCACAAGTCCAACTTGCTGTAAGGTGTTTTATAGGATTCGCTTTCATAGAGGGACAAAGAAAGCACCGAAAATAGAAAGAGATTTTTCTTCTCCGAATAGACCTCCTCCCTTTCCCAACCGGGACCCTTTGTGGAAAATACCTGAAGGGCGGAGTGATAAAACCATTCCCCATCAAGCCTGAAATCCTCGTTTTTTACACTGGCGGGCTTTATGGCTATGGCGGTGCTGAGCTTTTCATCCTTTATTTTTAGCCTTTCTTTTAGCCTTTCAAACTCGGTGGTGTAGATCACAAAACAGTCCTCCTCTGCTTTGCTGGATATATGGGCGGTGGGCAACTCGGAATACTCCACAAAAAGGCTCTTTTGTTTTATTCTTTCCCTCTCTTGGGATTGGGCAATGATCTCCTCCAAGTAAGAATCCTCCCACCTGCCGGCGGTTATAAAGCAAAACCTAACATTTTCAAAAGAAACCTTCTCCTCTATCCACCTTCTCAGTCTATCCTTTTCAGAGTCAAGCCCACCGGTTAGCAGTATGGTTTTGTCTTCCACTTCTACTTCTGCTCTGTTTCCTTCTACCTTTAACGAGTAAATTTCATACAAAAAGTGCCTGTAGGGTTTGGCTTCCGGGCTGAACCTTTGGTAGCAAAAGCCCGTGGAAGGTTTCTCAAGGATAAGGTAGATGTTTAACTCTGGTGGAAGTTCAAAGCCCTCAAATTCAAAGCTTAGACCTTTGTAATCCTTCAAAAGACTGATAAAAAGGTTTTTAAAGATAGAGGTTATATGGTTTTTTTCATCCCTGTTTGGGTTTGGTTTTGGATTGGAAATTACTCTAATAGTCTCTTTGTTTAGTGTTTGCACTGGCACACCAAAGAAGTCATAAACAAAGTTAAAGTAGTCCCAAAAGCCATAACCACCGTTTTCCTCCCGCACATCCGTATTGAGTAGCAAAAGGGCACCCACCAAGCTCTTTTCCTTTTCTGCAAGAGCTTTTAGGTTTTTTATCCTACAGGCAAAGTAAAGAAGGCTAAAGAGCAGATCCAAAGAGTCTTCATGCTTCAGATTATCAAGGTCAAGCTTTTTAAGTTTTTCTAAGTTGGGTATGATGTCCTCTATTGGTCTGGACTCTTTTGCTAGCTCTATCTCTGCGTTGCCTACGAATTTTTTTGCCCAATCCAAAGCCCTTTTAAAACCTTTTTTAAAGTCCTCAAGCTTTCTCTCCAAGCCCTTTTCGTAAAAGATGTAAAGCTTTATCTTCTGGCTTGGTGCAAAAAATGTGCCGTAGGTAAGTTTTCCTTCCTGTTGCTCTTTTCTAACAAAGGCAGCCAAAAGGTCATCCCTCTCTCTTTTTAAAAGCTTTTTTAGGGTTTCCTTCCAGTCCTTTCTGAGCTCTTTGAGAAATTCTTCGTTCTCCCACTTTTTTAAAAACTCCAAAAAGTTCTTCTGTGCCGTCTCTTCATCCTCGGTGTTATAAAGACCTTTCTTCAGTGCATACAAAAGGTCCTTCCATGTGGGCTCATCGGACTTTAGCTCCTCAATTAGTTCCTCTGCGGTTTTTCTTTTCCAAAAGAGCCTTGCCCTGCCCACAAGCAGAGAGTCCGAAAAACCTTTAAAGTCAAAGGGTGCCACATAGCCCACCAGCTTAAGAGGAAGAGGCTTTGACTTTATGTTCGGTTCCATGTAATCTTCCAAAATTTGGATAAATTCCCTTACCCTTGAGAGCTCCTCTTTGATTTTTGGATTGTCTGTTAGGCTTTCCCAAGCTCGGAGAACCTTTTTCCTACCCTCCCAAATTTTTTCCCTGCTAACCTGTGTGCCATCTTCCCCCACCAGCTTTAAAAAGACAAGCCCGCTTCTTTTGTCTATTTCCTGACCCGCCACCCTTCCCACCACCAGGTTGAACTTTTTACCCTTTTGGTACCTATCAAACTCAAACCTTTTTGAACCCTTTAGAGCCCTAAAGCCCCGCATCCAGACCACCTGCTCCTTTTCATAACGGGCAACACCCTTTAGTTGATAGTTCGGATACTGCAAAAAGTTTGCCATCTCCCCCCTTAGGGTTTTTAGGTCCTCGGGCGACCTCTTCTTTCGCTCAAGTAGCCGATGGATCAATATGGACCAATTTTTGGCGTAATCTTCCTCTCCACTCCAAAAAAGCCCACCGTATATATAGTCATTGGAAGAGAAATAGGAATCTTTGGCAAACATTCCAACGCACTCTAATCCTGCCCTTCCTCTTATTTCAAAGTCTCTTTCCTTCATACTACTCCCTCAAAAGCTTTATTATAAACTCAATGGGAAACTTGGCAAACCTACCGCTCAGAACTTCCTTGTATGGATAATCCTCTCCCAAGGGCACACAGGCATACTCCTTTGGAGTACCAACAAGGCAGTAGGTGAAAGGCTCCACATCTCCCATAAGGGTGTCCGCTTTACCCCTGCCTATCCTTCCCCTTATCTTAAATTGAACGGTTTCCTTTTCCTTCAAAAAGTGTTCGGTGAGCACCAAAGCATAAACAGGAATTATCGTGGGCATGCTTTTTGAAATATAAGGTAGCCCACCTTCTATGAAGCTTTTAATCTCATCCGTTTTTTCCTGATTATGGTCTTTTAGTATTTTTTCTAATTCCTCAAAAAGCTTTTTTATCTTCCCCCTCTTTTCGTTATCAAAGGCGGAGCGCACCTCCTGTTTTTCAAAAAGAATGTATGGATGGTAGTATTCAAACTCTTTTCTAAAATCAATCTGCACCGCACTCACAAAAAGGGCAGAAAGAAGGGTGTGGTATAGATTTTCCACTTTCTCTCTCTTTTCCTTGTCTTCCACAAAGGGAACAATGTTTTCCAAAAAGCTCAAAAAGCCTTCCATATCTGCCACCTCGTTGGGTATGTATCTGGTGGCGTATTGACTTGGCAGTGGAACAAGCACCTTTCCTTTGCCACTTTTCACAAACTGCTCCACTATGCCAAAAACAACCCGGTCCAAAAGGAGCTTTTGCTTTAGCGTATGCTTTCTTATCATAAGCCTAAGGATCTGCTCGTCCGCCTTGGGTTCATACTCCAAAATTCTTTCAAATAAAGCATCCCACTGCGGATATATGGGATAAACAAAGTGAAGCTCCTTTGGATTTTTCTCCGTTTCTTCGTCTCCCCTTGCCCTTGAGATGGCTTGGATCATCTCCACCAAGTTGGACTCAATACCAAAGTCTGTAATGATGGCGTATATCTTGTTTATGGGTTTGTGAGGTCTTGAAAGGTCTATGCCCCTTGAAAGGGCGGAGGTGGAAAGGATAATGTCCTCGTTTCCTTGATTGATCCTCTCTTGGCTTTTGCGGGAGTCTGCGGTGGCTACCAAACAGCTATAACCTTCATCCTCAAGGCGGGCTTTTAGCATAGCCAAAAGTTCCTTACTTTGCAAAAACAAGAAGCAGTTTGACTATTTTTGTCTTCAAAGGTGAGTTTTATGTATTCAGCTATTCTGTTTGCCAGTTCCTCTTTAATGTCCTTAGCTTCATCCATAAAAAGAAACCTTCTCTTTACTGTTATTTCAGGAGAAGGATAGCCATGCTTTGCACGAACACTGACCTTTATGTCTTTATGCTTAAAGTCCTCCTCCTCTTTGAAATCTACGATAACCAAAGACTCGGGCACGACTTTATACTCTCCATACTCTTCAAGTAGCTTTTTTAGTATTGCGGGTGAGTAGCCGTTGGCATCAAAGAGATATAAGTTTGCCTTTCCGCCTTTTTCTTTAACCTTTCCTAAAAACTCAAACATTTGCTCAATGGCATAAAGTCCGTTGCTGTGTCCCAAAAACTCATCCAAGATGATGTGAAAGGTATATTGGTCTGTTATACGTCTGGAAGCGAGATTATTTAAATGCTCCGAAGTAGCTTTTCCATATTGACTTTCCACGAGCGCCTGCTGTGTGCAAAGAGCCCATATGATGTCCTTTTTATCTGTTAGTTTTAATATCTCCTCTACCGTTCTCTTTAGAATGCCGCTGTTGGCACTTAAATTTCTGTAGGTGTCTCCTACGTTTTCCACATGCCTACCTTTGCTGTCTTGCCTTTTTTCATAGACCAAACCTATGCTTTTATTAGAGTCCCTTAAATATTCCAATACATTTTTATATTCTTTATCCTGTGGGTCTATGCCTTCTCCATTCCCCTCTAAGGCATCCTTTAAATCTTTTAGCTTCTTATACTCCCTATCCACCAATACCTTACGGGTTGCCATGTAAAGGACTATGTGCTTTCCCTCTTGCATAAGGATGCGGTTTCTGGTTTGGGTGGTCTTTCCTGAGCCTGCGGAGTGCAAAAGGCAAAGGGCTTTTATGTCTTGCTTCCTTGAAAAGAACTCATCCAGCTCTTTTCCCACATGTTTTCTCGTCTCGTTTATCTT